>JGI24770J26754_10000420_pt1 | contig 30116 bp, 26 predicted proteins | sample LakOneMetagenome_FD_26754 | JGI IMG/M metagenome (IMG submission 26754) | reverse complement strand
GTCGGAGCCGGAGTTGCCGTCGGAGCCGGAGTTGCCGTCGGAGCCGGCGTCGGAGTCGGAGCCGGGGTCGGCATGAACACCACGTCAACGAAGTAGTTCGCCGCTTTCCAGGTCAGGCTTGGAAATCCGCCGGTTCCATAGCGATACCGCCCATTTCCCGTCGCAGGCGCCGTGAGCGGCCCACTGACCTTGGAAGAAGCGAAGTATCCCGAAGTGTACGAGTATCGACCCTGCGGTGCCAGGTAGGAGGCAACATAGCTGGCCCCGGCCGTGAGCAGGACAGGAGTGGACAACAGCGCTGTTTGCCATCCCGTCGCGGTTTCATTGGCGAACGTCACCGTCGCCAGGCGGGTTCCCCCGGCGGTCCAGAGGCTGCCTTTGTGGGTGCCGTTATTGCCGGTTCCCTTGAAGAAACGGATGGCCGTCACCGACCCGCCTTGGGACGACGTGAACCCCACTCCCAGTTCCACCGAAGCAGTGTCGTCAGTGGCCGCCAACACCTGGGGAGTTTCCGTACCGAACAGCGAGGAAGACGTCGTCGTCGTCACTTGCTTCAGCATTGTCGGACGGTTCCCCGCCCAAGCAGCGGATGAACTGACCGCCAGACATATTGCAACGGAGGCAGCGATTACCACTCCGATAGTTCTGCGGCGCCTGAGCGGAGATACCTGCTCCACCCGCCGATTGAGTTTAATCATTACATTGTGGACCTCTCGTGTGATCTGGACGCACCGATCACAAATCCGTCCACAGAATCTACGACGCGCCAATTTCGACCAAGTCGTGATCAAAATGTAGTTCACTGTAACTCTTTCGGGGGACAAAGCAACATAGTTTGTACCCCATTTAGGGCACATTCGGAGGAATCCTCACTTTTAGAAAAGCTATCGCATCGGGTTCTGCACCCGCACCGTCTGAGCGAAGAGACGGTACGGGTGTCGCCCAGGAGATCTTCCACATGAGCCGCCGCCTTGCTGATCAGAATGCCTCGGCTCGGTCCCTTCTCGGAACTCGGGATGTGCTGGCCACAATAAGGTTGGTCAGGAAAGCCACCGAGCTGGGTCGCGGGTTGATTCGTCCGTCGAGAACACCGTCGATCCACCCCGTTCGGACAAAGGGTGACAATCCGGCAAGCGACAGAAGTTCGGGATGNTCACGCCAATGCCCCACAACTTTGGCGGCGAGCACGGATCCCCCGGCCGGCGGTCGATTTCCACGCTGGAGACGCTGAGCAGCCTTCTGGGCCAGGCGCCGCCCCGTTCCGACTGCGCCGATCATCGATCGCCAGGTACTCGGGTATGCCGCCGCGATCGGAGCACCCCGTCCTTCCAGAGGCATCCGGCCCAGCTCGGGGTCGAGCTCCATTTGCAGCCGGGCAAGGAAAAGCGAGTGCGCCTTGTCCTGCGGTGACAATGCCGAGGCGATGCTGAGAAATCCCGCATCAAGCATGGGGTTGATCACGATTCGCTGGTAGCCGACGGCAGTGTCAGTGACCCCTGCCCAGCGCTGCATCCGATGCCTCAGGTACAACTCGTCTGTGGCTCGGTACCATTCCGGACCCGCGTCAGCCATGGCCGAAGACACCTCATCGTCGGCTGTTTGCCTGGCCCAGGCCGAGAATTCCGGCTCGAGCAACCCCGGTTCGACAGCTTCGTTCACAAACATTCGCCACGCCGCGAGATGCTCGGCATCCTTCCGCGTGAATCCACGATCACGGACGGCGCCAACATAATAGAAGCCACGCGCGATCTCTCCGCCGAGTCCCGAAATTCGCACGCCCTGATCGAAGCTGCTCTCTGCGACGGTGAGGGCGGCGAGGGCAATCGGATCAGACATTCCATCCAGTCGTATCGCAGCATCCCAAGCAAGGTCCCACGCCTCCGCTGCACGCAGCCCGTCAAGAGCGGCGAGGCCGTGAACCTCATGTCGTATGCCGTACCGCTCGGAGATTCGGCCGGCGACCACGACATCCCCGCCACGCGGCACACCCAGGGTCATCGCCCGCAGCCCTCGTCGCCGGGAGATGGGGATAGCGCTGAGGAGCAGGCGTGAATCCTGTCCCCCGGTGAGCTGCAGCACCGCCTCAGGGCAGTCGTCCAGCAGCGCTTCCAATGACGCACGCAGTATTGCAGCAGCCTTGGACACAGCCTCATCGAGCGATATTTCTGCGAGGACCTCCTGATCCACCGCCTGCACACGCACGCCACCGGCGGAAAGGTGGGCGACAGCGCCGGGGATGAGTTTGTCGACCCCCCGAAACAACGTACGCTGCCCGAATTGCCAACCGAGGCAGGATTGAACAGCCACCGCGGTCGGATCAAGCTCGGCCCCGCGGATCCAACCCACGGACAGTGCCGACGTGGAGAGCACCGCTGCACCGCGAGCACCCGGAGTGCTGTGGAAGAGCTGGCGGAACCCCATCGAATCGGCCACCATGGTCACCCCTTGCTGATCGCCGCGCACGGCGGCGAATGGCGGGAGCAATCTGCTGAGGGACGACGGATCATCACGCATGCCGTCGACAATCTCCGCAGGCAACACCTCACCATGCTCGGACCTCCTGACACGGGACAGCGCGAGGGTGGGACTGGACGGGTTGAGAGATTCCAGACCCCACCACGCCAATTTCGTCGCACCGTTGACGAGAGTCGTGACTCCTTCGTGGAGCCCGAGAACCCCATCGATCTCCGGTTCATCGCGGTGCACTGCGATGAAACCGGGAACCGAACCGCGAAGCCCTTTCTGGTCCAGCTGTGGCGACTCAGACATTGATGAACTCACCGCCCGAGCCAATCATTTCATCGCCGACGGATTCCAGTTTCGGCAACGACTGGAACAACGAACGATGACGCACCATAGCTGGCTTGGCCGCTTGAACCGGCATGCTGTGATCCACGTATTCCACCCTTTTCTTCATCGTCGAGTCGCGCCATGACATCAAAGTTCCCGCGGCTTGGGCCGGCGAATGAGGCTGTACACGAGCGAGCCTTCTCGTCGTCAAGACATCCCCCCCGTCTCGTGCAGCCACTCCAGCAACTGGCCCGCCCGGGCATCCCAGCCATTCCCGTCGACTGACCGTTGGATGTCTGTGGCCGGACTGGCCCGGGCGAGCATTTCTGCGATCGCGGCGATGAACTCGTTCGGTGTAGCCGCAGTGGCGATGAACCGTGCGTCGAGACCGTCGAGAGGGGCCACATCCGTCGACACCACAGGGATTCCCGCCGCCAGGTATTCCACGGTCTTCAGCGGATAACTGCGTCGATTGAAAGCCGTGTCACCGTACGGCGTGAGTCCCACATCGATCACCCGGAAGTAACCGGGCAGACGTTCACGAGGGACTGCTCCTACCCACTGAACACCCGGCAGGGCCGTCAGACGCGAAAACGACTCGCCCACCGCCTTAGACCTGAACACTGCCGGCCCGACGAGGAGCAGACTGATGCCGGCCGCCTGCACTGCACGGAGAAAGTCGAAGTCTGTGCGCTCGTTGAATTGCCCCACCACGCCGGCGATCGGTGATGCCAGTCGCACATCCGCCGCCGCATCCACATCGGAGATGTTCGCATAGCNGGCGAGATCGGTCCCGTTCGGCAGCCAGCGCGGCACGACTGGTCCCCGTTGAAGGTGCCGGGCGAGAGCCGGGGTCACTGCCAGGACAAGATCCGCGGCATCGAGATTGGCTTCCCTCGAACGACTGAGATATCCAGCGCCCATGCCCCAGATGGAGGCTGCCTCCACGAAATCATCGGTAGCGAAATAGACCTTCAGACCCGGAACCTCCCGGAGTGAATGAAGGACTGGAGCGTGTGTGGAGGCAATAATCGCCAACGGTCGCAGCTGTTCGCGCCGAAGATACCAGCGCAGCACGGCCGATCCCCACCATCCCATCACGATCCGCATGACCGGACGTGAGAAGCCCGGTGGACCGAGCAGATTGAGTTGGGTGACGTTCGGAATGGGCTGGGTGATCGTCACGGGGTGAAGCCGGTCGCGCGACCGAAGGACCGATCTCGGGGCGTTGACCCAGACAATAGGGTAGGTCCGCGCCAAAGCCGCAACGATATGGCGGTCCGTGCCGACCATGGCGTCCCAGTCTGCCCCGGCAACATAAACCAGGGGACGGCGTTTGGGGGAAGCGGCCGGCAGGTCGATCTCCAGGCTCGGAGCGACAACAGCTTTCTTCGCCACCACCGGCTGCGCATTGAAGTCCTCCGATCTGCGACGCCCCCGCACGCGTTCAATGCGCCGGTGAAGGTGGTAACGGGCGAAAGCGGCACCTGCGCGAAACACTTCGGGAAGCTCAGATCGGAGTTCGGTCCGTCGGGTCAGCGCCTCATGATACACAGCGACCTGTCGAACGGCGGCCCGATCGAGCGAGAATTCATCGACGACCTCCCTGCCAAAAGCGCCCAGCTGACGCCGCTTCCGTGCATCGGCCAGAAGAGGGCTCAGTTCCGCAGCCAGACGCGCCCGTCCCGTCCCGGGGCCCGGCCCCAATCCGTACCATCCCTGCCACCGGAACAGGTCCACGGTCTGCGGTGTCAGCGTCGTGAAGAAGCCGCCTTCGCCCTGCACGATCAGCGGCTTGGAGAACGCGAGCGAGCGCAAGGCTGAACCTCCCATGCCCAGGGCGACATCAGCCACCGCATACGCAGACCGAGGGTCGACAAGTTCNCCCGTCATAATGACCGTGTTTGGCCGGGTCCGACGATTGACTTCTTCGGCGGCCGCTTCGATGGCCGATCGCGCAGCACCATCACCGACGATCACAAGCTGGAAGGGTTGGCTGTGGGCAAAATCTCCGGCGACGCTGATCGCTGAGAGGATGCCTTCAGACTTGAGGTCATTGACGAGCCGACTCACGCAAACAACCGTCGGCCGCTCATCGAGATTCCACCTCCGACGGAATTCCGCAAGCTCAACCTCTGACCCGGCATAGTTATGATCAAGATCGACCGGTGGCTCGATCAGGTGCACTCGTTGTCTTCCGGCCGCTTGCTCATGTGCCGAGATCTGCAGGGTGCCGACGACGAGAGGAAGCCCACGCGGCAAGAAGGGTGCGACTGCCATTGACATCACTGTGCACACTGCGACCACGTCGGGCAGGCGGGATGCCGCCGCCAGCGCCTCCAGCCCTGGCGGCCACTCGTAGCCATGGATCACGTCGACGCCGCGTTCCGCAGCCACATCCTTGAGGGCCCTGGCGACGCGCATCGATGGTCGGCGCCCGGGAGGCGGGGATTCAATGAACTCCAGCCCAAGCTCGTCGATCCGATCTCGCAGGGTTCCGTTTCTGCCGAACAGAATGCACTCGTGCCCGAGGCGCCCCAAAGCGGAGGCCAATTCGATGGCGTTTGTTTGACTTCCACCCATGTTCAAGTCGTGAGGGTAGACGAGAATCTTCATACTGCTCCTTTCCCCGCGGCGGATGCCCGAAGCGCCCGCACCAGGTCCCGCTGTCGATAAACCAAGATGCCAACGACAGCTGCTGCCAGGACCCCGGCTCCGCCGGCCGACAGCAGCGGCATATCGATAAGCTGCGCGAGCGCATAGCTGCCGAGCCACACCAGCACCCCGGCCAAGACAGGAATGGCCACAGCCTTGGCTGCGTTCCCAGCGCGAACACCGGTGGCATGGAGGCTGAGAGCGTACAGCGGCAGTACGACGAGCAGCGCGACGGTGAATTGTGCCATCGCCACTCCCCCGGCGCCGAATGGCTGCACGGCGAGGAGCATGAGGGGAAGTCCGACGGCTAAGGAGCACGACTGGACGAGCAGGACGACCGAGGACTTGCCCACGATCACCAGGTAGTCGTATGCCAGCTCGAACCAAATCCTCAGGACGGCAATGGCTGCCAGCCAGAACAACACATCAGCTGAGGGCAGCCACGCCCCACCGTAAACGAATGTCACAACCGGTACTGCTGCACCGCTCAGGGCCAAACAAACGGGCACGCTGACGCACGCCAACAGGGCCAGGACCCGCGAGAAGCTGCGGGACATCCGTGGCGGGTCATGCTTCAGTGCGGAAAAGGCTGCCGGCGCGACGGTCCGAAGCGGTTGGGAAAAAATCGAGACCGGCCACGTCGCCAAATTGAATGCCAAGACATAGAACCCCAGTGCTTGAGCGCCGAGAACCGACCCGACGATCATTTGGTCAGCGAAGCCGGATGCAAAAACCACAATGCTCGACAGCGCGAGCGGTAAACCGAAACGAAACAGCCGGCNGGCGATCTGCTTGTCCCAGCCGAAGCGATAACGCACCGGCGACCAGCGCCAGATCATCACAGCGAACACCATGCTGGCGATCAGCCGGCCCAGGGCCAGACTCATCGCCCCCAACCCGAACAACGCCAAGACGAGGGAGATGGCAGCCCCGAGCCAGGTGTTCACCTGGTCAGCAATGGTCCGTCGCTTCTGCATGAACTCGCGCTGCAGGATCGCAGCCGGGGTGGCGACCAAGCCATTGAAGACAATGGACAGGGCCATCACCTGCACCACGGGTGTAGCTCGAACGTCGCCGAGCAGGGTTGAGATCCATGGCGCCCCGATCACCACCGCCGCCGTCAGGGCGGCGCTGCTGAGAACGGAGATCGTGTTCACCGTCGGCGCGGTCACGGCAGGGTCTTCTCGCCAACGGATGATGGCCAGACTCACCCCGAGCTCGTTGAAGCTGAGAACTGCCATCAGCGTCACAGTGGCGATCGCGAATACGCCGAACTCCCCCGGGCCCAGGACTCTGGCGAGCGCTATACCGATGGCAAGGGTGCCGAAGCGCGAGGCAATCGTGTTGAAGAAGCTCCAGCGAAACGCTCGGGACGCCTTGGCGACGACCGACTCGTCCAGTCGGGCATCGTCAGGCATTACTGACTGCGACTCGTAGACAGCTGGAGACGCTGCGTTGCTGCGCTTCTGTGAGGTGCGGGAACATCGGCAGCGAGAGGATGCGATCGGCCGCCGCTTCCGCGACCGGGAATTGTCCTTTCCGGTACCCGAGTCCGGCGTAGGCGGCTGTCAGGTGCAGCGGCGTCGGATAGTGGATGCCCGCACCCACGCCGGCGGCACCGAGGTCGGCCAGCACGCGGTCGCGTTCCTCCACCTGCACGATGTACAGGTGCCATACGTCCTCGTTGCCCGGGCGCACAGGGGGAAGGCGCACGTCAGGCACGTCCGCGAGCATTTGGGCATACCGGGCCGCGGCCACACGCCGCGCAACATTCCATCCGTCCAATCGGCGCAGCTTCGCACGCAGCACCGGGGCTTGAATGGCATCCAGACGCGAGTTGATCCCCACCCGATCGTGCACATACTTCACCGAGCTGCCATGGGCACCCAGGCTGCGGACGAATTTCGCAATCGCTGGGTCGTTCGTCAGAACTGCCCCGGCATCGCCGGCAGCCCCGAGGTTCTTGCCCGGGTAGAAGCTCGTGGCGGCGACATGGCCGAGACTGCCGGCTCGCCCGGCCGCACTGGACGCCCCTTGCGACTGGGCGGCGTCTTCGACGATCATCAGTGCGTATTTTTCTGCGATTGCCAGGATCTCGTGCATCGGCGCGGTCTGACCGTAGAGGTGCACCGGCACGATTGCCCGTGTCCGCGAGGTGATCGCGGCCTCGACCTCTTCCGGGTCGATGAGCAGGTAGTCTTCGTCGACGTCAACGAACACGGGCACGGCGCCGATCCGGGAGACGGCTTCCGCCGTGGCGATGAACGTGTTCACCGGAATGATGACTTCNTCGCCGGGGCGCACCCCCGCTCCGCGCAGNGCCAGCTCGACGGCATCCGTGCCGTTGCCCACTCCGACGCAGTGCTCCACCCCGATGTAGTCGGCATATTCACGCTCGAACCCGTCAACCTGTGCGCCACCGATGAAGCCCGCGGTACTGAACAACCGCTCCCACTCCGGAAGCACTTCCTGNGCGATCTCGGCCTGCTGCGCGGCCAGATCGATGAATGGAACCTTCATACTCGCGCGCCCTGCATTCTGCGGGCAGGAATGCCCACCCACGTTTCTTCCGCAGGCAGATCCTGCGTCAGTACTGCTCCCATGCCCAGCACGGCGTTCGTCCCGACTCGGCTGCCTTCCCGCACGCTGGAGTTCATGCCCAGGTACGCGCCTTCTCCGATGTGCGCATCGCCGCCCAACGCGACGCCGGCGCAGAGAGTGGCGAAGGACTCGACGCGGTCGTCGTGCGTGAGGATGACATTGGGCATGACGACCACGTGCCGGCCGATCTCCACGTTCGCGGTCATCACGACGCCCGCCAGCAGGATGCTGCCAGTGCCCACTGTGCAATCTGCCGGCACCACCACGCTGGGGTCGATCACGCTGACGTAGTCGTCCTCGGTGCGCCCGAACCCTGTCANTCGGTGGACGAGCGCAGCCCGCACCGATCCTNGTCCGGCACAGATCAACAGGCTCGCCCGCGGATGGTCCGACACGCNNCCGGTTCCACCGAGAACGGTGAGTCCGTCAAGGCTCGTGCCCCATAGATTNGCGTCGTCGTCGAGGAAACCGATCACCGTATGCTGACCGGAGCGCCGCAGGCAAGACAGCGCCTCCCGTGCGAGACCGCTCGCCGCTACCAGCAGAACGTCAGCCATGTGCGACCGCCGCGAGCGGGGAGAGCACCGCGTCGATCACTCTGGCCTGTTGACTGGCTTCGAGCTGGTGGTAGACCGGCAAGATCAGCGTGGTGCTGTTGAGGTGTTCTGACGCCGGCATCGGCCCACGAAGCGACGAACTTCCGGCGTAGGCCGGCTGCCGGTGCGCGCACATGATTCCGCGTCGAGCCGAGACGCCGACGTCGGCCAGCTGGAGCATCAGCTCTTCTCTGCTGAGCGGATATTCCGCACCCACTTCGACCCAGAAGGACTGGAAGTTCGATGTGCCCCAGCCAGGGTCGCTCACACAGCGCAGACCGGGGACACCGTCGAGTTCTGCGGCGTAGCGGGCGGCGATAATCCGGCGGCGGCGCACAATCTCCGGAAGTCGGCCGAGTTGCACCAGACCGAGGGCGGCTTGCAGGTCGGTCATTCTGTAGTTGAAGCCGATTTCGCCGTATTCTTCCGGCGGCGCGAGCACGGAGGCCTGCCGGTCGCTCGCGGACACGCTCATGCCATGCTCTCGAAGCCGGCGTGCCCGGGCCGCCCACTCCTCGTTCGACGTGGTGAGCATGCCGCCTTCTCCTGTGGTGAGGAGTTTGCGGGGGTGGAAGGACCAGGCCGTGAGCACGGCTCCGGACCCGACGGACTTGCCGTTGTACCGGGATCCGGCGCCGCAGGCAGCGTCTTCGATGACGACGATGCCTCGAGAATCACACAACGCGCGGATGGGGTCCAGGTCCACCGGGACACCCCCTTGGTCAACCACGATGACAGCCGTGGTCCGGTCGGTGAGCGCAATCCTGATCGTCTCCGCAGTCACGGTCCCGGTGACCGGGTCGACATCGGCGAAGATCGGGCGGGCTCCCACGTACGTGGGAGCGTTAGCTGTGGCGATGAAGGAGAAGGACGGCACAACGACGTCGTCGCCGGCCTTCACCCCGGCGACGATCAGGGCCAAGTGCAGCGCCGTCGTGCAATTGGATGTTGCCACGGCGTATTCGGCATCCATCGCTTGGGCGAATGCGAGTTCGAAGCTCTTCACCCGCGGCCCCTGGGTCACCCACCCGGACTCGATGACTTCCCTGACCGCTTGAATTTCTTCCTCACCCATCCAGGGCTTCATCACATTGATGCGGTTCATGAGTTCACTCCGACCAGGCGTTCGGAAGCGATCTGCTCACGAAGCGGCCTCCACCAGTGCACGAGCTGCTGCAGCCCGTCTTCGATCGACGTCTCGGCAGTGAAGCCGAGGTCACGAGCCGCCGCCGCGGTGTCGGCCAGGCGGCGGACGACTCCATTGACTGGGCGGTCAGGGCCATGCTCCACATCGAGAGTCGAGCCCATCACGTGCAGAAGGGCCCGCGCCAGCTCAAGGAGGCTGGTTTCCTCGCCGCGCGCCACATTGTAGACACCCTCACGAACGTCGCTCTGCGCCGCGAGCACGTTGGCCCTGGCGATATCGGTTGTGAAGACGAAGTCCATCGTCTGCTGTCCGTCGCCGAAGATCAGCGGCGGCTTGCCGTCCGCGATGCGCTCCATCCATCGAACCAGCACCTCGGTGTAGAGGCCGTGTACGTCCATCCGTGGCCCGTACACGTTGAAATATCGAAGCAAAACGTAATCAGTGCCGTACATGGCACGGAAGCTGCGCATCATTCCCTCATTGAAGGACTTGGCTGCGCCATAAAAAGTGTCGTTGTTGTGATGGTGGTGTCGCTCATCGGTGGGGAAGTGCTCGGCCATGCCGTAGACGGATGCGCTCGAGGCGGCGATCACCTTGCTCACACCGTGTTGCTGAGCTGCCTCGTACACATTGAACGTTCCGTCAACGAGTACTTCCAGCGCCAGCCGGGGGTCCTCGGCGCACTGCGTGATGCGAATAGCCGCCTGGTGGAAGACCATGTCCTTGCCCTTGGTCACGTCATGAACGAGATCACGGTCCCGAATGTCCCCCTCGACGAGGGCGACCCGCCCCGTTGCCAGGGCGGCCGCCAGGTTGCTGTGGCGACCGCGAACGAGATTGTCAAGAACGTCTACATGGGCCACTCCTGACTCGAGGAGCTGGTCGACCAGCGTCGACCCGATCGTTCCGGCTCCCCCGGTGACCAGAACCCGCGCGCCCTGCAGTCCGGTCATCGTGCGACCGCCGCGAGATCGGTTTCGGCCGCCGTAGCCTCAACATCGTTGACACTGCTCATCAGCCCCTGACTGGCCAGGCTTCGGGTAGCCGCCTCGAGCACCGCAAGCACACGCAGCCCCGCTTCACCGTCTGTCCGCGGCGCCCGCCCCTCACGAATGCTGGCGGCGAATTCCGCCGCCATCGCGCCGAGGGCTTCATGCTCGGGCAGCGCCGGCGACCACGTGTCGCCAAGGCGGTACGAAACCATGGAGGCGGCGGCATCGACGCCGTCCACGGACTGCTGGGTCAGGTCGACTCCCCGGTCATACACGCTCAACCGCTGCTGCGGGTTGAGGTCGTCCCAGACCAGGGTTCGGGTCGTCCCGCCGATCACCATTTGGCGGATCTTGGTCGGGCTGAGCCAGTTGACATGGACATGGGCGATCGCGCCGTTCTGTAGAGGAATCGTGAGGTACCCGATGCAGGCTTTTCCGGCGCCGAGCGGGTCGGCTCCCTGCGCAGAAACGCCTTCCGGCCGCAGTCCACCCGGAAGGATGAAATCGATGATGGACAGATCATGTGGCGCCAGGTCCCAGAACACGTCGACGTCCGGTTGAACCAAGCCCAGGTTGATCCGCACCGAGTCGATGAACATGATGTCGCCGAGGGCGCCCTCTGCCACGAGTTCCCTGATTTTGAGGACGGCCGGTGTGTAGCAATACGTATGATCAGCCATCAGCGTGAGGCCACGGTTTGCTGCCTCTTCGACCATTTCAGACCCGTGATTCCTGCTGTCCGCCAAGGGCTTCTCCACCAGGACATGTTTTCCGGCGCGAAGGGCGGCCAGCACGATCTGATGATGGCTGCGTGCCGGCGTGGCGATGGCGACGGCATCAAGGTCATCACGGGCCAGCAGCTCTGGCACGTCCGTATAGACGTTGACGCCTCCGCCCACTCGGTCGGCGAGGGCTTGGGCTCGCACGCCGTCGAGATCGCAGATGGCGACGAGATCCCAGTCCGGGCCGGCACTGAAGTTGCGTGCCAGGTTCGGTCCCCAGTAGCCCGCTCCGATAACGGCGACCCGTAGACGTACGTTTTCATCCAATGCCGTCATGGCTGTCCCTTGGGTAGTGGCGGTTGGCTGACGAAGGCGACAGCCCTGTCGAGAACTGAGTTACTTCCAGGCACGCTGCACTTTCCCCCGGTGAGTTCACGATGGCCATGTTTTTACCGCCTCGACGAGTAATGAGGTTCATTCATCATCACTATGAGATTTCCATACGGCGCGATGATGCGCGTCCCCCCCTACAGGGAGAATTCAGTTGGGGATTTATGCCTTACCGGGTCGACAAATAACCGCGTGCTCCGGGCATGGTCACACGGTATGAAACGCTCAGCCGACGGCCCCAGACCTGTCCCCGATCTGAGCCTGGTCAGCCCGGTTGCAGATCGTGCGCGTACGCAGCCCTTAGCCGCCGGCCGCTAACCCGCGAACCGGTCGGAAGCCTCGATGATGGCGTCCAGAATCCCCGGCTGATCGAATGAATGACCGGCGTCAGGAATCATCTGGAATTGCGCTTCGGGCCAGTTCTTGTGCAGCTCCCAGGCGGTGAAGGCCGGGGTGCACATGTCATAGCGGCCCTGAATGATGACTCCGGGAATGTCAGCGAGTCGTGAGGCATCGTTGATCAGCTGGTTCGGCTCGAACCAACCGCCATGCCGGAAGAAGTGATTCTCGATGCGGGCGAATGCCACGGCGAACGCGGGTTCGCTGAAATGCGCGATCTTATCCGGTTCCTGCAAGAGAGTGATGGTGGAGGATTCCCAGGTGGACCATGCGATCCCCGCACGTTCCCGCACGAATTGATCGGGGTCGTTCAACAAGCGTCCGTAGGCCTCGATCAGGTGGCCCCGCTCCTCCACGGGTACCGGGGCGAGGAAGGATTCCCACAGGTCTGGATAGATGGCTGCCGCCCCACCCTCATAGAACCAATCGAGTTCAACCGGACGCAGGGTGAATATTCCACGGAGGATGAGTTCGGTGACCCTGGTCGGATGCTTTTCAGCGTAGGCGAGGCCGAGGGTGCTGCCCCACGAGCCCCCGCAGACCAGCCAGCGTTCGATACCGAGGTGCTCCCGCAGCTTTTCCAGGTCTGCCACGAGATGCCAGGTGGTGTTCGTGGCCAGGTCGGCTTCGGCCGCACTGGCGTGCGGGGTGCTCAGCCCACAGCCGCGCTGGTCGAACAGGATGATGCGGTACTTGTCGGGGTCGAAGACCCGTCGTTGCGCCGCGCTGCTTGCGCCGCCCGGACCGCCATGCAGATACACGGCCGGCTTGCCCTCCGGGTTTCCTGAAGCCTCCCAGTACAGGGTTTGACCGTCACCGACATCAAGCATGCCGGTTTCATACGGTTCGATCTCAGGGTAGAAAGTGCGCATGGACTGAGCCTATTCCCCTCCTGGCTCCAGCTCATAGGCCAGGATGACGGCCTGCACGCGGTCGCGCAGCCCGAGCTTTTGCAGAATCTTGCCGACATGCGTTTTTACCGTCGACTCGGACAGGGAATACCGCGCCGCCAGCTCGGGGTTTGTCAGGCCTTCCGCAATCGCGTGGAACACCTCTCGTTCCCGGGATGTCAGCACGCCGAGCCGTGTCTCAGCGCTGGTTTCCTCAGCTTCCCGGGCCGGCAGCTTCGATCCGAAAAGCTCCAGCATGCGCTGGGTGACGCGTGGCGAAACGGATGCGTCCCCGGACGCCACCGAACGGATCGCCGTGATCAGCTCAGTGGGCTCGCTGTTCTTGAGCAGGAACCCGCTTGCGCCGGCCCGCAGCCCTCCGAAGGCATATTCGTCGAGGTCGAAGGTGGTGAGGATGATGACCCGGGTGGCCGGGTTCGCGGCGGTGATGTGCCCGGTCGCCGCAATGCCGTCCATTCGGGGCATGCGAACGTCCATCAGAACGACGTCGGGTCGTTCTTGGGCGGCGAGGGCGACCGCCTCGGCACCGTTGCCGGCCTCAGCAACGACTATGAGGTCGTCTTCAGCCTCCAGAACCATGCGGAATCCCACGCGCAACAGGGCTTGGTCGTCGACCAGCATCACCCGGATCGGACTCATCGGCGTCACTTCGGGTCGAATCTCATCGCGGCCTTCACGCTCCAGCCACGATGGGCCGAGGGGCCGGCCTCGACGGTGCCGCCGTAGAGCGCGACGCGCTCCTGCAGTCCAATGATGCCGAGCCCGGAACCCTGTGAGGGGCCGGGGGCGTGCAGCGGACCGTTATCGGTGACGACCACCTCGACCGTGCCGGGCATCGAGACAACCCGCACGGTCACCAGGCTGGGGCTGTCGGAATACCGGAGAACGTTGGTGAGCGATTCCTGCACGATGCGATAGATCGTCAGTTGCATACCGGCGTTTTCAGGCGCCCGGCCGTTCTGTTCAAGACGGATCGGCAGGTTTGCGGAGCGGAATGATTCCACGAGTTCGACCAACTGGTCCGTGCCCGGCTGGGGAACGAGCGGAGCCGTTGCCCCCGGCGCGATCGGCCCATCCGCCACATCCGTTTCGGTGTCCTCCGCGAGCACCCCGAGCAGACGGCGCATCTCCTGCATCGAGCTGCGCCCGGTCTGTGCCACCTCGAGCATGGCGGAGCGGGAACGCTCCGGGTCTTTCAGCGCCATCGCATGCGCGCCGTCGGCAAGCGCCACCATCACCGACAGGCTGTGCGCGACCACGTCGTGCATCTCACGAGCGATGCGGGCGCGCTCGGAGACGCGCGCAAGCTGCGCCTGCTGGTCGCGCTCACGGGCCAGCTGCTCGGCCAGATCGAGCAGTGCGACGACATAGCGTTTTCCGTTACCCACGTTGATGCCGATCAGGGTGGCGGCGAGCATCATGATCGCGAGTTGGATGGCAGTGGAAACCCACGATCCGTAGGTCGCGGCATTCAGCCACGCGGCGAGCGCCCCGACCGATGCGGATGCGGCAAGGCCGATCCAGGCCGTACGCGCATCGCGGTAGACGGCGACGGCATAGAGCGCAATGAGCACCGGCACGGTATGGAGCTGTCCGTATTGGGCGAACCCGAGGAGCAACCCGATCCAGGACAGGGCCAGTACCAGCCGGGGGAAGCGACGTCGAAACAGCAGCACGACGGTCATCGACACGGCAACGACAACGTTGGTGGCGATCGCTGGAGCGGAGACGGGAGTGGAATCCAGAAGCAGCACCAGCGGCAGCAAGGCCAGATACACACCCGCGAGAACCCCATCAGCGCAGCGGGGGTGCCGTGACCAGAATCTCCGGACGAGCCCGGGCGGGGTGGGCAGACGCAAATCCACCCCCGGCGGGGCGACCCGGCCGGGGGCGATTTGTGTTGCACTCATCTAGACGATGTTACGCGTCGCGTCGCTTCAGCAGGATCGTGGCGAACCCGAATGCGACGACGATCCAGCCCAGCACGATCAGCAGCCCCTGCCACGGTTCCATGCCGGTGGTGGCGAACAGAGCGACACCCGCGTTCGAGATCAGATACGGCGACACCGAGGTCGCCCACGCACCGGGAATCATCGCCGGGACGATCGGCAACAGCAGCAGGATCCCGAGGGCGGCGGCGATGCCGCCGGCCCCGCTGCGCAGCGAGGCTCCTACTCCCAGCGCGAAAACAGCTACAAGCGCCAGGTACAGCGCGGCGCCGAGGACGGGACGGAACACCAGCGGATCGAACAGGCTCACGCTCAGTCCCTGACCGGACAGGATCGGGGCCGCCACGATGAAGGAACCGATTGTGCTCAGCAGGCCGACGGCGAGGGTGGACACGAACAGTACGACAACCTTGGCGCCGAGGGCTCCGAGCCGGCGCGGCGCGGCGGCGAGGGTGGACGTGATCATGCCGGTGCGGTATTCGCCGCTGATCACAAGAACGCCGAGCACCGCCACAATCAGCTGGCCGAGGAAGACACCCAGGGTGGCAGCCTGGGTGACAATGCCCGCCTGGTCCGCGGCCGGAAGGCCGCCGAGGCCGCCGGGGATGCCTGAGCTTTGGATGAGCGCGTTGGTGGACATGGCACTGATCGCGGCGATGCCGAGCGAGATAACCACCAGGAGGGCGAACGACCACACGGTGGAACGAACGCTCCACAGTTTGATCCACTCGGAATGAATCAGACCCGCGAAGCTCAAGCCGGAACGCGCGGACGGCGATGACTCGTGGGCTGGAACNGGTTCTGATGCCGGGGTTGACGCGGAGTTGGGGTTGGGAGTGGTGAGAGTGGTCATCGTGTCGCCTCCTGCGGTGCGGCTTGCGTCGGTTCAGGCTGAACCGGCTGGACCGGTGTCGGGCCTCCAGCACGGTATTCCATTTCGTTCTGGGTCAGGGACATATACGCCTCCTCAAGGGAGGCACTGATGGGAGTGAGCTCGTGCAGCACGATTCCGGCACGTGCTGCCGCGTCTCCGATCTCTGCAGCGCTGACGCCGATGATCTCCAGCAGGTCCTGCTCGATGTTGGCGACGGTGACGTCGGGCCCGGCCAGCAGATTCGCCAGTCCTGAGCTGTTCGTGGTGCGAACCCGCACCGTGCTGCGCGTGGCCGAGGAGATGATGTCGGCCACCGGGGCATCGGCAATCACCCGGCCGCGGCCCAAAAGGATGATGTGGTCGGCGGTGAGCGCCATCTCGCTCATGAGATGCGAGGACAGCAGCACCGTGCGCCCCTCGGCGGCGAGTTGCCGGGTGAGGCCTCGCACCCACTGCACGCCTTCGGGATCGAGACCGTTGACCGGCTCGTCGAGGATGAGGGTGGCGGGGTCGCCGAGCAGCGCGGCTGCGATGCCGAGGCGCTGGCCCATTCCGAGAGAGAAGCCGCCGACGCGCTTGCGGGCGACGGATTCCAGCCCGGTGAGTTCGAGAACCTCATTCACCCGACTGGACCGGATGCCGTGGGTGGCGGCCATGGCGCGCAGGTGGTTGTACGCACTGCGACCGGTGTGGATGGCCTTCGCATCAAGCAATACGCCCACTTCGCGCAGCGGAGCTTTGTGCTGGGCATAGGGCTTGCCGTTGACGATGACAGAACCGGACGTGGGCTTGTCGAGTCCGACGATCATGCGCATCGTGGTGGATTTGCCGGCGCCGTTCGGGCCCAGGAATCCGGTCACTCTGCCGGGCTGCACCACGAAATCGGNCGAGTCTACCGCCGTCTTNCTTCCGTAGCGTTTGGTCAGGGACTGTGCCTGAATCATCCGTTGCCTCTTTCATCGTGGTGGGCCGCACCAACGGTGTGGCCCACTGAAGACGTTACGGAAATGGATGCCCCGGCACATCGGCCGCAGGGAGTGTCCTTCCCGAGGCGGCGTCATACCCAGGTACGACGTTATTTCTTGGAGGCCTTCTCCTCACGAGGAGCCCGGCCGGAAGAACGCAATTCGGAGTAGTAGTCCCGTGCCTCGTCCTGGCGCTCGCGCTCGATCCCGCTCGAGATGGGGGCGCGCAGGTGATCCTGCGTGTAGCCGAACGCGTCCACGAGGTTCTGGGCATGCGGACGGATCCGGGCGATCAAGCGGTCAATGTACGCGCTGACCGCCTGCGCCCGCTTCGCGGACAACCGGCCGTTGATGAGGTACCAGGCGAGGTTCTTCTCGACCAGGCCGAGGCCGAACAGGTTGCGCAACCAGGTCAGCACATGCTTCGTTCCGGGGTCTTCGGTCTTCTCCAACGCCCGGGTGAACGCTTCCCACTGCAGCAGCTCGGCGTGCGCACGCGCCGCTTCGATGAGCTCGTTCTGATGTGCATTGAAGAGGTCAGCCGCCTCTTTCTTCGGAAGTTTCGTGGCGGCACGCAGCTTGCCGGCGACGTCGGCGATCATGGTCTCGACGCGGTCGGTCAGCAGTTGACGCTGCACCTCGGTGTCACGAAGGGCGCCCACGGACCGGGCCGTCGAACCACGGTCGGTCATCGACTGGGCGAGGCTGCGCAATCCGCTGCCGCTGTAAGCACGGCCGGCGGCTTGGTGAACAACGAGCAGAGCGAGTGCGCCGGGGTCCGCTTTGGCGAATTTGCGGCTGTAGTCCGTGAGGAGCCGCTTGGCCACCAACTGCAGCAGGACGTTGTTGTCGCCTTCGAAGGTGGCGTACACATCCAGGTCGGCGCGCAGGCCGACAAGCCGGTTGGCTGCCATGAACCCGGCGCCGCCACAGGCCTCGCGGGCTTCCTGCAGCGTGTCCAGGGCATGCCAGGTGGACAACGGCTTCAACGCGGCCGCGAGGGTCTCCAGGTCCTGCCGGTCGGCCTCGGTATCGGCCTTGCCGCTGAACACACCGTCGAATTTCACCAGGAACTCATCGTGCGCGAAGGTCTGCGCGTAGGTTGTTGCCAGCCGAGGCAGCAGTCGACGCTGATGGCGCTGATAGTCAAGGATGACCTCTTCGTCAGCGGGGTTTCCGGCGGTGAACTGCCGACGCTGACCGCTGTAGGTGATGGCGATCGTCAACGCGAGAGCGGATGCCGACGTGGCCGCGCCGTCGAGCGACACCCGACCCTGAACCAGGGTTCCGAGCATGGTGAAGAAGCGGCGGCCCGGGCTGGAGATGGGGCTCGAGTAGGTGCCGTCGGCGGTGACGTCGCCGTANCGGTTGAGCAAGTTCTCACGCGGGATGCGCACCTGGTCGAAGTGCAGTCGACCGTTGTCGATGCCGTTGAGGCCGCCCTTGAGGCCGTCGTCTTCGCCGCCGACACCGGGAAGGAAGGCGCCGGTCTCGTCGCGAATGGGCAGGTAGAACGCGTGCACGCCGTGGTTGACACCCTTGGTGATGAGCTTGGCGAACAGNACGCAGGCGATGCCGTCTTTGGCGGCGTTGCCGAGGTAGTCCTTCCACGCCGCACGGAACGGGGTGTGGATGACGAATTCGTCGGNCTCGAGGTCGAAGGTGGCCGTGGTGCCGATGCTGGCCACGTCGGAACCGTGGCCGATCTCGGTCATCGCGAAGGCGCCGGGAACGGTGAGGTCCATGATGTCGGGCAGGTACTTGTCATGGTGCTTCTTGGTGCCGAGGTGCAGCACGGCCGCACCGAACAGGCCCCATTGCACGCCGCCCTTGATCTGCAGGCTCGGGTCGGCGATGACCAGTTCCTCGAAGCCGGCGATGTTTCCACCGTGGTCGTCCTGCCCGCCAAGGTAGGTGGGGAAGGCCCGCAGCACATGGCCGTTGTCAGCGAGCACCTTGAGCTGGCCGAAGACGCGCGCGCGATGCTCGTTCATCGACAGGCCGGGGATACCCTGCATCTCGGGTCGGGCGGAAAGTTCACGGGCCTGAATGCGCACGTCGGCCCAGGTGCCGAGCAGCTGGCGGCCGAGGCCGGCCACGTCGACGGTGGGCGGCGTCGTCACGCCGCCCGCGGCAACCGGCCCGGTATCGGTGGCGGTCTCCGGGGCAGCGGTGCGAGTGGCGGTCCGGGGGACGGAGCGCTGAATGGTGTCGGCCATCGTTGGTCCTAACTGTTTCGCGCGAAACATTGCTGTCCGCTCACGCTAGGGCTCCCGCTGCGACGGACGAAATGCTGCGTGACCGGCCTACAAAGAAGCATGCACAGCGCGGCATCCGTATTGTAGGTTTCCGCAACTGCATCAGCTATGTCTCAGCTATCGTCCACAAGTGGACCCCTCGTCAGAACGGGCGGCGGGCGGAGATATGGAACACGTGCCAATGCTTCGGGCCATCGAAGGATTGGCCCGGGTGATCGTCTTCGACCAGGCTCGCCACCTCGAGACCGGCCAGCAACCCGACGACCCCGGCGCGGTCGTGAAAGTTCATGGTCTGGTTATGCGCCCAGTCATCGTGCGGCCCGAACAATTCCCCGGCGAACCATGCGCCAGGTCTGAGCGCCGAGCGGATGCTCGCCCAAAGTGCTGGAAAGGCCTCCGGGCTGCAAAACGGCAGCGCGAACGACGAGCACACCAGGTCACTCGGCGGCAGCTCATCGATGTCTTCGAACCGGCCCGCCGTGAACGATAGACGGGCGAGCTGCTCGGAATCCAAGCCGGAACGCACGCGGGCCTCGGACTCCGGATCGGCGTCGTAGGCGAGCACCCTCCATCCGGTGCGCAACAGGTGACGCGTCTCGGTGCCTTCGCCGCAACCGAGGTCGATGGCGATGCCCGGCTGGAGGGCGCCGCGCCGGGCGAGTGTGTCGGTGAGAACCGAGCGCACGCGCCGGCCGGCCTGGGCGTCGAAGTATCCGGGCCAATCGAGGTTCGCCATATCCATGACTAAGCGACCGGTCCGGCCGCGACAACCTCGAGCAGCGCCTCGCCGTAGGCCTCGAGCTTCTTGGCACCGATGCCGGTGATGCCGTCGAGGTCGCCCATGCTGGCCGGCTTTGCGGCGGCGACGGCGAGCAGCGTGGCGTCGCCGAACACGATGTACGCCGGTACACCCTGCTCCTTCGACTGCGCGGAGCGCCAGACGCGAAGAGCTTCGAACAGGGTCGCCTGCTCGGGCGAGAGATCGGCGGCCGCGGCCTTCTTGCTCGAGGTACGTGCAGCGGCGGAACGCAGCGGCCGGTCAGGCTCGGTGCGCAGCTGCACCTGCCGGGTTCCGGCGAGCACCTCGGCGGCAGTCTCCGTGAGGATCAAGGTGCCGTACTCCCCCGAGGTGGCGAGGTAGCCCTGTGCAAGCATCTGCCGGACCACACCACGCCACTGCTGGTCGCTGAGATCGGCGCCGATACCCCAGGTCTTCAGCTCGGTGTGTCGGTGCTGGGTGGCGCGGGGGGTTTCCTTACCGCGAAGGATGTCGATGAGGTGCCCGGCGCCGAACTTCTGGTTGCGCTCCCGCAGCAGGCGCACGACGGTGGACAGCAGCTTCTGGGCGGGCACGGTGCCGTCCCAGGCCTCCGGCGGTTCGAGGCATGTGTCGCAGTTGCCGCACGGCTCGCTGGTCTGGCCGAAGTAGCGCAGCAGGTTGACCCGGCGGCAATGCACGGTCTCGCACAGGGCGAGCATCGCGTCGAGGTGCGCGGAAAGCTTGCGTCGGTGGCTCATGTCACCGGGTGACTCGTCGATCATCCGGCGCTGTTGCACAACGTCGGCGAGTCCGTAGGCGAGCCAGGCGTTGGCGGGGGCGCCGTCACGGCCGGCGCGGCCGGTCTCCTGGTAGTAGCCCTCCACCGATTTGGGCAGGTCGATGTGGGCGACAAAGCGCACGTCGGGCTTGTCGATGCCCATACCGAAGGCGATGGTCGCCACAATGACGACACCTTCGTCGCGCAGAAACTTCGACTGCGTGCGCGAGCGTAACCCGGCATCGAGACCGGCATGGTACGGCAGCGCGTTGATCCCGTTTTGGCGCAGGAACTCAGCGGTCTGGTCCACGGTCTTGCGGCTGAGCGCATAGACGATGCCCGCATCATCGGGGTGCTCGGTCTTGATGAAGGAGAGCAGCTGCTTGCGCACCTCCGACTTGCCCACGATGCGGTACTGGATGTTGGGACGGTCGAAGCTCGCCACGAAGTGCTTGGCGTCGCCCATTTGCAGGCGGCTGGTGATTTCCTGGTGCGTGGCATCCGTTGCCGTGGCCGTCAGGGCGATGCGCGGCACGTCGGGCCAGCGGTCGGCGAGCTCGGACAGGGCCAGGTAGTCGGGCCGGAAGTCGTGACCCCACTGCGACACGCAGTGCGCCTCGTCAATGGCGAAGAGGGCGATCGTGCCCTGGTCGAGGAAGCGTTTGGTGGCCTCGCTCGAGAGCCGCTCGGGGGCAACGTAGAGCAGGTCGAGGTTGCCGGAGAGGTAGTCGCGCTCCACCTGGCCGCGGGCGGTGGAATCCTGGCTGGAGTTGAGGAAGGCGGCGCGCACGCCGACCGCGGTCAGGGCATCGACCTGGTCCTGCATGAGTGCAATGAGCGGGGAGACGACGATGCCGGTGCCCTCGCGCACCAGGCTTGGAATCTGGTAGCAGAGACTCTTTCCGCCGCCGGTGGGCATGAGCACCACGGCGTCCTTGCCGTCGACGACCTGTGCGATGATCTCGGCCTGGTCGCCGCGGAAGGAGTCATAGCCGAACACCGTGTGCAGGGCCTCAGCGGCGGTCGCGAACTTGCGGGTGGCCGGGGCCGTGGCGACGGCTCGGGCAGCGAATGGGAACCGGCTCACGTCATCGGGCGCGTTGCCGCCCTGGGGAGCGAAGGACTGCTGCGGCGCATCGCCGCCGAAGTCCGGTGGCGGCGGGGCGTCGAAGTCGTCCGGTGGTTCGAACTCGTCAGGATTCCAGGGGATTTCGGCGTTCCAACTCACCGTGCGAGTCTACCGTGACGTGCGGCGTGACTGCCGGGTATGCTCCCCCACAGTCCTCGGGTGTCAGGACTTTGAGGCACGGCGAACGAAGTACACGGTGGCACCGACCACGATCAGCAGGGCGCCGACGGCGCCGCCGATCCAGGCCGCACCGCTCATGTTCGAGGCGCTGGGCGCCTCGGCCGTGCCGGAGCCGTCGGCCGGGACCTCAGCCGACTGGTTGACTGCGCCGCCGCAAACAGGCCTGTCGGTCGAGCCCGCGGCGAGCACCTGGCCGGCGGCAGGCTCCCAGGTGAAGCTGAACTTACCGGAAATGGAGTGACTATCGACGGACCGGGTCGCCCAGACCACCGTGTAGTCACCGGCCTCGCCGAGCTGGGCCGAGGTGCCGACCGTCGCCCCGGAGACCGTGCCACACCCGTCACCGTAGTAGAGCGGGGTGCCGCCACCGGTGGGCCCGGTTACTTCCATAGCGCTCGCTGAACCGGTGCCGTCAAGATCGAGCAGCTGATCACTCGTGGTGACCGAGAAGACGCCCGGCTGCTCGGTGACGACCGAGTTCTCGGCCGGAGAATACCCGACCGGGCTGTTGTGCGCCGAGGCCGGGGCGGCTGTGAACCCCAGCGCGGCGATGACGATGCCGCCACCGAGCAGGGTTTTGGCCCATGGAGACAGAGTGGAACGTGCGGACTGTGCGGATGAAAACTTCACGAGGGTTGTCCCTAAACATGTGGGTGCACGGCGAGTGCAGCGCTGCGTCTACGACTCATTCGGTGCGAAGGTGGTTTTGGTCTGGTCTGGTCTCCGAGGAAGGCAGCCGAAATCGGCGGGTCCTCAAGCGAAACGAGTGACCAGCGGCGGGCCACGCCGTCGCACCGAGGAAAGTAGGACACGGAGATCGGGGGCTGAGCTCACCAGCGCAGCGGTCGGATGACAACGCACGACGTCCGGTGCCAGCACGGCGGGCCCAGGCTGGAAAAGTGCACGAATGATCAGCCTGGCCGTCTCGAACAGGCCCCAGAAGGCGCGTTCGCCGACGCGCAGGGCGGCGATCGTGACGATTGCGGCCACCAGGTGGGCCAGCCACATAGTCGCTCCGTCATGTTCGGCAGCATGCCCGCCGACGGTTCCGGTGGCTTCGATGATCCCGGGCAGCAGGGCGTGCTGGTGCGTTGCCGAGGCGGCGATCGCGTCGGGCGAGAGAGCACCGCCCGAACCGCCGAGGGAGAAAAGAGCGTGGAAGATCATCTGGCTCGCGAGCACCGCAAGCGCCCCGCGCCACAGCGACAGGGTTCGTCCGGCGAGCACGATGCAGATCATACCGGCGAAGGCAAGGGAGATGACGATGGGCAACAGGCCCGGACCGGAACCACCACCGACGGTGTGCGATACCGAGGCCACAAAGGTGGCGACGACGGCCACGATCCAGCCGCGAGTGAAACGCGCCCACCGAGTGGTCATGTTTCCTCCTTTGCCGGACATCTCCACGATACCCGTCCGGCCTAGGGAACGATGCCGATCAGGACCGGGTCATGATCGCTTGACCGGAACGGGCTGGCCGCTTCGGCCAGCGCCGAGTCGTAACCCCGGTCCGGCCACTCGGGCGAATTGATCGACCACACCGCTGCACCTGAAATGGCTGCGGCGAGCGATGGGGTCGCCAAGGCGTGGTCGAGCGAACCTACCTCGCCGTCGTATCCGTAGGTGTAGTGGCCGGGCGCCAAGGCGGGCAATAGGTCCACGAAGCCGGCCTGGATGAGAACGGCAATCGGGTCCTCTTGGGCATAGGCGTTGAAGTCGCCGAGCAGCAGCACGTCGGAGCTGCCGGAGGCCGACTGCAGCTCCCCTGCGAAGTCCACGAGCGAACGGGCCTGCCCGACCCGCTCGGCGGTGAAGCGTCCCTGCCCATCAGCAGGTTCGGGACCGTCGCCGCCTTTTGACTTGAAGTGATTGGCGACAATCGTCACCGTACGGCCGGACAGCTGGAACGTCTGGGCGATCGGGGCGCGAGTGTGGCCGAGGCTGGCCGAGGGCAGCCGGGTTCGACTGGGCCCGAGGGGTGTCACGGCATCTGTCTTGTAGATCAGGGCGGTGGTGATGAAATCGCTGCGCTTGGCATCGTTCAGCGCCGCCGGGGTGGGGACGAATGCCCAGGCCCGGCTGCCGAGCGCCTCATTGAGCCCGTTCACCAGGTCGGCGACCGCGGTGTCGATCGGATCGCCGAGTGTGACGGAGTTCTCGATTTCCAACAGGCAGACCACATCCGCTCTGAGGCCGTTGATCGCCGCCACGATCTTGGATTTCTGCATGCGGAATTCGGCCGGTGTCGCTGCGCCGCGCGCCTGCGCGTTGTCACTGGAGAGCGTCGTGAAGTAGTTCTGCACGTTGAAGGTGGCCGCACGCACGCTGCCGCCCACCTCCGGCGGCGTGAGCGGGCGCGGATTCGTGGAATCGAAGCTGGGCAGTACGGCCGGGTCGCTCCTGTTGTCGAACGGTTCGGTGGGCTGTAGGCGCCACGCGTTGAATCCATAGGAGAGCACCCAGGCATGCGACGGCCACAGGACGGTGTCGCCGGTGCGCACAACAGTGCCGCTGGAAAAATACGGCTGCCCGGCTGGCGCACCCGGCCGATGCCGCGCGCTGGAGCCGTCGTCGAGCACCAGCAGTCGCGCTCGGTTGCCGACAGTCACCGCGGAAGCCTCCGGCCCCGGCCGGGCCTGCTCGGTGCCGGTGACCGGCGTTTCCGGCCCAGAGCTGAGCCAGAGGGAACCGAATTGGTCGAGTTCGTGGCTGTCACTCACTCGGTAGATTCCCGAGGGGATCACGAGCATGCCTTCGAGCGCTTCCCGGGCCGCGCCCGTCGCCGTGGCAGGCAGGTCCGTCGGCGACGGTGCCGCGCTGTCGGACGCCACACTGTCGGCTGCCACGACTTCGATGGCGCCCGACGCCGTGGCGGTGATTTCCGTAAGACCGTCGTGCTCGCCGACCGTCCCGGTGACGCGCACGAGGTCACCCAGGGCCACTCCGCGACCCTGCTGCGTGGAGCCGGATCCGAGATACACGAAAAGCGCGTCCGAAGCGCCGGGGGTGGCATCCGCGACTCCCCCGGAGCCGGCCGTCTGCAGATAGATGCCGGCAAAGCCGCCCGCCCGATGGTCGGCAGTGACCACACCCTCGATGGCGACGACGGTTCCCTGGAACGGGCTTTCCGCGCCTGTGCCCTGCACCTCGGCGATGGTGCGAACCCCGGTTCCGGCCGTCGAGGGCAACGTTCCCCGGGCTGCCACAAAGGTGACGAACGCCCCGACGAACAACACCGTGACCAGCACGGCCAGGAGCCGCCGCCCTTTTCCGCGCCCTGCGAAACCGCCATGGCCGATGGGTGTCGGATCGTGTTGTGGTTCGTTCTGTCGCATGAGCATCTCCTCATCGCTGGACGCCCGGAATGGGGTTACGGCAGAGGGTATCGGCGGCCACCGACATTGCGTCGACAGATGCGAGGCGAGGCTGTTACGGAAATTCCCAGCGGGTTTCGCCGTCCTTCTCCGCCGCGGACGGGCGCAGCGCTTGATACCGCGCGACCTTCATCGAAGCCTGATGATCGGGATGGATATGCGCCGTGAACCGGTGCACCCCGTTCGATCGCAACCAGGTGACCATCGCCTCAGCGCCCTCTGAAGCCATTCCCTGCCCTTGCCAACGCGGGGAAATCAACCAGGCNAGGTCGGCCACGAGCGCTGAACCGTCGTTTTCAACGGTTGCCTGTACGAAGCCCACCGGTATCCCCGACTTTCGCTGGATGANAACCCAGTTCAACCACCACTGCGAAAGGTCCGCGGAGTGCCCCTCGGTCTGTTTGGCGTAACGGACCTGCAGCTCGTCCAGGNCGGGGCTTTCTCCGCCGGTGAATTCATACAGCGCCGGGTCGGCCAGAACCTCGACCATGGCGGGCGCATGGTGCACCGACAAGGGTTGCAGAAGAAGCCGTGCCGAGGTGACGGGTGTGCATTCAGGCCAATCCATTTCCTGAGGATGACACAAGACCCCTTTCAGTGGTGACAATCGTTCCTTTGCGGTGCGGCTAACGGCTTGCCGCACGGACCATCGCCACACGGGGCCAGGCGTTGAGCCCTCGAGCGCCTTCGACATCCATTCGAGTTTCCATTTTCGGGCCCCATAGCCGCTGCGGAAAAATGCGGAAGCCGAGGCGTGCGTAGTACGGAGCGTTCCATGGAACGTCCCGGAAGGTGGTCAGCGTCACACGGGAAAGGTGCCGTTCACCGGCCCAGGAATCGGCCACGGCGATCAGGTGGGCGCCGATACCCTGCCTCGCGTTCTCGGGGTGCACGGTGACCTGTTCGATATGAGCGGCATCGTCCACCTGCTCGAGCAGCATGTAGGCGACGAGCTTCCCGTCAATCATCCACGCGAACGCTCCGCGGTCCACGACGAAGCGCTCAAAGTCCAGGCTACTGATCGGTGGGTCATCGGCGACGGCGGCCATCCCGATGCTGCGGAAGAGCGCGCCGGAAGCTCGCTCGATCGTGGAGACCCGTTCATGGTCATCGACCCGGCACCGACGTTGCATCGTTCGATCCTGCCATACCGGCAATCTTCGACGCCCCGGGGCCGATACCGGATCCCGGCTGATCAGGCGACAATGCCCTCGCAGGTGGAAGCATCGCACACGCACGGTGTACGTTTCGCAAGGAGGTGCTGCTATGTCGATCCGCCCTGACGTTGAACGAACCGGCGACATCTGGTGCCGCGTCTCGGGACTCTTTCATCGTGCGGTGAACCCCGCCTTCCAAGCCGACGCCCTCGACGGTTCGCGCGTGGCCGGCCGGTACTCGGGGCCATCGCAGCGCACCCTCTACCTCAGCTCGTCCCCCGAGGGAGTTGAGGCCGCGATGACGACCCGTCCCCCAGCTCACTCAACCGACCTCGTCATGCTGTCGTTTCGCGTAGCGGCCGAGGCGATCATCGACCTTCGCAACCCGGATACCGTCGAGGCGGCCGGCATCGACCTGACGGACGCGATCGCGCCGTGGAGTGACATCGTTCGCGCCGGGGGTGAACCGGCGTCCTGGCGGGTGCGACGGCGTCTCGAAAGCCTCGGTGCCAACGGCCTCATCGACCCATCCCGACAGCGCCCCGGGCTCTGGCATCTCACTCTGTTCCGCTGGAACTGCCCGAATGGACCGTCCGTCGGACTGGAGGGGCCAACCGAATCGCAGTGAGTGACCGGGCATTCATCGCCGCAACGCTATGCCGGCCTGAGGCCTATCGAACGTTCTCGAATCGGGCGGCGGCCTCCAGAATGAGCTGCCCGGTGCGCTCGCTTCCGTGGTGACCGGCTTCTCCGACCAGAGTCAACTGCGCATCCGGCCAGGCCCGGGCAAGTATCCACGGCACATCCGCCGGACCACCGATATCCAGCGCCCCGTGGATCAAGACTCCCGGGATTCCATGGAGACGGTGCGCGTCTCGAAGNAGCTGCTCGTCTTTCAACCAGGCCCCGTGCGAGAAATAGTGCGCCACGATTCTCGCGAACTGCATGCGAAACCGTGCGTCCCGATAGCGGATGCTCGGGCTCCAGCCCGGTTCAAGCGAAACGGCCGCGTCCTCCCAGTTGCACCAGCGCTGGGCCGCCTCTGCCTGGACCGCCGTGTCGCCGGAGTGATTGAGCAGCGCGTTATATGCGGCGACGAGATCACCGTCGCGATGCGCGGCTGGGACGCCTGATTGGAATGCCTGCCACTGCTCAGGGAGATACCGGCCGATGTCGTGGTACAGCCAACGCACGTCACTGCGCCGGGTCATGGTGACGGAGACGAGGATGAGAGCCCGNACCCGCTCCGGGTTGGCCTCGGCGTAGGCCAAGGCNAGGGTGCAGCCCCACGAGGCACCCCACACCACCCACCGATCCACATGNAGCTGCTCGCGCAGCTGCTCGATGTCCGCGAGCAGATGAGTCGTGGTGTTCGTGTCGAGGTCCACGGCGGGGTCGGCCGCCGAAGGGGTGCTCTTGCCGCAGTTGCGCTGATCCATCTGNATGATCAAGTACTTCGATGGATTCCAACTGCGCCGGGCGCCGGGAGTGGTTCCCGATCCCGGGCCGCCGTGCAGGATGATCACGGGGGTACCGGACAGGCTTCCGCTCGCTTCCCAATACACACGGTGGCCGTCGCCGACGTCCATCATTCCGGTGTCGAATGGTTCGATCTCCGGGTACCTCTGCATTGACAACCTCCCACCTTGGCCGTGCGGTCACGCTAGCGAACGGGAGGCGAATTCGCCTAATCGGCACTCGGTTATATCGGGTCGAGGTCGCTGGCTCGCTGAAGGTGTGAGCTGACTGGTAGACATGACCATGCGCATCGATTCGTCACCCGTGACAGCGGTCGGAGTGATCTCGTGACGGGCGAGGCAGGAACCGATCCCGGTCACCCGTTCGCCAAGAAGCCCGTCCTCCGCGGGGCCCGGGTCATGCTTCGATCGTTCGAAAGGCCGGACATCGATGCGATGGCTGCAATCCTGGCGGACCCGGAAGTGCTCACCCTGACGGGCAGCGTGCATACGACGGCCGATGCGCACGACCGGGCTCCTATCCTCGACCCGGCGACCCGCAGCTGGTACCAGACGAGAGCCGAGCAGTCCGACCGGCTGGATCTCGCGATCATCGACCTCGCGACGGCGTCGTGCGTAGGCGAAGCCGTCTTTAACAATCTCAGCGCGGAGAACGACTCGTGCAACTTCCGCATTCTCATCGGGCCCGACGGCCGCGATCGCGGACTCGGCAGCGAAACGACCCGNCTCATGGTTCACCACGCATTCGGGACGACGATACTCAACCGAATCGAGCTTGAGGTCTTCGCCTTCAATCCTCGNGCCCAGCATGTCTATCAACGCTCGGGATTCGTTCTCGAAGGCCGGCGCCGCCAGGCCCACAGGTTTGACGGCCAGTACGTCGACGCCCTCACCATGTCGATCCTTCGCTCCGAAAATTCCGAGTAGACCACTTACCTCTGCGGCGCGCAGCTCCAGCCGGGGAGGAGGAGGGACTCACTCAGGCTGCGCATCGGCTGCTTGACAACGGACAGCGTGGCCGTGTTGCTCATTCGCAAGGTTCTCGGGAAGGGGCGTCCGCCGCTGTCCACATAGTGCTGGAGAGAGGTGGCCGGCACGGCTTTCGCCCCAAGCTCGAGCGACTCGGCTACCCGCAGGCCGACCTCGTGGGGGGTGAGCCATTCGGGGCCAACGGCATGGAACACGCCCTGCGCNCGGCTTCGCGCAACCTGCGCCAAGACACCGNCGGCGTCGTCGACGAACGTCGGTGTGATCACCTGATCGTTGAACATGGGTGAGACCGTGCCGGCTCGAAGTTGATCCGCGATGCGGCGAACCAGATCTGTCTTTCGGGAAGAGTGCCTTTGGTAGGGGAAGGAAACCCGAACGATGGCCCATTCGCCACCGGCTTGTTTGATNACGTCTTCGGCGTGGCGCTTGGTGACGCCGTACCAGTCGGTCCGAGCGTCGCCGTCGTCCGTCTCCAGGTAAGGGGAATCCCTGTCGCCCTCGAACACATAATCGGTGGACACCTGCACGAAGAATTTTCCGGCCTTCGCGCACGCATGGGCAACGTTTCCGGCACCATCAACGTTGATCCGATGGCATGGTCCCTCAAAGTCACCACTCTGCTGACGAGCACCCGAGACATCGGTGTAAGCCGCGAAATTGATGACAACCGGAGCGCTTGTCGCGGCTATGCCGGCATCCACGGCGGTTTGATCAGTGATGTCCACCCCTAGCGAGTGCCAGCCCAGCTCAGGAAAAAGCTCCTTCGCTCGCATCCCGATCATCCCGGTCATTCCGGTGGCCGCGACGAGTGGCNGTTCGGTCAGTGCATCACCCATGCGGTCAGTCTAGGGCTGGCCCTCTGCGCACACAGGCTCTGAGGGCCTGGCATTGACCGCGGTAGGTGGATCAATGTGACCTCGCGGTCGTCAGATGGGGCAGTTTTCGGGGTAGGTGATGGGTGTGGTCCAGGGGTTGGTGTAGCTAGGGGCTTGGGCTGGTTGGGCTGGTTGGGTTGTCGGGG
>JGI24770J26754_10000418_pt1 | contig 30172 bp, 23 predicted proteins | sample LakOneMetagenome_FD_26754 | JGI IMG/M metagenome (IMG submission 26754) | reverse complement strand
CCGGCCAAGGACATCGAACGCAACGTGAAGGCCATGATGACCCAGGGCTTCTCGAAGCTGGACCTGGTGACGCGGGAAGAATTCGACATCCAGGCCCAGGTACTGGCCAAGACCCGCGCCAAGCTCGAGGCGCTGGAAGCGCGCGTGGCGCAACTGGAAGCGAAGCTGGCTTCCGAACAGAAGGTCTAAGGCGGTTTTTTTTAGCGCAGGCGTGCAGTGAAGCGCAGCGTGAGCCGCCACAGTGCAAACAGGGCGGCACCGCCCAGGCTCACGCCGATACCGATGCCCAGCATGACGCCGACCGGATTGCCCAGCCGGGCATTGTCGGCCACAAAGATCAAGATGCCGGCCAGCACCAGCTGCGCCAGCCAGACGAAGCGCAGCGGCCGCAGGGCCGCGACATCCCCTCCCCGCCTGAAGCGCAGCGCCACATACAGTACCGGCCCGCACAGCAGGCAGAACAGCAGCACCACGGCGACGCAGGAAAGAATCAGTTTCGGCATCGGCGCACTATAGCAGCCCTGCCGGGCCGGGCGCACGTTTGGCCGCTCTCAACAATCGCAAGCCCATCACCACGCACCATCTGCAAGTCTTCATCCCGACAGGATCGTCATGAGTCTTGCAGTACTGCGCAGCCGGGCGCTGGCCGGCATGGACGCGCCCGCCGTCAGCGTCGAAGTGCATCTGGCCAATGGACTGCCCGGCATGGCCATCGTCGGCCTGGCCGATGCCGAGGTGCGCGAATCCAAGGACCGGGTGCGCGCCGCGCTGCAGAATTCCGGCTTCGAGCTGCCGAACCGGCGCATCACCATCAATCTGGCGCCGGCTGACCTGCCCAAGGAATCCGGGCGCTTCGACCTGCCGATCGCGCTGGGCATCCTGGCCGCCTCCGAGCAGATCCCTGCCGACGACCTGGACCGCTACGAATTCGCCGGCGAATTGTCGCTGTCGGGCGAGCTGCGGCCGATCCGCGGTGCACTGGCGATGACCTTCGCCATGCACCGCAGCCCGGATGGCGCGCGCCGCGCCTTCGTGCTGCCGGCCGCGAATGCCGACGAAGCGTCGCTGGTGAGCGAGGCTGCAATTTATCCGGCGCGCACGCTGCTGGAAGTCTGCTCCCACTTCGCCGCCCGCGACGATGAGGCACGACTGGCGCGCCACCGTCCGCCGGCCGCATTGGAAGCGCCCCGCTATCCGGACTTCGCGGACGTCAAAGGCCAGCAGCACGTCAAGCGCGCGCTCGAGATCGCCGCGGCCGGGCTGCATTCGGTCTTGATGGTCGGACCGCCGGGCGCCGGCAAGAGCATGCTGGCCTCGCGCTTTCCCGGCCTGCTGCCGCCGCTGAGCGACAAGCAGGCGCTGGAGTCGGCCGCGATTCAGTCGCTGGCCGGGCGCTTTTCGATGGAACGCTGGCGGCGCCGGCCCTTCCGCAGTCCGCACCACACCAGCTCGGGCATGGCGCTGGTGGGTGGCGGCGGGGTGCCGCGTCCAGGCGAGATCTCGCTGGCCCACCATGGCGTCCTCTTCCTCGACGAGCTGCCGGAATTCAGCCGCCACGTGCTGGAAGTGCTGCGCGAACCGCTGGAATCCGGCCGCATCACGATTTCGCGGGCGGCACGCCAGGCCGACTTCCCGGCCAGTTTCCAGCTCATCGCCGTCATGGAGTGTACTATCTAGAAATTGTTCCTACCAACCGAACAAACGGTAATAACTGTTTTAAAAGGCTTTTTTTAAAGCCAAAATGGTACATTTTACTAGGTACATGGATAGCATTCAGAAGCTCCCCCAACTCATTACAATAACAACACGAGTGACGACCAGTGGTCGTTTGAGCACCTCCTCAATAGCACTCGATCTTTCCCGCTGGTCGCCGACGTCACTGTTCCGAAAAGCCATTCTTCATCAGACGGGCATTTGGAGGCTTACTCCCCCATCTTCGTCAAAGGTATTCAACCTGCGAATGGCGATTAGCCTCCTTTCGGAACAGTCGATTGGGGCGTTGAATCAAGAGCTCGGCTCGCTAACTCGCGAAGAGGTCGGAATGTTGCTCCATGGCATCGATAGCGATTTCGCTGCCCCTGCGATCGACACTGACACACGTGCTGATAAGTATTACTTCGCTATTCGAGCACTGTTAGTGCAGGTGCCAGGAAAGTTGAAAGACGGCTTGACGTTTGCTCAGGGCGCTGCGCCTTATATCCTGAACAAGCGTCGATGGCGGCGCCCGCAACTTCCATCGCCCAATCTCCCGCCTGAGCTCGGACAAATTACCCACGCTGACCTTGGCGATCTGCGAAGACAAGTTGAAAAGTCGTTGCAGAAGCGAAAGCGTGCTATCGAACAGGCCGCCGCCAATGAGATCCGAGACTATGAAGCGACTTTCGCGTTGCAAACGGAATTACTCACTGACCAGCCTTCCGCGCGATTGACGAGCATGATCAATGACTGGATCACCCCCATCGTGGAGAAAGATGAGCGTCCTTTGCCTCCATGTACCCCTCGCCAATTTGCAGCGGTCGTCCTACAACGTGTTAGCAGTACGACACCGCAACTTAGTTCGACTGGGTGGCCACTCGGATTACGTCTTCCCAGAACCAGGCTGGACTGGTCTCAACTGCCTCGAGCGGAGCTATACAGGCATCGGTTCTGCGCGTGGCCCTGGTTTTATGTTCAACAACGATTGCCGAATTCGGTTCTTACATCCATCTTCATCTTACTGCTTAGCCACACTGGATGGAACCAGGGTTCGGTCGGCTCGCTGACGGTGGACGCGATCGCGACATTACCCCAAGGCGGCTACCGACTGCAGGGCTACAAGGGCAAGACCGACGATGAAACACCAGCTTCTGAAGTCCCGCGGTACTTGGTAGATCATTGCAAGGCTATCGACCTACTTTTGTGGAACTACCGCCAGTTAGTCCGCCTTGGCCTAATCGACCCTTCGCGGGAGAAACGTGTCTGGTTCGGATGGCAACTTGATGGCTTCAAGACAACGATTAATGTCATTTCGAAGGTTCGAGTTAGCAGCCTTTGCACACGCAACGGCATGGACTATGTTGTGCCATCGGAGCTCCGCCCCATACGGGCAGCGCTGGCCTATTTGCCTCAACGCGACCTCGAAGCGGTTCGCGTACTGCTTGGCCACGCCGACCTTACAACCAGTGATTCCTATCTTGAAAACACGCTTTTCTTTCGCTTGAATGAAGCGATGATGCTCGAATTTCAGCGACGTATCGAGTCCACGCTTACCTACTTAACAGGCGGCGAGAAGCTACTTATCCAACGATCGCTGGCTACCCGTCACGTTGACAACAAACTCCTGCTAGTTCCAACGGGCGACGGCGGCGCCTGCGCGAATTTCTTCGGCGGTCCCAATTTGTCACCCGCTGAATCGGAGGAACCATGTGCTGGCTTGGTATGCCATTCCGGAAGCGGTTGCAAGCACTATCGCCTCGTAGTGGACGAGACGACCCTTGAAATGGCGATGCGCTCCCGCCTTTACTATCGCGCACGCTGGAAAACCTTATACGACGCTAATCCCGCAACATTTACAGAAATGCATTTGCCCAAACTTCTATACACGTACGTGCTTTTAAGAATCGTAAGAGAACAACGTCCAGACCTTTATTCCAATGCGGAGAGGGCGTTCGCATGAGCGTCATGAGGAAAGAAGGACTAGATCACAGCATCTCTAAATCGCCCCCGCGACAAGAGACATCCGTGATGCGCTACGCACTTCGGTCGCCGGCGCTTAGGTTCAACGGATCGACTTTGTTATATCACGATGGAAAGGAAGAGCACTCCTTCGACTTCTCAGAATTGTATCTCCCTCCGACCAGCGCGCGTCCTGCGATGACCCGGTTGAGCGACTACCCACAACATGTTGACACACTGCTTGCGGCTGCAGACATTCGGATCGATCGGTCCAAAGAAGGCTTACCTCCTGGACGCTCGATGTCCCGTCAGTTCTATCTCATTCGGCATGTTCTGGACTGGCTGAGTGCCCGCGGCATTTATCGGCTGAGGGATGCCACCGAAGACCATACACGCGAGCTCGTCGCACAACTCGCTCAGGGCGGATGGGGCCAAGCGCTATCACTAGAATCGCGCTGGAAGAGTGTTCTCGACCAATTCGAAACTGAAGAGATTGACCTATCCAACGCCTTCCACTTCAGGCACGAGCGGAGCGGCAAATATCTCGAAACCTTACAGCAACGGTATTGGCGCAAGCGGCTAGGCTGGGGCGGACTCGTGCCCCTTACCCCCTCATCGAAAGCGCGCATTGAAAGGCTGGCCGCGAAGTGGCCTGTTTCCGATGGTTGGGCTAAACGCTGGGTAAGTAATGTCGAAGCCCCTAGCCACTATGTCTTACGCAACATCATGGGTTGGCTGAATGATCTTGCAACGTTGCCCGTGTCGGTCGATCGCTTGCAGCACAGAGCCACGAACAGCGTTATCAGCAGTTCGAAAAAAATGGCAAAAAAAGCTTCCTCGCGAACGGCAAATCTCCGGCTCGACGATGCCGTGACGTTGATCAGCACGGCGTTGAAGCTCCTTTACGAGACAGCGCCACTGTTACTCGACCTGTACGAGGCTGCCAGAGCCGTTTACCCTACGCTCTCAATAGGCAAGCGGCAGAACTGGCTCTACAGGAGCGCTGCACGGGAACGGTTGGAGAAAGCGATAGGCAAGCCAATAGCAAAGTGGACTTGGAGCGGCGCCAATCGTAGAACCCCTACATGTTACGCGGTGGACGAGATCTTGGCGGCCATTCAGGGAGCCTGCGCCATCGTCCTCGCCGCCATGAATGCACGACGGCAGCGTGAGATCTGCGACCGTCATCGCGGGGTTCGCGTCGGCGACCTGGTCGTGCTTGACGACTCGCTGGGGCTGTACCAATGTTGGTTCTACGTTGAGAAAACATACCGCGACCGGCATCTTTTTTATGTGAATCAAGCATCGGCCGATGCATTGCGATGCCTAGATAGGTTGAAGCACGCTTGTGTTCCGTTTGATTGCGACGTCATGGCGGAGCCTAGCCTGTTTGAATGTGGTCGGTTTACCGAGCGAGCCCTGCATCCAGGTGCGCATTTTTCTTTCTCGGAAGATAGCGGTCGCACTCGCTCGCTGGTAAGTTTCCTCAAAGTAGCTTACGACAAGCCTGACGTAGCCCCTGAAATCGCGTCGCACATGTTCCGCCGCTTTTACGCGATTCTCTACTACCACAGGTACGAGCATGCGGAACTGCGCGCACTAAAGCAGCACTTGCGCCACTTGGACGTCGCGATGACCCGTGTGTACGTGACAGATCCGTCGGTCAGGCCGCTTGCCGAACAAATTGGAGCTGCGCTTGGGAAGGCTAACTACAATAGTGTCAGTCACCACCTAATAGACTCCCTAGAAAGCGAAGCGCTTGACATTCAGAACGCTCTAGAGGAAATGGGAAAAGAGAAACTAGAGATGGCGGTCAACGAGATATTAAATGGTGCACCAACTGCTGGCGGATTTAGCAATATCGTCCGAAAGCTGTACCGGCAGCTACTCCCCCGTCTCGTCGTCGAGAGCCAGGCGAAGGCGGCTTTAAAGGGCCGAGTCATGGGTCTGTTCGATGCACACGGGTATCGGGTCAAGCCGATGCAGCACGGCCAATGCCATGCCCCAGACGTCCGGCGCAACCTGAAGGGGGCGTGCGAACAAGACGGAATTCTTGCTCGAGAACACGCCAGCCCCCGTGTTTGCGGCCGGTGCCCATTTCACTTCAATAATAAGGCTTACCTGGAAAATCTAAAGGAGCATCTTGGCGCCCTCGCATCAGACATGAATGATTTCCTGCTGAGCCCGCAGCAACAAGCTCGAGCCCAGTTCGATCATCAAAATCTGAGCAAATTGATAACACTTACCGAAAGGCAAATGGCAACCAATGCAAAGGCAATCACCGAGCTGTCGGGCGTCGGAAAGGTATCTCACGCATGACGCGAACCGTTTATCAAGCCGAGGTGAGCAAGGCCGAAGCGGAGGCAAACATTATGCGCAAGCTCAACGTTCTGGACGACTGGCTGGCCAACGGCATTCCATATCGACAAACGACCGACGGCAACAGCTTGCTTGACCACAATGACCAAAAGGTGTTGGATTTCTACCCGGCTAGTCTGCGTCAATTCAAAATATGGGACGGTTCGCAAAATTGTGAGCCAGTCCGGGCTCAGCTACCTGCTTTCGCTGCGACAGGGAACGACACACTGGCCAAACGCCCTGCATTGGAAGAGCGGGCGCGCAGCGTCATCTTCGCGCTCCGTGTGCGCGCAGAATCCCAAGCCAACGCCACACGGCGGTCCGAGCTGAAGCGTCTGACAGCCGAGCTTGAGGTCGCCCAAGCAACGATCAAAATACGCAACGCCGAGCTGCGCGAGCAGCAACGCAAGCTTCGACTGATTGAAGGCAATAATGCCAGGTTGAATCAAAAGCTTGCCGGCGATGCGGCGGAATTCAAAAGGACGTACGAGAGCTTACTGGTGGAGCTTGAAACACACAAACGTCTAAATGCGCAGTTAACAGCGCAGTTGGCCAAGGTTTCGCCGCTGCGTCAGGCGGACGATGTATGACGCTGCCCAAGGACAAGAATCGCTCAAGGGGTATCGATCGTCTAGAAAAATGGATTGCATCGAATCCCGAGATTCCCCGCTTCCGCCAGCGTGCCAATAAAACGGCGATAAGCCGGGAAGTAGGAATCGCGCGCTCTACTGCCGACGCGAACCCTAAAATACGCGAGGTCTTGGACGCACTCGCGGTACCGCATATCCCTCCTATGGTTCCCGCAGCGTCAGCAGGCGCTACGCCAGGAGACGCTCTTTCGCCTTCTCACGAATGGTGGCGGCAGACTGAGGCCAACAGCAATCCGTTAGTACTTCACCATCTCCTGAAGACTGGGCGTGTAGTGAGATGAGCTTGCATCCAGCTTATCCGGTTAGCGGTTCGTCGCACTCGCTTCTGGCAATGGTTACGAGTGCGTTTGAAGTCATTCCTCAAGCATGGTGTCTTCGCCTCGCCACGACTCGCGGCGTTCAATCGGCATGGTTACTTAGGGAGGTGATTCCCTTTCAGGTTGCTCCAGGACAGGTCTGGAATTTCACGGGCGAGATCGTGGACCTTGGTCAATACGGCGAGCAGTTCAAGATAGTGGGTGGAGTGCCGTCCTTGCCGGCCGACCTACTCCTTATCCCATTCTTGGCACACCACGTCCCGGGACTGGCGCAAACACGAGCACAACGCATGTGGGACACACTCGGTCACGGACTTGTAGCGTCCTTCGAATGCGGCGACATTTCGACCCTTGCACGGGCACACGGAGGCGTGGCAGCAACGCAAATCGCCAGGCTGGCAGTAGGAATCTGGGCAGAGCATGTTATTTATACCCAACTGGCGCAAGAGCTGTTCCAACAAGCCTTTACAGAATCGGTCTTGCGCACCGCGGTGCGTCACTATGGCCAACAGAGTCTCGCGTGTCTACGTGATGATCCCTACCGCTTACTGGCATTTGCGGAACTTGGCCCCGTGGATCAGACAGCATCGGAGCGTTTCGGGATTCGCATGAATGACCACCGGCGCTTGATGGGACTCGTGGATGCAGCCGTGTATGCGCTATATGACGTCGGCATTGCTATTTTTTCGCGAAAACAACTGGAAACGACCATCCACCGACTGGCAGGCCTGCAGTGCCAGCAGGTCGTCGACGCCATCAACCTAGCACTGGCGCACGGCAGATTGGTGGCGACGACCGAATGCCGTCTGATGGGCGAAGGCTTCGCGCGAATCGAGCGCATCGTGATCCAGCATTTTGCAAACCGCAACCAATCAACGCCGGAGCTAACACCCGCGGAGAGTTGCACGAACACTGACAGCATGTGCAAGATTGGCCGGATAGCATTCGAGGCGGCTGACGAGCAGGTTGCGATCATTCTTGCCTTTGAAGAGGCCGCGGCGCTCAAGTTTGTGCAATGTCTTATTGACCTCTTCAGCTCGCAAGATAGGCGGTGCTACATCTTGGCGGGAAGCGATGCGCTTTGCCAGAGGATCCATGCGGCAACCGGGCTCCGCGCGACGGCCTTAGGGCGGGGTGTGGGGGACGATCTAGTCAAGTCGGGCGGAATCCAGTTGCGACGCTCAATCGTAATCGTTTCGTCAACGATCGACTTCGTGGCAATGGCACAACTTTTGCCGCAGCTTCGCCCGACCGATCGTTTGTTTTTCGTCGGCCAACCGTTATGGCATGAGGGCGATCGCGCGATGTTGCTCCCGGCGCTACTGACGATTGACCAAATCTTTCGGCGTGAGTTGCCGCCAAGCAGCGGTGATTATTTTGCTGTCGACGGAGCCAGCCGAGACGTGCCCGTCCCAAGTGCCACCTGGCGTGTATACGACCCCAGTAAGTCCGAGCACCGAGGTGTGTTTTGGATATGCGTCGCCGATGACGCATTTGAACGCGCCGTAGTCGGAGTTAGCCATCAGTTGCGACGGCACGGTTCAGTGGCAATCGTGACGCGCGACGGCCAAGAGCGGCAATGTTACCGGGGACTAATTGACAAGACGTTGGCCGAAACCGCTGTAACGATCGGGCATGGGACGGTATCGGTTGTGACTGCCGATGCCATCGAACCAGGCGACAGCGCTTCCAGCGTCGTGGTCCTTCGACACCCAGAGGCCCGTTGTGCTGCTTGGCTTAACGCCGCGCTCGGCACCGCGGCGACTAGAGCAGTGGTCGTCTCCACCGTCGGGTTAGATTGCGAATTATCAACAATGGAAGACGACAAGTCAGCCGTCAGTGGGTTTGTGACCCGGTGGCGCCACGTGACCGCAGAGCAAGAACAGGCAGGCGAACGAGAATGAGTGTGCCCCGACAACCCATAACTCTTCGAAGGGACATCGCGCATGGAGGCCTCATCTTTTGGCAACTGTCGGACGAGAAGTTGCGTACGATTATGCCCTTCCTCGACTTTATGATCGATTGTGTTGACGTCCAATTGCTCAAGCCAAAGACCGTCGAGGCGCGCGCCTATACCCTGAAGAAATGGTATCAGTTCCTGTCCGACATCCGCGTCGACGCGCTTGACGCCGATAACGAAATTTTGGTGAAGTTCCGAGACCATCTGTTCGAGCGAGCGGCCGTCAATCGTAGCGGCGACGCGCAAGCGCGCCGCCGCACGATCAACGCGGATCTACGAAACGTTTATACGTACTATGCCTGGTTGCAAAAAAAAGACGCTGCCTGCCAGGGCAAGCGGCTGCTTGGCATCGACGGTTGTCAAATAACGAGTTCGCTTCTGGCTGAGCGCACCGCAGGCCTATCGAGGTCAGATCGCCAGCGCTATCCCACGACATTCAGGAATGCGGGCGAGCGAAGCAAACACCGGCTTGGATTTGTGCCCCGCGAAGAACATCGGGCACGACTGACTGAGTATTTCTACGATACCCATCCGCTCAGTCTGGCGAAACGGAACTGTCTAATCTTCGCACTCGCCTGGTCAGTTGGCTGGCGTCGCGGCTCCATCTTGAGCCTTACGGCCGAGCAATTCTCGAGGGAGATCGTCCTCGGTGGAGACGAATCGAGTGGCATTTCAGTTTGCCCGCCATCACAGAAATTCGGATACTCAAACTTCTTCACGGTGGAGCGCGGTCTGGCACTGCGTGTACTGGATTATATTGAGCACGAGCGGAAGGAAATTGTTCGCCGTACCAACAGCACGTCCTCCCAAATTTTCCTTAGCGAGCGTTCTGGAATGCCGCTAACCGCCGGTGCAGTATCCGGCATTTTCAACACAGGGAGGCACGCACTGGGATGGCCTGTAGGTGCCGGCCTCCACGGGTGGCGGCGAGGGTTCGCCAATGCGTATATCGAACGCGAAATCGACGCACGTATAGAATTGGGGCTCGACACCGGAGGCGAGGCAATCGCTATGTCTCTTGCTACCGCGTTGGGACAGGAAAGTTTGGCGAGCCAAGGCGCCTACCTGCGAGATGCTCAACGCCGCATTCAAGGTACCGCCACATTCCGGGACAAGGTAGAGCATGCGCGCCTCTCGGACGAAAACGCGGTGCTCAGAGCCGAGGTTGCTTATTTGCGTCAGCTGATCAAATGAGCAATTGCTACCTGATGAGGAGATTTTTACGCGCTGCTGCGCTCCGCCGCTCACTAGAACTAGAGGGCATTGGAGAGCACCAGCAACTTCCTGCGATTGCTGCAGCACTAACGGTCCCCAAGGACCTGGCATCGCCAGATTCATCTGCAATGGGCACAGGGCAATTGCGTGCTGCTACCACAGCACCTCTCCGCTAGCGAAAGCGGCTGCGGCGGGACCAAGTACTGCGTCACCTGCCTGGCCAGGACTGCGCAGTTCGCCTGAAGGAGCTGATCGCCTTGCCGCTGGAAATTAGACTCGTGACGGGGTGAGTCAGCGGCGCCAGGTGTGCTAGGTCGTCGCAACCGCACGCAGCTCAGTATTCGCGGGGCTTAAATGGAATGGAGCATTCTTTCTTTCAGATGCCAAAGTGGACGTGTAAGTTGTCAGCTATTCGGAAGCGAAACATACGCGCACCGAGAACATACGCCAAAAGTCCTCGTCGAAGCTATGGTACTCGACTACATAAAAGAAGGACGAGACTACAAAAAAGGGCTTTTCTGAAAAGTGGCTACGACCGGGCGCTTTTCGAGCTGTATCCCGTCTGCAAGGGAAGCTTCGAAACGGAACAAAATCAAGCATAATGAAAGCGTAGTGGTACGGAAAGGAACCGTGATGGTCATGAAACATCTACAAAGCATCATCTTCAGCCCTGAATTCATGGCAGGGATTAGCAAGGGTGTGAGTGAAGCCGTGGCCGAATCCGAGGCGGCCGGGCTTCGCCCGTCCTACGAGCCGGCGCGCTCTCAGCTGCAGGCCTTGCACGATCTACTCGAGGCGAATCGCATCGCCGACGCGGGCGGACTGAAGCAAGCAATGCCGACCGCCGAGGAATGGAGCAACCGAGGCAATTTGTCGCGCGAACAGAAGCCCGAGCTGCATCGCAAGGCCGTGGCAGAGAGAAGGGAACAGGACCGCCGATACCTCGAGTTCCATTGCGCGGTGGCCGAGCTGCTGTACCAACCTGGTCAGCCTGGCGCCTGGATCAAGCAGGAGGCCTTAAAGCGGATCGCGCTATGGGAGGAACAGGGCCTGTGCGCGTCCTATGCATGGAAGTGGCGCGAGTGCCTTGCCCAGCCCGAGGAATACGGCCGCCGGAGCATGCTGCGCGAGGATGAGCCAGGCGTGGCCATGCGCTGTAACTCTCCATTTACGAGTATCGCCTATGTCGTATGACGATCCCACCAAAGTGTTATACAACTGTACCGGACTGTTGACAAACAATGTGTCCTTCAGATAAGTGGGAGTACCTATTTCAGCTACTGCGATGTAGATTTAGATAGCAACCTTTTTCGGCTTAGTTGAGTCAGCTATCGCATTGTTTGAATTGGGCCGCGGGTTTCTTCTGAGTCGATAAAGTAGCTCGGCATCGCGCCCCGTCATGACGCCCGTTGCGCCGTCTACCTCCCCAATCGTTTCTTTTTCTACGGAGACGTAGACCGGATAGGTAACGGTAGATGCTGAAGTACGGCAGCTCCAAAGTTCTGCGATTTGGACCCACCGCCGCCCGAACCTATCGTTCATGCTATCGCTTGGCAAAAGCAACGAGACATCGAAAATCTTCCACTTTCTATTGCCTCGAAGGGCTCTACAGAAGTCAAGTATGTCGTCTTCTATCCAAAATATTGTTGTTCGAGCAAGCCAAGATGAGCCTTCCTTAATTGAATGGCTTATGAACGCGTAGGGAATGAACAGCTCCAGGTTTACTGCGCGCCAAGTCGTGCTGTCCGGCCCGTTTGGGGACGGCTGTACTTCTAGCCTTTGGTAATGATCGGTAGTTAGCATTTTCTCCTCCATAGCAGGCATGAACACTATAGATTGTAGCGCTATAGTGTTCGGCGTGAGTACATCATGGATTTTGTGTGGAGAATCCAGATGTCCTTACTTAAGCGTTTCGGTGAAGGACTGCAACGCATGCGCAAGAGCCGGGGTTTGACTCAAGAGGACTTTTCGATTGTCTCTAGCCGAACGTATCTCAGCAGTTTAGAGCGGGGCACTAAGGCGCCGACAATCACAAAAGTTGAACAACTTGCTTCGGTGATCGGGGTACATCCATTGTCGCTTTTGACTTTGGCTTACATCTCAGACCGCCCCGAGGACCTCAACACACTATGCGTAAAAGTTCGCGACGACCTCAAGATGCTTGACGATAAGACAATAGCCGCCGACTGAGGCGACGCGAGCCTTATGAGAACAAGACAGAGATCAGGCACGCTTAGTGCCAGTCACACGCACCCAGCAAGATCGTCGCTGTTGATATGACATGGCGTAGTTGAACAGGCGCTGGACGCGATCGGTGCTCTCTACGCGGTCGAGCAGCATGGATTCGGTCGCGACCTCATGTGATTTTCCGTCTAGGCAACATGTTATGCTGAGTCGAACGGCCGAGATCGGCCAACTGCAGACGATCGAGCCAACATAGCATGTTGCCAAGTCGAAACTCGCTTAGTTGCCTCGCCTGATTGGCCGCATGTTATCATTTTCCCCCGCGCAATCAGACCTTGTCCTACCGGCGTGCCCATCCAACCCATCCCGCGCGATGCCGTCGTTCGAAGACAGAGCCAGCGTTTAGACAATAGTGGATTGGCTGTCTACGTGAGCGCCAAAAGGCGCTGCTGGACAAGAGCAGCGCGACCAGATATCACTAATCGAACCACAAAGAATCATCAGGGATGGCAATGAATTTCTTCAAAAGCGATCAAGAGTCGACCACTGAACAACATGAGGCTATGAACGCCGCCCTCGGCATCTCCTCTTCACAACCTACGGTGCCACCCGCCCTGGAGTCAAAAGAAGCGCCAGGTGATCAGCCGATAGTCGAATCGTCGGAAGGATCGCTCTCTGAGCCAACGCATGGGCTAAGCGACTCCCTCTCGTCCGAGGGCGTGGAAGGCGGTGATCTGATCCCTAGCGATGGGGAGATCGCCGAGCTGATCGAGCATATCGCAATTGATCATTCTGCTGGCGATGCGCCCAAAACTTGGCGGGATCTTGCCGCCGAAGACATTGCAGCTGCCAAGAAACGTAGCGTCGAGGTGAGCCTGTCTTCCCTGAGCGTTACTTACTCCAGCGAGATCGAAAGCAGCCGAGGGATTACCGTCCTAAAGGACGAGGAGCTCGCTAGGGCCTGGCTCATCAATCGACTCGTTGACCGTCTCAACTACGACCCCAAGCGAATTAAACTAGAAAACGAGTATGTCGCTGGGCGTGGCAAGAAGGGCACTGCCGAAAACTCCGTCCGAATCGACGTGATTTTGGAGGATGAGGAGCAGATTCCCTTCTACTTTATCGAGGTCAAGGCTCCAGACAAGTATGAGGGGGACATGGAGCTTATCGAGCGACAGCTCTTTGCCGTCGCCGCTCTGCATGAGAGCTCCACGAGCAAAAAGCCCAAATTTCTTGTTTATTACACAGTGGAGATGGTCGGCAACCGCCTACAGGACAAATTGATAGTCATAGACTATCAAAAATTCCCGACTTACGAGAAATGGACGCAAGCGGGGATGCTCTCAGTTTCAGACACCCTGAACGACAAATACGCTCGCCCTAAAAAGCCAGCCTACGTCAGAAATAGCGAGAAGGATCTGGTTAGCAACTTCTCCCCCTCAGAGGTGAAAGATCTGGCAACCAGGCTCCACAATTTCCTTTGGGGCGGCGGTAGCACTGGCGACACCGAGGTGTTCACATCTCTGGTCAACATCATCCTGACAAAAATCCAGGATGAAAACGACACCGAGGACGGCAAACCTTATCAGTTCCAAGTGCTTCAGCATGGCGAAGTCACAGAGAGTCATGAGTCGATCTACGCCCGACTCAATGAGGTTTATCGCACAGCGCTGAAAAATCAGCTTGGAAAACAAGGCGATCTCAGTGCGCAGCACATTGTAAATTTAGAGAAATTTCCGTTACCTAAGCTCGTCTATGCAGTAGGTCTCATGGAGAAATATTCCTTTGTGGACGGGAAAAACTCTTTGAATGGCCGGGATTTGCTTGGGGATTTCTTCGAGCAGATTCAACGCGATGGATTTAAGCAATCGAAAGGCCAATTCTTCACGCCAGTCAACGTTGTTAAATTCATCCTCTATGCTTTAGAGCTCGACAACCTTGCGTTGCGCATGATCAATGTGGAGCAGAAGCTGCCGTTGATCATTGACCCCTCTTGCGGAAGTGCGACGTTTCTGATCGAGGCCATGAAAATGGTCACAAATGAAGTGAAGCAACGCCAACGAAGCAAACTGAGCACGGCGCGCCAGGTGCAACAGACTTTTAGTCGCCTAATGCCCGACAATCAAGAGCATCAATGGGCTCGTGACTACCTATATGGCGTCGAGCACAACTTTGACCTCGCGACAGCTGCAAAAGTCAACATGGTCTTGCATGGCGATGGATCGACTAACATTTTCCACAAAGACGGTCTCAAGCCATTCTCCGCGTATGAGCATGCGGCGTCGTTGGGGTCTCCCAACTACCTCGGAATGCGGGCGCCTTGCGCTTACTACTCCGGGAAAGATGTGAATGGCCAATTCCACGTCATCCTAAGCAATCCGCCGTTCAGCGTCGATCTCGATGGAGACACCAAGAAGACTTTGGGCAAAAGCTTCCTGTTCGGGGATAAAAAAAATTCAGAAAACCTCTTCATTGAGCGGTATTGGCAGCTTCTACGCGACGGCGGCCGAATGGCTATTGTTCTGCCTGAGAGCATTTTTGACACCACCGAAAACAAATACATCCGTCTGTTCCTGTTCAAATTCTTCCATGTGCGTGCAGTAGTCAGCCTTCCTCAGCTAGCTTTCGCGCCCTACACGCAGACGAAGACCAGCATTCTGTTTGCGCAGAAAAAATCAGCTGCCGAAATTGAGTATTGGACTCTTCTGTGGAACGAACAATCGTCACGATTCGGGAAACTGAGCACGAGGATTCAAAACTATTTGAAGGTTTTGTTTGAGGGGGCGAGCGCGACTAGCTTTCCGTCGATCATAGGCATGACCGACGCTAACATGCGAACCGACATGGCGGAGCTTATTGGGGTAAATCCGACCAGCATCGACAAAACAACTCCTGTGATCGAGCTGTTCCGGGACAACCGGAGGGCGATCGATTTGGCTCTGCAAGTCGACACCGACGCCATCGAAGCCTTTGGACGCGTCAATTCCAACTGGGTGATGCGAGAGGTGCTCATCAAATCTGCGACCGACGCTGCAGTCAAGGGCAAGCCCGAGCTGGACTTGAACGGGGAAATCTTCCTAGCGGAGGCCGCGAATATTGGATACAAGCGGTCTAAGCGCGGCGAAATCGTTCAGCCTAATGAGCTTTTCACGCTTGAGGTCGCTCCTTCCCGCGTCAGCATAAAGACGGTCGCGGTGAACTACGCCAAAGTCAAAGAGGATTTTGACCAGCGCATCGTCGCGGCTGAGAAGCGATCGAAATCGGCGAGCCTTGACGAGGCCATCAAGGATCGCGCCAAATCGCAGCTCGCGACACTAAAAGCAAGCCGCGACGAGCTGGACCTTGAACGTATTCGCGTCGAGGCGGCGCTCGTTAAATACTACGATGCGAGCGGCGCGCTAAAAGCGGCGCACAAAGATAGGACCGATGATGAGTTGCGAGCGATCTTCGAACTTCCGCTCATGATGCACCTGCGCAGCGACTCGATTTTGCTCGACCCCTCGAAACCCGCGACGATACTCGATTTGATGCGTTCGAAAGGGCTTTGGAAATGACACCGTCGTTCTGCATCGCTAAATATTTGGACGCCTGCGTTTCGTCGAGCTTGCGACTCAGCGCGCCGATGCTGCGCCGCTTCGCCACTAACACTGAGCCATTATCAATTGTAGCTGGAAGCAAGTATCCGCGCGCCGCCATCGGCGCCCTCTCGATCCCCTCGACAGCTCGCGTTGTGAAAAAGGGCGATCTTGACCAGCCTGCCCAGCTCATCGACTTAGAAAACGTGGGGCCGTGGGGCGCCGTCTACGATGTTTCTGAGGTCTCATCCATTGGATCGAATCGCTTGCTTTTCGGCGACTGCGATGTATTGACGTCGAAGCTCCGGCCGTATCTTGGAAAAACAATTCACAATGTGTTCCCCGAGGGGATGGGCACCACCGAATGGGTCCCCATCAAAGTCGACCCCACCCAGCTCCGACCGCGGCTGCTGGGCTACCTGCTGCAAAGCCGTCACTACGTTGAGATGTCGCGGGCGTTCATGGCCGGAAAGGAACACCCGCGCATCACTCCAGATGACATCTTGAGCCTTGAAGTTCCATTGCCTCCATTGGCGGAGCAAGACGCTCTAGTTAAGGCGCTGGATGGGCTCGCCAAAAAGTGCAAGCAAATGGAAGGCGCGATTGGCACCGAGTTGGACCTGGTCGACGCTTATTTCGAAAAGCACTTTGGGCTGAGCGTGGCGCAACTCGACACGAAAAAGCGCCAGCGAGAGCGAGCGCTAGGACTATCCAATATCGCAGCAAATCCCGATCTTCGTTTTAGCTTCAAGTTCCATGCCCCTAGTGTAGGCTTCGCGTTAAGCTCTTTGCGAGCCCTTCCACACAAGCGCGTCGGCGATTTTCTAGCTGAGGAGATTGTTCTTGGGGCCAGCGTCTCGCCAATCGACTATGATCTTGATTCAGAGAAACTCTATTTGTCGATGGCCACAATCAAATCATGGGAGTTTGACGAGCAAAGCGCCAGTCCAGTCAGCGAACAATATTTCGCTGCTAACATGGCAAAAGCGGTTAAGCCAGAAGATATATTGATGGCTCGCTCTGGCGAAGGCACAATCGGAAAAGTGGCCCTTATACCCGAGGGCGTCAACGGAATCTGCTCTGACTTCACGATGAGAATTCGGCTGGACCGAAAACGCTGCCTCCCTGCTTTCGCCCGACTCTATTTCATGTCGAAATATTTCCAACACGCAATCTACGGCGAGAAAAAAGGGCTGGGCAACAACACTAATATTTTTCCGATACAGCTTCGTGAGCTTCCATTTATCGATGTCTCGATCGCTGATCAAGAACACGCTGTGGAGGAGCTAAGCGAATTGCAGAGGGTGCGCGAGGCGGAGAAGGCGAGCCTTATCCACTTGCGAGCAAGAATGGAGGATGTCTTGACCCTTGGGCTAACTGGGAAATCCTTTTCCCATTTGCTCGCCTAAGTTGCTGTGACATCAGAATTTCAGTGAGCCGAAGTTAGACAGTTCACTGAGCAAGCTGACATTAACAGGACCTGAGCCGCGCCATCGCTTGCGCGGCGCGCGGTCTAGCTCTTTGCCTACACAGCATTTCGCGTTACAGCGAAATTTGGCTGGCTAGCCGAGAGCTTCCAAAAATTACCATTTCAGCCGCTGTTACTTCTGGTCATTAGAAATATAATGAGCTTTGCTCCGCGTCTTTCGCGCTATCGCGCCAACGCGGCTCGCGAGAAACCTTATGAGGCGACATGGACGGGGCGGAATACGATCTAAACAAACGGCCGGACAAAACCTACATGAGCGGCGGCATGCCAAGCTTCGACGACGCGCTTCGAAAAGTGAGAATCGCGAGCAAGGCGTTTGCTCCCGAGAGCGAGCACGCGTTCGCCACCGTGAAGGGCGAGGTGGTGCTTCGGCAGAGCGACGGCGGCAAGCGCATCGTCAAAGCCACCTTCTACGAAGACACGCGCGACATTAGCGTCCTGAACCTTCAAGCCTACACCCCAGCCACTGGCGCTCCGCACAAGGCAAGCTTCGCGCTGATTGGCAAAGAGATCGCGAAGTTCCTCGAGTTCGTCAAGCACATCCAAGAGCACATCTTCAAACATGACCATCCGGTCAACATCACTGATGAGGAGCTCCGGCGTTTCATCCTTTCGGAAAAGCAGGCCACCCAGATCCTGATGGACCATCCAGAGGTCTTAGCGGAGGTGTTGCGCACCAAGATCACTAAAGAGGATATCGTCGCGGTCGCTTACCGCCGGGAGCAGTTGGCGACCTACGGACGCTTGCTGAACGAGCCTGAATATTTTGCCCATGCTGAGCTGTTAAAGAAGTGCTCCGGGGAGGCCCTCTGGCAAAAATTTTTTGAAAAGAACACCTGGTTCTTCGGCTACGGGCTTGGCTACCTCTTCCTCTCCTCGCTGGATAATCGCAAGCTGGAATCTGTGGTGCAGGGCCATTCCGTGGCGTCGCATGGCAAGCGGGCAGACGCCCTCATGAAAACTCGCGGCCTGATATCAAGCCTTTGTTTTGTCGAGATCAAGGTTCATACGACCAAGCTCCTGGCCAGCAAGCCATACCGCGCTGGATGCTGGGCACCGTCCGCGGAGCTGGTCGGCGCAGTCGCGCAGGTGCAAGGCACCGTGCAGAGCGCTGTGGCGCAGATCGGAAACCGATACGTTGGCAAAGACGATCGCGGCGCCCCGACTGGAGAGGAGGCTTTTAACTTTCAGCCGCGCTCGTTCCTGGTGATCGGAAGCCTTACCGAGTTCATGGGCGAGCACGGCGTCAACGAGGAGCAGTACCGATCGTTTGAGCTTTACCGACGCAACACCGCTTGGCCCGAGATCATCACGTTCGACGAGCTCTACGAGCGCGCTAGCTATATCGTTAATCACAATGGCAAAGCCGAGACGCCATCACGTGACGCTCGCGTTGACGCGCGAACTGATCACCGCTATAGCGAAACCTCAGCGCATGAACGCGCGAAGGCGGACTCGACGATATCCTGGCCGCTGGCCTAAACGAGCTACTCAACCAAGATCCGAGCGTCGACTACACGGGCCTGTACGGCAAGGTTGCCAGCGACGCTGAGGCCGCTGGCAACCTGACCAAAGCACGCGCCCTAGGCTTCATGACTGCAATTGCATTCATGATGCTCGCCACGACCGAAAAGGCTGCGCGATTCTAGGCTAGTCTTGAAGGCACGCGCGTCGAAGTGCCGGCACAGTTCGCGATCGGCTCACGCGATGTGGGGGCCGTCGATCCCCGGGATGGATCACATCATTGCCGGCATGTCTGCGCTTGCTCCGCGCCTGCGCCGCTGCGTCACCCTTGACAGTGCCGGGCACTGTCTACAGCAGTAGTACGCCGGTGCAGTCGCTTCATTGATCCTGTCCTTCATGAGGATGTTGGATGACGATATCCAAGCAACGGCTTAGAGCTAGCATCGCACGGCTGCTTGTGGCCGGTGGCAGACGGTCGAGCCAGGATAGCATGCTGGAGTAAAAATCTTACCCGCTGTCAAGAAATTCCACTTTCGACCCAAGGCAAGCCTCAAAAAGTATTACTGAACATTGAACAGTTGCCCTCATATCCATGTTGAGGATGAGCTTTGTGCTGACGAGGCGTGTCAAAGAGTAGCTCAGCGATAACTTCGAAGGCTATGTCCCTGTCGAGTAAGAAGAAGGCCGCATACGGGACGCCATGGATGCGAGATAGTTCGAGGGCGGCTGCAAGTATGGCTGGGCTCATTGTTGTGTGCGTCATAGTTGCTCGTGTTTAGATAGTCTCTTTACCTCAACTGCTGCGTTTTGAGGAAGGTCAACACTGGAGGCTATGATGGTCGAGTGTTCCGCTAACCGCGCCGTGATGTACGTCCGAATGTCGACGGAACGTCAGGATTACTCCACCGATCACCAACGCGCAAAGATCCAAGAATACGCTGCCGCTTGCGGTCTGCCCATCATTCGTGAATATGTCGATGATGGCAAAAGCGGTCTCGACATCAAGCGACGAGCTGGTCTTCAGTCTCTCATGAAGGATGTTCAGTCAGTCCAACCGGACTTCACCCATATCATCGTTTACGACGTCAGTCGCTGGGGACGCTTCCAAGACATCGATGAGGCTGCATACCACGAGCACACCTGCCGCCGCGCGGGGATTGAAGTAGTGTACTGCGCCGAAACGTTTGCTAATGACAAAGGTCCATTCGCAGCTCTTCTGAAAAGCATGAAGCGGGTGATGGCTGCAGAGTACAGCCGAGAATTGTCGGAGAAAGTATATGTTGCTCAATCCCGGTATATCCGGATGGGTTTCAAGCAAGGCGGCTCCGCCGGACTCGGGCTCCGCCGTCTCGCATTGAGAGCGAATGGAACGCCAAGAGCCATACTCGAGCCTGGTGAATATAAAGGTTCAGCAACGGACAGAGTGGTTCTTGTTTGGGGGCCAGATGAAGAAGTGGCTCTTGTTCGACGAGTCTACGAGCTTTATCTAGATCAGGGTTTCAGTCAGGCTCGTATCGCACGAGTACTCAACAGCGAAGATATTCCGAACGAACACAACCGGCCTTGGACGCAGAACATGGTCAATTGCTTGTTGACCAACGTCAAATATTGCGGCGCTCTCGCATATGGCCGCTACACAGCAAAGCTATCTGGCCCACGAATACGCAATCCACCAGCCAAGTGGATTATTAACTCAGCGGCAGTCGATCCCATCATTCCTGCTGAACGTTTTGAAGCGGCCCAAGTTGAACATGCGCGCAGAATGCGGCGCTACACCGCTCCAGAACTGATCGTACTTCTTCAAGCTTGCTACCAACGCCATGGCAAGGTCAACGCCCAGATTATTGCGAAAGACCCGGGAATGCCAGACCCACAAGTGCTCGTCCGCACGCTTGGCTCTCTGGTACGCGCATACGATGCGGCTGGGTTGCCTCGGTCTGATAAGAAGTATGCCTTCGTTGACACGAAAAGAAAGCTGCTGCCCATGCGGCAACGGCTTTTTCTGCAAGTAGAAGCGCTCGCTCAGACTGCCGGTGCCAAAACTGAACGAGTACGACTGCCTTTCACTCTCGTATTGAACGGGAACGTACGTGTTCGCGTTGAGGCAGCGCCGATGCGTCGACCGACAGGCGCCTCACCAGATTGGAGAGTCATCAAAAAGCAAGGGATCGACTTCATCATTACTGGCCGTCTGGACGGCGAAACTTGGGAGTTTCTTGACTACTTTCTCGTTCCAATAAGTGACATGCCGAACGACGTCATCTATCTCAGGAAGTCGAGGCTCGATCGCTTTGCATTATGGCGGTTCACTTCGATCGAGGCGATGTTCGGAAGCGTCACAGCTGAGCAATCGGTGCAGACATGCTGAACCCTTACGCCAACAACGCTGCCTTGTATGTCCGTGCGTCTACCGAGCACCAGAACTACTCGACAGAGCATCAGGAAGCGGCCTTAAAGGAGTACGCGGCACGGCACGGCATGGATGTCGTCACCGTCTATCGGGATCAGGGGCGCAGCGGTTTAACACTTCACGGCCGCAATGGGTTGCTGAAGTTGCTAACCGATATCCAACGCGGAGCTGTCGATTTCAATACTGTCCTCGTCTACGACGTGAGCCGTTGGGGCCGCTTCCAGGATGTCGACGAAAGCGCTTACTACGAGTACGCGTGCCGTCGCGCAGGAATCGCCGTCTCGTACTGTGCGGAACCATTCAGCAATGATGGATCACCGCTCGCCGCTGTGCTGAAGGGGCTGAAGCGAGCGATGGCGGCCGAATACAGTCGGGAGCTGTCGGTAAAGGTGTTTCAGGCGCAGTGTCGTTTTACCGAGGCGGGATTTAAGCAGGGTGGAGTAGCTGGGTACGGGTTGCGACGTATCGCGATCTCTGCTTCTGGCCAGATTAAAGGGATGCTCGGCCCTGGCGAGCGCAAACCTATGGAAACTGATCGTGTCACCTATACACTAGGTCCCGAGGAAGAGCTTGCTGTCATTCGACGTATCTACGATATGTATGTGGTCGAACACCTTTCCGATACCGACATTGCGCGGCGCTTGAACACTGAAGGGGTCGAGAACGGATTTGGACGATCTTGGTCTCCATATCACATCAAGCAGATCCTCACGAACGATAAATACGCAGGAACACAGGTGTTCAACCGCAGCACGCAACGGTTCAGGACTTCAAGACGCCCAAATGCGTCAAGCACATGGGTAAAGGTTGACGATGCTTTCGAAGCCATCGTGTCCCGGGAAACTCTGGAAAAGGCCCGCGCCGAGCGCCAGCGCAGACGCAAGCGATGGACTGACGATGAGATGCTGGACGTGTTGCGAGATCTCTTCGTTGAACATGGCAAGGTCACGCCCGACTTGATCAATTCCAGCGATGGGCCAGCCGCGAAGTCTTACGCCTTTCGCTTCAAAGGTATCGTCGCCGCAATGGATCTGGCCGGCGTTAGCAGGCCATCTCTAACACGCAGCACAATTACCAGGTATCGCATGCGTTGTATCACTCGTGACATGACTATCGAACTGGAAAAATGCGCTGCCGAGGCAAAGGCTCAGGTTGATAGGCTAAGCCCGCGTACCTACCGACTAAACGGAGTGACTGTTCGTCTCCTGTGCACGCGATGCCGGTACGAGCGCAGTCATCCATGCTGGAAGGTCACTTTGGCACACGACCCAATCGTTGACTTTGTAATCTGGGGGCGTGCTAATCAGGCCAATGAAAAAGTCGAACGTATCTACCTGATCCCTGTGGCCGAATTCCCAACCCATCTCTACATCTGGCCGTCAACGCGCACCCTCTTAAATTACGAGCCGTATGCATACCCATCAATGTCGGCAATGTTTGGGCTGTAAGGGCGATTTTGACACTAGTCGTTGTCTGCTATCGACCGATTGTGTTGAAAAACTCGGCTCCTATGCCAGGTGGACCGCAAAGATTAGTAACTCGACTGTCCAGAACGAGCCATAGGCTGCGATCGTCGATCGGTCGGAGTATTAACGCCTCCGATAACGAGCCAAAAATGTTGCCGTCAGACTTTTTCAACACAATAGGTCGGAAGCGGACGTACGCGGGCCCAATCCGGACACTAACATGACGTCCTTGTTCGTAGACAGACTGATGCCATGGCCCTAGCACTTCTTCCTGAAGACCTGTAGTCGCTCATAGCAGCTCATCTTCCCGCCCATCGCCGATCACCGAAAGGTGGCCGCTCACGTATTGATGACCGCGCGGCCATGACCGGAATCCTGTTTGTCCTCAAGACAGGGATTCCAGGGGAATACCTGCCGCGCGAACTCGGCTGCGGCAGCGGTATGACATGCTGGCGTCGCCTTCATGAATGGATGCTTGCTGGTGTCTGGCAGCGCATCCACGAGACAATCCTGCGACAGCTTCGCAAACACGACCAGATCATGTGGGGATCGAGCTAGCGTGGACGCTGCAAGCGTACCGGCACCTGCCGGCGGCAAGCACACAGGCCGAAACCCTACCGATCGCGGCAAACTAGACTGCAAACACCATTTGCTAGTGGACGAGCGTGGGCTTCCATTAGTAGCCAAGATCTCGAGCGCGCAGGTACACGACTCGCGTTTTCTCATCCGCTGGTAGAGTCCGTCCCGGCAGTGAAAGGGTTGGCAGGGCGTGCCCGCAAGCGCCCTGGTAACCTGCATGCCGATCGAGCGTACGCTTCGAGAGCCCATCGGGCTTGGCTGCGCCGCCGGGGTATTGCAGCTCGTATCGCTCGCTATAGCATGGAGTCGCGGGAAAGGCTCGGCCGATGGCAGTGGGTCATAGAGCGCACCTTGGGTTGGCCACACCGATTTCGCAGACTGCGCATAGGCGCTTTAAGCACGTGCTCGATTGACGGCACCATAAATCGTGAATACACTTTGAGCGTAATTTTATTCATCATAAGCCATCCATAGGAGGTCGCCAGATGCCACCAGAAATTACCGCTAGCAGCCCGGGCTTGTTTGACGAACTGAAGAAGGAAATGAACACCTTCCTGGACCGTGGGTTCACTCTCTTGGAAACTGAGCAGTCCAAAATCAACAAGGCGATCTTCGATGCCTTGACGATGGAGCAACGTGATGCTTTTTGCAAATCATTGGATAGGCAGGGTGTGAAGCCCGCACGCATGCAGAAGATCACGGGCAAGAGCCAACCGACGGTCAATCGTCACCTGAATGGGAAAAATAGCTAAATCAATTCATTTTTAGTGGACACATCACGAAAGGTCGGGGTACTACCCGGCCTTTTTTTGTTCTGGCATTACAAGCCTTGCCCTTAATCGGTTTGCTGGGCTGGCTGCGCGCTCTCGGAAGGGCCGCTTCCATCTCATACCATCTGTCAACGAGCTGCATCTGGCGCTTGGCTTCACAGGCTTTTTGCAGCGCTGCGTGCGAAAAGCTGTAGCTGGTGATCGTCCATATCCCTTTGTCATGGCGCCGAAATATAGGGCCGTATGTCTCAGATCGATCGTCGTCACTAGGAACGAAAAACGCACTTTTGGGCTTGATAACCTATGCAATGAATCCCTGCCCCTGCGGCTGGCTGGGCCATCCTTCCGGCAAGTGCCGCTGCAACCATGATGCGGTGCTGCGCTACCAGGACAAGATTTCCGGTCCCCTGCTCGACCGCATCGACCTGCAGGTGCCGGTATCAAGCATGGCGCCGGAATCGATGGCGGCCCAGGCCGACGGCGAGCCGAGCGCAGCCATCGCCGCACGCGTCGCGAAAGCCCATGCGATCCAGCTGCGGCGCCAGGGCAAGGTCAACCAGGCCCTGGCGACACGCGAGATCGACCGCCACGGCGAACTCGACGATGCCGCCGAACAGCTGCTGCGCAACGCCATGCGCCATCTGCACTGGTCGGCGCGGGCCTATCACCGGGTGTTGAAAGTGGCGCGGACGATTGCCGACCTGGCGGGCTCTAGTCGGGTGCAGTCGGAGCATGTGGCCGAGGCGATCCAGTACCGGCGCGGCCTGGTCGAGGCTTAGACCTGCGGCGCTGATTAAATTTTTGCAACTTTTTTACTGGCCGGCGGCCGGAGGCGCTGATACCATCGCCTCATGAAAATCCGTCTCCTGTCGCCGGTCCTTTTCCTCCTGCTTGCAGGCACCCTGCTGGCTGCCTGCAGCCCCAAATACAACTGGCGCGACTACGCCAGCCCGGACGCGCCCTACAAGGTGATGTTCCCTGCCAAGCCGGCCAGCTTTACCCGCACCATCGACCTCGACGGCATGCAGATCAGCATGACGATGACGGCCGCCGAAGTCGACGGCGCCACCTTCGCCGTCGGGGCGGCCGAGGCGCCGGATGAGGCGCATGCCCGCACTGCCCTGCCGGCCATGATGAAAGCGCTGCTGCGCAATATCGGCGCCGGCGATGGCGGGGGCAGGTTCAACGCCGACGCCAGCGGCAGGACAACCGGCGACATCGACGCGACCGGCAGCACGAACGGCGTGCCGGTGCGCCTGGTCGGCCATTTCGAAGCGCGCGGCAAGCGCTTTTACCAGGTGATCGTGCTCGGCAAGGCGAATGCCCTGCCGCCCGAGCAGGTCGAGCAATTCCTCACTTCCTTCAAACTATGAACAGCGATACTCCAGCACTGCAGCTACGTTCCCTGCGCAAGGCCTTTGGCCGTCCGGCTGTCGACGGCATCGACCTGCAGGTGAGGCGCGGCGAACTCTACGCCCTGCTCGGCCCGAACGGCGCCGGCAAGACCACCACTCTGCGCATGGTCACCGGCCTGCTGGCGCCGGATTCGGGCCAGGTCGAGGTGTTCGGCATCGATCTCGCCGCCCATCCTTCCGCGGCCAAGCAGAAGATGGCCTATCTGCCGGACGACCCGATGTTGTACGGGAAACTCAAGCCCACCGAGTACCTGGAATTCGTGGCCGGCCTGTGGGGCATCGCACCCGAGGAGGCCGAGCCGCGCGCGCGCCGCCTGCTCGACTGGCTCGACCTGACGAAGCACGCGCACGAGCTGACCGAAGGTTTTTCGCGCGGGATGAAGCAGAAGCTGGCGCTGGCCGGCGCACTGATCCATGAGCCCGAACTGCTGATCCTGGACGAACCGCTGACCGGCCTGGACGCCGCCGCCGCGCGCCAGGTCAAGGATCTGCTGGTGTCCCATGTCGCCAAGGGCGGCACGGTGATCCTGACCACCCACATCCTCGAGGTGGCCGAACGCATGGCGCAGCGCATCGGCATCATCCGCCAGGGCCGCCTGATCGCCGAAGGCACGCTGGAGGAACTGCGCGAACGCACCCTGGGAGGCAGCCTCGAAGACGTGTTCCTGCAACTGACGGAGCAGGCATGAAGGCGCGGCCGGGGTCCAGCCTCTGGTTGCTGCGCCACGAACTGCGCCTGGCCTGGTACAACTCGGCCGTTAGTGGTGGCGCACGGCGCCGCATGGGCTGGGCCAGCATCGCGGTATGGGTCGTCACCTGGACGCTGCTGCACGTGGGCGCCTTCGTGGTGCTGCGCAAGCTTGGCACGGACGGCGCCATGGACCCGCGCTTCGCGGTCGTGGCGACGCTGGGGCTGGCGGCGATCGCCATCTTCATGCTGTCGAGTTCGCTCAAGGCCAGCGTGCTGGCGTTGTTCGAGCGCGGCGACCTGGACCTGCTGCTGTCCTCGCCGCTGCCCTCGCGCAGCATTCTCACGGTACGCCTGCTGGGCGTGATCATGGCCTGCGCCGCCCTCTATCTATTCCTGTTCGGACCGCTGGTGCATGTCGGCGTTGCGCTTGGCCAGTTCCGCTGGTTGGGCGTGTATGTGTCGATCGCCACCATGGCCACGCTGATGGCCTGCCTCGGCATGCTGCTGACGCTGGCACTGGTACGCGTGCTGGGCGCGCGCCGTACGCGGGTGCTGGCGCAGGTGCTGAGCGCAGTGGCGGGCGCCCTGCTGTTCCTGCTGTCGCAGTCGTTTTCCCTGCTGTCGCAAACCACGGATAGCGGCGCCACCGAGCGTACGCTGCGCCGCATGGCGGCCTCGCCCTGGCTGGCGCCCGACAGTCTGCTGTGGCTGCCGGGCCGTGCCGTGCTCGGCGAACCGCTGCCGGTGCTGCTCATGGTCGTGCTGGGCATCGCCGCGTTCGCGCTGACGGCCGCCCTGACCCATCGCTTCTTCGTGCAGGGGCTGCAGCAGGCAGCCAGTACGGCGCGTGCGCTCGCCAAGCCGGCGGGTGCGGTACGCATGCGCTTCCGGCGCAGCCTGTTCGATACCGTCGTGGTCAAGGAGTGGCGCCTGATCGCCCGCGATCCGCAGCTGATTTCGCAAATCCTGCTGCAGCTGGTCTACCTGGTGCCGCTGCTGTTCCTGATCCTGCGCCACAACGATACGCCGGGACCGGCGATCGGCGCCGGCCTGACGCTGCTGTGCAGTTCGCTCACCGGCTCGCTGGCCTGGATCGTGGTCGCGGCCGAGGATGCGCCGGACCTGCTGCAATCCTCGCCGGCAGCCGGGCGCACGATCGCGCTGGCCAAGCTGGCGGCCTGCGTGATGCCGCCGCTGCTGGTGGTCGCCGTGCCGCTGCTGTGGCTGGTCGTGCGTGCGCCGCTGGCGGGCGCCCTGATCGGCTTCGCCGTCGTGGCGTCGGTGCTGAGCGCGGCGCTGATCGTCAGGTGGCAGGCGCGGCCCGGCAAGCGCAGCGACTTCAAGATGCGCGGCAAGGAAAACTTCCTGTGCTCGATGTTCGAACTCGTGAACACGCTGTGCTGGGGCGGCCTGGGCTGGCTGCTGGTGAGGCTGACGAGCGAGACCGGCAGTTCGGCTGGCTCGACCGCATTGATGGCGGCAGGCGCCATGGCAGGCGCGCTGCTGACGCTGTTCCTGGCCTGGCTGCTGCGGCGGCGTGGGGAGTGACAGGACGCCAAAGTGTGGCTGCGCACCGACATGCTGCGGCCAGTCGTGTTATCGTTTGGTTACTAAATGCTTGAACGAGACAGCTATGCTAATTACCTTCAAATCGAAAGCTTATCCCAACGTCCTGATGTACCAGGAGCACGCCAAGCGCATCCTGGACCTGCTGGACAAGGACTCCGAGCGCGGCGTCATCACGGCCGCGGAAGCGCCGAAAGCGGTCGCTCTGCTCGAGCACGAGATCGACGAAAGCCGCAAGCACCAGGCAACGGANGAGGTCGAGCAGGACGTCAAGGCCCATGCCGGCGACGTCGAGGATACCGACCATGAGCCGGCCGAAGTCGTGACGTTCTCGACCCGNGCCTATCCGCTGCTGGAAATGCTGCGCGCCGCCCGTGACCAGGGCAGCGACATCCTCTGGGGCGTGTAAGCGTTAAGGGATGACGGCGGGTTCGGCTTCGACGGTCGCCAGCGCGATCCGGTTCTTGCCCGCGCGCTTGGCTTCGTACATGGCCTGATCTGCCCGCGCCAGCAGGCGCGCCGCGTCCGGCAGCTGGTCCGGCAAGTGCAGGGCCACCCCGACGCTAGCTCCCACCTGGACGCGGCCGCTGGCCAGATCGAAGGGATGGGAGAGCTGGGCCAGCAGGTCGGCTGCTTTGGCGGCGGCATCGGACTCGTCGCCGAGCAACTCCAGGATCACCACGAATTCGTCCCCCGCAAGGCGGGCCGCCATGTCGGTTTCGCGGATACCCTTCTGGATCCGGGCGCCGAACTGGCGCAGCAGCACNTCACCNTCTTCGTGCCCGCGGGTATCGTTGATCAGCTTGAAACCATCCATGTCGAGGAACAGTNCCGCGCAGGGNCGATGCGTGCGCGCGGCGCGGGCCATNGCTTCCGGCAGGGCCTGCATCAGGGCGCGGCGATTCGGCAGGCCGGTCAGCATGTCGCGCATCAGCAGACCCTGCAGCTCGGCGGTACGCGCGGCCACGGTTTCCTCCAGATGGGCGTTCATCTCTTCCAGCTCGGTACGGTGACGGCGCTCGCTGCGGATGAGGCCGCGCAATGCTTCCGACAAGACCTCGGCTTCGTGAAAGCCGCCCGCCAGCGGAATGGCATCCGGCCTCGCCTGCTCCGGCGTCTGGGCGATGCCTTCGATGGCGCCGCTGAGCGATTTCAAGGGTGCGGCGATGCGCCGGGCCAGCAGCGCGGCGATGCCAGCCAACACACCCGCCAGAAGCAGGCTGAACCATAAAGCACGGCGTTCGAAGCGGTGCGCCGACGCCATGGCCGCCTGTTCCGTCTGGCGTGCCAGTACGGTCCATTGCAGGGTCGAGCGCTCGCTGCTGCGTCCGCTCAAGCTGTAACCCGTCACATAAGTCTGGCCGTCCGGCCAGCGTTCGGTAATGGCGCCGGTCTTGCCCTGCTGGGCCAGGGTCAGGCTTTCGGTCGAAATGCGCTGTTCGAGGATGTCGGCGGGTCCAAGCAGAACCACCCCATCGTTGCGCACGACAATGATCTCGGCGCCGTTGTCGCGCTGCGCCGGCGTCAGCAGGTCGCGCGCGAGGGCGCGCGCCCAGGACCAGCTNAGGTGGATGGCAAGCACGCCTTGCAGCTGGCCATGTTCGTCGTGNATCGGTCCGGCGACGTCAACGAAACGCCAGGGATCGGAAGTCTGCGGCAGAAGCTTGCCCAGCAACACAGCCGGGTGGTAGTCGGTGGCCGTGACAGCCAGCTCTCCGGTATGGAACCAGGGGCGCGAACTGACGTCGCGGTGCTCCAGCAGGCCGCCGGTTGCGGCGAGGACGGTACCCTCCGTGTCGGCGATGCCGATCCAGGCGTAGTCGCTGAAGTGGTGCTGCAGGTTCTCAAGGACCTGACGTGCAGCGGACGGATCGGCCGGNTGGCGNAGCTGCGGCAGCGCCGACAGCAGNTANACATCGCGCACTGCCTGGTCGAGTGTGCGGTCGAGNGAATCGCGCATCTGCCAGGACAGCTGCTGCAGGCGCAATTTGGCCTGTTCGGACGCATGTTCGATCGCGTAATGGTCGACCAGCAGGAGTTGGAGCAGCACCGTGATCGCGACAATCAGGCAGGAGAACGACACCATTAGGGCGGCCAGGCGCAAATGCCTGGTGCGCTTGCGCTCTGGCGCGGTGTCGCTGTTAGCGGTCATATTGGTCAGGATTGGCAAAAGCGAGATGCTACCGTAAATACGTGTGTTGGTTCTAGCAAAAATTACCTTTTGTTAGCGTTTGTGGCGCTTTTGCCTATACAAGTCGGGTATTTGCTTCTCACTGCGCAAAAGCAAAAAGCCCCACCAAGATCACTTGGTGGGGCTCTGCTTAATAATTAGCCTGACGATAACCTACTTTCACACTGGTTGCAGCACTATCATCGGCGCAAAGTCGTTTCACGGTCCTGTTCGGGATG
>JGI24770J26754_10000417_pt1 | contig 30218 bp, 22 predicted proteins | sample LakOneMetagenome_FD_26754 | JGI IMG/M metagenome (IMG submission 26754) | reverse complement strand
GGGGGGCTGGATTGCGCCGGAGCCTGTGGAGCCTTGGTCGACAGCCGCTACAAGACACGGCAGAGCGGCTGGTATGCCCAAGGCGTTTATCAATTCGCGCCGGAATGGCGCGCCGGACTGCGTTACGAGCAACTCGACAGCGGCACCCGTGATCTGGGTGCGAACATGGCCAATCTGGTCGTCGATAGCTACCGGCCGAAGAAAGTCTCGGCAATGGTCGATTACAGCTGGAGCGAATTCTCCCGCGTTCGCCTGCAGATAGCGCAGGACAAGTCGATGCAGGGCATAACCGATAACCAATTGACGCTGCAGTACGTCATGAGTCTGGGCGCCCACGGCGCCCACAAGTTCTAGGAGCCACCATGAAAAATTTCATTTTTGCCTGTTTTTTCGGGTTGACCGCAGCAGTCGCTCACGCCGATCTCAAGGTCTTTGCTACCGTCCCGGAATGGGGCGCGCTGGCCAAGGAGATTGGCGGCGACAAGGTCAAGGTTTACACCGCGACCAACGCTTTTCAGGACCCGCATCGCATCGAAGCCCGGCCATCTTTGCTGGCACAGGCGCGGCAGGCCAATCTGGTGGTAGCGGCGGGGGCCGATCTGGAAATCGGCTGGTTGCCGCTGGTGCTGCGTGACTCCGGAAACGCGGCTATTCAGCCGGGCAAACCTGGGTATTTCGAGGCAGCGTCCTTGGTCAATCGCCTTGATGTACCGAGCAAGCTGGATCGGGCCAACGGCGATGTCCATGCTGCCGGCAATCCGCACANCCACCTTGATCCGCGTAATGTCCTCAAGGTCGGTGAAGCGCTGGCGGCGCGCATGGNCGAGCTNGATGCGGCCAATGCGGTCGCCTATCAGACCGGCTATCAGGCCTTTGCCGGCAAATGGCANGCTGCGATGATGCGTTGGCAAAAGGAAGCAGCACCGCTCAAGGGCGTGCCCGTGCTGGTCCATCATGCNTCCTTTGTTTATTTGCTGAACTGGCTGGGCATGAAGGAAGTGGGTACGCTGGAACCGAAGCCGGGCATCGAGCCGAGCAGCGGCCACCTGACCGACTTGCTTGCCCGCCAGCAGACGGCGCCAGCCAAAATGGTGTTGCGTGCGGCCTATCAGCAAGAGGGGCCGAGCCAGTGGATTGCCGGCAAGACCGGCATCCCGGCGGTCATGCTGCCCTACACGGTTGGTGGCACGCCGGAGGCCAAGGACTTGTTCGGCCTGTTCGACGACACCATCCAGCGTTTGCTGAAAGGCCTCCGGTGAATGTCCTGCTCCGTGCTGAAAAACTGGTCGCCGGCTGGCACCAGCCGGCGACGCAGCCGCTCGATTTGAGTATTGCTGCCGGCGAAATCGTCGGCCTGACGGGCCCGAATGGGGTTGGCAAAAGCACGCTACTGGCTGCTTTTGCCGGGCGCTCCAAAATATTTTCCGGGCGCATCGAGCAGCCGCCTGGCGTTCGACTGGCCTTGCAGACGCAGGAGGTGCCTCCGGTCGTGGGCATGCCGCTATCCGGCCGCGAGCTGCTGGCCCTGACGGGTGCCAGTCCGAAGGGCTTGCCGGGCTGGTTGGCCGACCGCCTCGATAGCCGGCTTGACCGGCTATCCGGGGGCCAGCGCCATTATCTGACGCTGTGGGCGATCCTGCAGGCGCCGGCCGATCTGGTGCTCCTCGACGAACCGACCAACAACCTCGACGTGGCCGGTGTCGCGCACCTGACCGAGCATCTGCGCGATCGGGCGGCAGCGGGGGCGGGCATGCTGGTGGTCAGCCACGATACAGCGTTTGTCGAAGCGGTGTGTGACCGGGTGATCGTGTTGGGAGGCTGCGATGTCGAGTGACATATTCCTGACCCCCTTCCTGACCGGCCTGGGTTTTGCCATCTTGCTTCCCGTGCTTGGCTGTTATCTGCGTCTGCGCGATGAATGGCTCGCCGCGCTGGCCTATGCCCACGTCGCTGCGGCTGGCGCCTTGCTGGCACTGGTGGCCGGCGTCGCTCCGGTGTTCGGTGGCTTGGTCGTGGCGGGCCTGGCCGGTGCCGGGCGGCGTTTGTTTTCACGCCGCTTGACCGGCGGCGCCGGCGATGCGCTGCTGCTGCTGGCCGGCTGGGGTGGTGCCGTGTTGATCACGGCCAATCAGCCCATGGCCGAACGCCTTGGTCATGCCTTGTTCGACGGCCAGCTCTATTTCGCGGGCAGTGAGCAACTATGGCTGATCAGCACGGGCGGTGTGCTGGCCTTGCTCGTCTTGCGCGCACTGTCGGCCAAATTGCTGCTGGCACGGGTCTATCCGGATATTTCGCGTCTGCGCGGCCTGGCGTCCTGGCCGACCCAGATGGGCTTTGACCTGCTGGCTGCACTCTGCCTCGCCCTGGCGACCATGAGTCTCGGCGTGATGGGCGCTTTTGCGCTGGTCTTCATTCCCCCGTGGCTGGCCTTTCGCCGTGCCGCCAACTGGCGTGCCGGGCTAAGGTGGGCACTGGGGATCGGGGTCACGGCTTATTGTGCGGCATTCGGTCTGGCGCTGGGNCTCGATCAACCNTTCGGCCCGGTGCTGGCCATCCTGCTGGTGCTTGTCGGCTTGCTCGTTGCATGAAGTCGATCACCGTGCTAAAACTACTATCCCGCACGCGGAGTAGTCATGGTTTTTTCCTTTTTCAAGAAGCAGGACAAGAAGATGCCCGAGCGGCCGGCAGCTCGCCCGCGTGCGCCAGATCTTCTGCCTGAGGCAAAAATACCGCAGCCTACCGCCGAGACGCCACCTGCGCCGCTGCCTGAGCCCTTGCCGGACCTTGAATTCACGGCCAGCGTGTGGGCCAAGGCCGGGCCGCTTCCTGCGGCCGACGAGCCATACTCAGCCGCGCAGATCATGGTGCATCCGCCACTCAAGCCGAAGGCGGCGAGTGCGGATACGCCGGACTTCAGTATTGACGATTTCGATCGCGACGACTTTACCGAATCGACGGTCATGGGCATTGATGTTGATCACGACGTCGATCCCATGCAGGCCTGTGTCGAACAGGTGGTCGTGCTCTATGCCAACGGCCAGGATGCCGCGGCTCGTTCGCTGCTCGAAACCTTTGTTCGCGCGTACCGTGGCCCGGAGGGGAAACGCTTCTGGTTGCTGCTGTTCGACCTGCTACAGGTGACGGGCGATCGGGCCGGCTTTGACAAACTGTGTGTGGAGTATGCCGAGACCTGCGAAATGTCGCCCCCGACCTGGTCGTCGCGACTGTCTGCCGTACCGTCGGCATCGGCTTCGCCAGGGCCCAGCAAGATATTCCTGCAAGGAGTGTTGACCTCGGAAGGCGCGTTGCCTGTGATCGAGCTGGAACGGCTGATCAGCCAGAAGGTGCCGGTGACCGTTGATTGCAGCAAACTGATCGGCTGCGATGATGACGTTGCCGGACAGCTGGCAGATATGCTCGGTGCTGCTCGCAAGGCCCGCTTGTCGGTGACACTCGGGGGCACCGACGGCGTTATCAATCGTCTGAACGCGAGACTGCTGGCCGGCGATGCGGCTCATGAGCCGGCCTGGCGTCTGTTGCTTGAGCTGCTGCAACGTCATGGTACCCAGGAGGAGTTCGAGGAGCGCGCAGTGGATTTCGCCGTGACCTTCGAGTTGTCACCTCCCTCCTGGGAGACGCGACCCGCCGCGGCCATGCAGTCGGTTGCCGCATCGACCAGTCGTCCGGCTGACGATGCGCATTATTTGTCCGGAGAGCTGAAAGGCTGTCGTTTTGATGATCTGACAGCCTTCCTGGACGCACATGAGCAACCTGTCTTCGACTTTTCCGGCGTCCGTCGTCTGGATTTCGTCTCGGCGGGGCAGCTGGTCAATCGCCTTGCCCCGTACAAGGCTGCGGGGCGCGATATTGTCATCCGCAGTCCGAATCACCTTGTCGCCGAATTGATGGCTGTGGTTGGCCTCAACAAGCAGGCGCGCATTCTCGTTCCCAAGTCTTAAGGTTAAATCAAATGGAGCAATATCACGGCACCACGATCCTGTCGGTGCGCCGGGGCAACGTCGTTGCCATGGGCGGCGACGGTCAGGTCACGCTGGGCAATATCGTCATCAAGGCCACCGCCAAAAAGGTGCGCCGCTTGTATCAAGGGCGCATTCTGGCCGGTTTTGCCGGCGGCACGGCCGACGCCTTCACGCTGTTCGAGCGATTCGAGGCCAAGCTGGACAAGCATCAGGGCAATTTGTTGCGCTCGGCTGTCGAACTGGCCAAGGACTGGCGATCAGACCGTGCCTTGCGGCGCTTGGAAGCCATGCTGTCGGTGGCGGATCGCGATGTTTCGCTGATCATCACCGGTAACGGCGATGTGCTGGAGCCGGAGCAGGGGATTGTCGCCATCGGTTCCGGCGGCGCTTACGCACAAAGCGCGGCCCGCGCCTTGCTGGAAAACACGGATCTGTCGCCGCGAGACATCGTCACCAAGTCGCTGGAAATCGCGGGCGATATCTGCATCTACACCAACCGAAATTTCACGATCGAGGCCCTCGAATGACCGCGATGACACCGCAGGAAATCGTTTCCGAACTCGACAAGCATATCGTCGGCCAGAAGAATGCCAAGAAGGCGGTCGCCATTGCCTTGCGCAATCGCTGGCGACGGGCGCAGGTGGCNGAGCCATTGCGTCAGGAAATNACGCCGAAAAATATCCTGATGATCGGTCCGACCGGTGTCGGCAAGACCGAGATTGCGCGCCGCCTGGCCCGGCTGGCCAATGCGCCGTTCATCAAGATCGAGGCCACGAAATTCACCGAAGTCGGTTACGTCGGCCGTGATGTCGAGACGATCATTCGCGATCTGGTCGAGATGGCGATCAAGACGCATCGCGAGCGGGCCATGAAAACCATGCGCGCGCGCGCCGAAGATGCCGCCGAGGAGCGCGTGCTTGACGTGCTGCTGCCATCGGCTCGGGGCCCCAACTTTTTTGCCGAAAATTCCGAGTCGACTGCCACCGAGAACACGACCCGCCAGAAATTCCGTAAGAAGCTGCGGGAAGGTGAACTGGACGACAAGGAAATCGATATCGAGGTTGCGGCGCCGGGCATGCAGGCCGAAATATTTGCGCCGCCCGGCATGGAAGAGCTGACTCAGCAGATTCAGGGCATGTTCCAGAATATCGGCGGTGGTAAAAAGAAATCCCGGAAGCTGCCGATCAAGGAGGCCTTGAAGCTGCTGGCCGACGAAGAGGCTGCCAAGCTGGTCAATGACGAGGACGTCAAGCTGGAGGCGGTGAAAGCCGTTGAGCAGAACGGCATCGTTTTTCTCGATGAACTGGACAAGATCGCCAGCCGCTCTGAAACACAGGGCGCCGATGTCTCTCGCCAGGGGGTGCAGCGCGATTTGTTGCCGCTGGTTGAGGGCACGACCGTGTCGACCAAGTACGGCATGATCAAGACCGACCACATTCTGTTTATCGCGTCGGGGGCCTTTCACCTCTCCAAGCCGTCCGATCTGATTCCTGAATTGCAGGGCCGTTTCCCGATTCGCGTCGAACTGGATTCGCTGTCGGTGGCTGATTTCGAGTGCATTCTGACGCAGACTGACGCCTGTCTGACCCGCCAGTATCAGGCCTTGCTGGAAACGGAAGGCGTGCACATCGAATTTGCCGACGACGGCATCCGGCGCATGGCCGAGATCGCCTTTCAGGTGAATGAGCGGACCGAGAATATTGGTGCCCGTCGCCTGCATACGGTCATGGAAAAACTGCTTGAAGAAGTCTCGTTCGATGCTGGCAAGGTTGGCTTGGAGAAGGTCTTGGTGAACGCGGCTTACGTCAACGAAAAGCTGGGCGAAGTGGCGGCCGACGAGGATCTGTCGCGCTACGTGCTCTGAGCTTAGGGGTATTCCCGGCTGTGCGGGCGCGCCCGACGTCCGCACAATCCGACCTGTTGCCGATTCCCATTTGAGGTCCTGTACTTGGACGAGCAAAGCCTGAGTTTCCGTCTGCTGGCCATTCTGTTCCCGATTTTCGGGATCGTGGCTGCCGGCTATGTGTATGGCCGCAAGCACAAACCGGAAATGGCGGTGGCCAACCGTCTGAACATGGATGTTTTCGTGCCGGCGCTGGTATTTGCAGCCATGGCCGGCAAGTCATTCGACCTGACGATCTATGCACCGCTGGCGCTCGGTGGCTTTCTGGTGCTGGGGACTTGTGGCCTGCTGGCTTGGCCAATTGCCCGATTGCTCGGCATCCAGCCGAAAACGCTGGTACCGCCGATGCTGTTCAACAACTCCGGCAACATCGGCCTGCCCCTGGCGGTACTGGCCTGGGGTGACAACGCCTTGCCGGCCGCGGTGATATTGTTCATGGTGGAAAACACGCTGCATTTCTCCTTCGGTGCACGCCTGCTTGATCCGAATACCCGATTGCTGATGCTCTGGCGAATACCTGTGGTTTTTGCCGCCATCGTCGGGTTGACCGTAGCGATCGTCAAAATCCCGATCTGGACGCCGCTGGTGATCGCCATCAAGATGCTGGGCGATGTTTCGGTGCCCTTGCTGCTGTTTTCGCTGGGCGTACGAATGACCGACGTGAATTTCAGCGAATGGAAGGTGGCTGTGGGCAGCGCCGTGCTTCGCCCGATCGCCGGCATGTTGATTGCGGCCGGTGCCATCCAGTTGCTGGGGTTGCAGGGTCGCGATGCAGCAATGCTGTTCGTGTTTGGTGCACTGCCGCCAGCGGTGCTCAATTTTCTGTTCGCCGAGCGTTACAAACAGGAGCCGCAGCGCGTCGCGTCAATTGTATTGATCGGCAATCTGGCGGCCCTGATTTTTCTGCCGCTGGCGCTGGCCTACGTTTTGTGATTTTGGCGGTTTTTTCCGGTTGACCGCAGGTATCGCGCGTTATCGGCCGTAACGATCCATCTGGCGTCGGTCACGCTTGGTGGGCCGGCCATGGATGTCGGCGGCCGGATCCTGAACAAATACTCGACTTTCCCGGGCGGCTTCGCGGGCGCTGGCGCTTTCCGGCGTTTCTTCGTAGAGCAGGCGAGCTTCCGGTGCCGGACCGCGTTTGTCCGACAGCGCTTTGACGATTACTGCCCAGCGCGTTTCGCTGTTGGCGATGTCGAGNCGGTCGCCAATCTTGATGTCACGGGCTGGTTTGATNGTGGCGCCATTGACCTTCACCTTGCCGCCNCTGACGGCATCGCTGGCCAGCGAGCGCGTCTTGAAAAANCGCGCCGCCCANAGCCATTTATCGACGCGCAGGCCGCTCACTTGGGCAGNATGGACTCGCCGGCGTAGAGTTGTTCGACCGTTTCGCGCTGGCGAATGACGTGGACCTTGTCGCCATCGACCATCACTTCAACGGCCCGGGGCCGGGTGTTGTAGTTTGAGGCCATGGCCATGCCGTAGGCGCCAGCGGACATCACCGCCAGCAGGTCGCCAGCTTCGACCGCGAGCATGCGGTCCTGGCCGAGGAAATCGCCGGTTTCGCAGACTGGTCCGACGACATCGTATGCCGTGCCAGCGCTGGCGCGTGGCACCACCGGATTGATGTCGTGCCAAGCTTCATAGAGCGCCGGGCGCATCAGGTCGTTCATGGCGGCGTCGATGATGGCAAAATTCTTGGCTTCGCCCTGTTTCAGATATTCGATGCGAGTCAGCAGCAGGCCTGCGTTGCCGACCAGTCGGCGCCCCGGTTCGAGGACCACCTGCAAGTCACGACCGGCCAGCTTGTCGAGCAATGGCGTCAGATACGAGGCGACGGTTGGCTGGACCTGCTCGGCGTTGTATTGGATACCAAGGCCGCCACCGAGGTCGAGGTGATGAATGTGGATGCCTTCAGCGCTCAACTGGTCAACGAGGGCCAGAATGCGGTCTAGCGCTTCGATGAAAGGCGATGGATCGAGCAGTTGCGAGCCGATATGGCAGTCAATGCCGGCGATTTCGATGTTGGGTAGCAGGGCGGCACGGCGATAGAGCGTCAGTGCTGTGTCGTAGGCAACACCGAATTTGGCGCCCTTGAGCCCGGTCGAAATGTAAGGGTGGGTTTTCGGGTCGACGTTCGGATTGACGCGCAGGCTGATCGGCGCTTTCTTGCCACACTGGCCGGCCACGTCGTTCAGGCGATCCAGTTCGGCGGCAGATTCGACGTTGAAACAGAAGATGCCGACTTCCAGCGCCAGCTTCATTTCTACGGCTGTCTTGCCAACGCCGGAGAAGACAACCTTTTTCGGGTCGGCACCAGCCGCCAGAACACGCTGCAATTCGCCACCGGAAACGATATCGAATCCGGCACCGAGCCGGGCGAAGATGTTCAGGATGGCAAGGTTTGAGTTGGCCTTGACGGCATAGCAAACCAGCGCACCCTTGCCGGCGGCATGGCCGCCGAGGACATCGTGAAATTCGCGCAGCGAGGCTTCCAGCGCCGCGCGGGAATAAATATAGGCCGGTGTGCCGAATTTTTCGGCAATAGCCGGCAGGGCGACGGATTCGGCATGCAGGACGCCGTTTTTCAGAGCAAAGTGGGTCATGGGGCTTTGGGGCTGGTGGTCGTGCTAACATCCTTGGGCGCTGGCTTGGCATTGCCAAGCAGCGGTTCCGGCGCCTGGCCGGTGGGCCGTTCAAGCGGGCCCCTCATGCCGCAGGCGGCAAGGCTCAGGATGATCAGTAGGGCAGCGATTCTGGACATGTTCGGGGCGCTGTCAGCGAAGCACAGGATGGTAGCACACGATGGATGACAAGGAATTCAACACGATCGCCGATGCAACGCTGGCAAGAATTGATGCGGCATTGGAAAACTGCGATGCCGATGTGGATAGCCAGTTGGCGGCAGGTGGTGTGCTGGAAATTGAATTTGAGGATGGGAGCAAGATCATCGTCAATCGCCACGGCGTGGCCAAGGAAATCTGGGTGGCGGCTCGCGCCGGGGGCTTTCATTTTCGATGGGATGGCTCGGCTTGGCGAGATACCCGCGATAGCAGCGAGTTGATGGAAAAGCTGTCGACACTCGCCAGCCAGCAGGCCGGCGAGTCCATCGTTTTGCGCTGATTAGTCGCTGGGCGGTACGCTGAGATCCGGTTTCGGTAGCGGCTCTGCTTCCTGTTCCTCTTCCTCTGGTGGTTTTTCCTTGGCGGCATTTTCCGCGTAGATATAGCTGCGATCCCTGCCTTCGCCGCGCGCCACCAAGCCTTCGGGGGCGCGTGGAAGCTGCATCGGCACATCCTTGAGTGCGCGGTTCATGAAGCCAATCCAGATCGGGAGCGCGGCAGCGCCGCCGGTTTCTCTGTCTCCCAATTTGCGCGGCTGGTCGAACCCTATCCAGGCGCAGGCAGCGACTGTCATCTGGTATCCGCAGAACCAAGCGTCGTTGTACTCATTGGTGGTGCCCGTTTTTCCGGCGAGATCCTGACGCTTCAGGGCGACCGAGGCTTTGGCTGCGGTTCCATAGATGGTCACATCACGCAGCATGGCATCCATCATGAATGCATTGCGGGGGTCGATTACCCGGATACCCTCTTCGCCTGCCTCAAGTTGTGCTGATTGGGCGACGATCTGATTGGCCGCATCGCGTATTTCGCGAACGACGAAGGGGTTGACCTTGTATCCACCGTTGGCAAACACCGAGTAGGCCGTCACCATCTGCCAGGAAGTCACGGAGCCAGCGCCAAGGGCCATCGTGAGATAAGGGGGGTGCTTGGCGGGATCGAAGCCAAAGCGTCCGGCGTAATCCTGAGCATAGCGTGTGCCGATCGATTGCAGGATGCGGATCGAGACCATGTTCTTCGATTTGGCCAGGGCGGTGCGCATCTTCATCGGGCCTTCATATTTGCCGTCGTAGTTATGTGGTTGCCAGGCTGCAGTGCCTGTCTGGCTGGCCGGGATGACGATTGGCTCGTCGGCAATCACGCTATTCGGGTTGTAGCCTTTTTCCAGTGAAGCCGAATATATGAACGGCTTGAAACTGGAACCGGGTTGACGCCAGCCTTGCGTAACATGGTTGAACTTGCTGCGATTGAAATCAAAGCCGCCTACCAATGCCCGAATCGCACCATTTTTCGGGTCGACCGCAACGAATGCAGATTCGACTTCGGGAAGCTGGCTGATTTGCCATCCGTTTTTGTCGTCTTTTTGCAAGCGGACGATCGCGCTACGCTTCAGCCGCTTATTGGGCGGTGCCTTGTCATCGATCATCCGAGCGGCAAATTTCATGGCGTCGCCGGTGAGCGTTACTATTTCGCCGCCTTTTCGGTAGACCTTGAGCTGCTTGGTGTCCGCGGATAGAACTAGTGCCGGAACAAGGTCGCCTGTATCTGGAATGTCCTGCAGCGCTTCGTCAATTGCTTCATCCTGGTCGGATTTGATGTCCTTCATGTCCAAATAGGATTCGGCGCCCCGATAGCCATGCCGATGGTCATAATCCATCACACCTTTGCGCAGGCTGGCATACGCTGCTTCTTGCTCCGCCTTGTTTAAGGTCGTATAGACCATCATTCCGCGGGAATAGACTTCTTCAGGAAATCTTTCAGCGGTAATCTGGCGTGCCATCTCTGCGACGTACTCGGCGTGAACGGCGTATTCCGCCAGCTCACGCTTGACTACCAGCGGTTCCTTAAGGGCGGCGTCGTATTGCGATGACGAGATGTAGCCCAAATCATGCATGCGGCGAAGTACGTATTGCTGGCGTAGTCGAGCCCGGTTTGGGTTGACGACGGGGTTATAAGCGGAGGGGGCTTTGGGGAGACCTGCCAGCATTGCCGCTTCGGCTATGGAAATATCCTTGAGCGGCTTGCCGAAATAGATCTGGGCCGCCGCCGCAAATCCGTAGGCTCGCTGGCCAAGAAAAATCTGATTGATATACAGCTCGAAAATCTGATCTTTCGACAGATTGCTCTCTATCTTGAATGACAGCAGTGCTTCGTAGAGTTTGCGCGTGTAGGTCTTCTCACCCGTCAGGAAAAAATTACGGGCAACCTGCTGAGTGATGGTCGACGCGCCCTGACGTTTGCCGCCCCCAATCAGATTGGCTCCTGCTGCACGTACGATGCCTGTGTAGTCGATTCCGCCATGCTGATAGAAACGGTCATCTTCGGCAGCCAATATTGCATGTTTCATGACCGAAGGTACGTCTTGAATTGCGACGACCGCCCTACGTTCCTCGCCATATTCGCCAATCAGGAAGCCATCGGCGGTAAAAATGCGCAACGGAATCTTTGGCCGGTAATCTGTCAAAACCTCAAGCGATGGCAGATTGGGATAGGTAAGAATGAGAATGATCAATCCCATCGCTATGCCAATTGCGATAAGTCCAATGAGGAATATGACAGGATAAAGCACGACGCGCAGCGCCGGAGGCAGTGAGGGCACGGTGATCTTAGAGTTCAAAATAAACGTGGCGCCGATTATACGCTGGCCCAAATCTGCCCCGTGAAATTGCTTTACACCTCCAGATGTTATTGTTAGCATCTGAAGTGAATTATTGGTAATTTTGCTAACTTCGTATTCCGTAAGGACTTTTTGGGGGTCTGGTGGGCTTCGATATATCGGCGTTATTAAATCCCAAGGCGCGCTCCTTGTTCGGCTTGGATATAAGTTCTTCCGCCGTCAAAATGGTTGAACTGAGTTCCAATGGGAAAGACGGCTATCGCGTTGAGCGCTACACCATCGAGGTGTTGCCCAAGGATGCGGTATCCGATGGCAATATCGCCAACCTGGAGGGGGTTGTCGACTGCGTCAAGCGAGCCTGGAAGCGCATGGGCACGTCGACGCGCAACGTCGCCATGGCTCTGCCAGGTTCTGCGGTGATCACCAAAAAAATCATCGTACCCGCCGGCTTGCGGGATGAGGAGCTTGAGGCCCAGGTTGAAACAGAGGCCAATCAATACATTCCGTTTTCGATTGATGAAGTCAATCTGGATTACCAGGTCATTGGCCCCGCCCCTGCCGTGCCTGATGAACTTGAGGTTCTGATTGCGGCTTCAAAAAAGGAACGCGTCGAGGATCGGGTGGCGGTAGCCGATTCCGCGGGTTTGAAAGCAGCGGTCGTGGACGTCGAGTCGTTTGCTGCCTTGGCTGCATTTGAATTGATTGAGCGCCAGTTGCCCGAGTCTGGAAAAAATCAGGTGGTCGCCTTGATTGATGCTGGCGCAAATGTGATGAATTTGACGGTTTTGCGTAATGGACAACAAGTTTATGCCCGTGAGCAAGCTTTTGGTGGTGGGCAGTTGACGCAAGATATTGCGCGTCACTACGGGATGAATTTCGAGGATGCTGAGGCCGCCAAGCGCGCAGGAAATCTGCCTGAGGGGTATGAAATTGAATTGCTGAATCCTTTCATGGAAAATTTGGCGCTTGAGGTATCTCGCGCGTTGCAGTTTTTCTTTACCTCGACTCAATATAACCAAGTTGACCATATCGTACTGGCCGGTGGGTGTGCTGTGATCCCGGGTATCGATGAGGTGGTCGCTACTCGTACCCAGGTCAACACGCTTATTGCAAACCCGTTTGCCAATATGGTGTTATCCGACCGCGTTCGGGCAAAAAGCCTGCTTGCCGATGCCTCTTCACTGATGGTGGCTTGTGGTTTAGCGCTGAGGAGGTTCGATCCATCATGATTCGTATCAATCTCCTTCCTCATCGCGAAGAAGCAAAAAAGGCTAGGCGTGAGCAGTTCTTTGTATTGGCAGGCTTGGTCTCAGTATTGGGGGCATTGATAGTTTTTGCTGTATACACATTCATTGGTAGTGCTATCAGCAATCAGGAAGGTTCGAATGATTTTCTCAAGAAAGAGATTGCTGTTCTCGACAAGCAACTCGATCAAATCAAGCGACTGAAAGAACAGACGCAGGCGCTGTTGGCACGCAAGCAGGTTATTGAAAATCTCCAGAGAGATCGTGGTGAGACGGTTTATTTGCTCAGTGAATTGGTGAAACAGGTTCCTGATGGGATTTACCTGAAATCACTGAAACAGGATGGGCTGAAGGTAAGTATTACCGGGCACGCGCAATCAAATGCACGTATTTCTGCCCTGATGCGCAATTTGGAGGCATCGCCATGGCTGGAGGCGCCGCAGCTGATTGAAAGCAAGGCTGTCGTGGTGAATGGTCGTCGAATAAATGAATTCGGAATGAATTTTGTCCTGACTCGCATCAAGCCAGAAGAAGGGAAGGAGAAAAAGTGATCACAAAAAAAATCTCCATTCCGAATATCGACTTTCGCTCGATCGCTGACGACTTTCGGTTGATGAATCCGAATGATCCTGGGTCGTGGCCATTAATTCCTAAAATTACAGTCCTGATTGGCTTGTTTGCAGCCATTCTTCTTGCTGGATGGTGGTTTGTGTGGAATGACCAGTTGACTGAGCTCGAGACTAAGCAGCGTGAAGAGGGGACGCTTAAGCAGCAGTATCTCGACAAGAAGCGTCAAGCGGTTAACCTTGATTTATATATTCAGCAGTTGGCAGAAATTGATCGTTCGTTCGGCGCATTGCTGAAGCAGTTGCCGGATAAATCAGAAATTGAGGCGCTGTTGATAGAGGTTAATCAGGCCGGCTTGGGGCGTGGTTTGCAATTCGAATTATTCAAGCCGGGTCAGGAGCAGATCAAGGACTTCTACGCAGAATTGCCGATTACCGTGAAAATAAACGGGGGGTACCATGATTTTGGGGCGTTTGCCGCCGATATCGCCAAGCTGCCGCGGATCGTAACCCTAAACAATATATCGATTGCTCCGGTCAAGGATGGTGGCGTTCTGTCGCTTGACGCGACGACCAAAACTTTCCGCTATCTGGACGAGGAAGAGATTGCAAAGCAGAAAAAGGCTGAGCAAGTGAAGAAGGCTGCGCAAGGAGCGAAGAAGTGAAGCGGATATTGCTCATAGCCGTGTGTGCTTCCCTTGGTGCTTGTTCGGGAGGCGATCACGAAGAGTTGAAACAATGGATGGCCGAAAGCACGTCAGATATGCGGGGGAATATTCCGAAGTTGCCAGAGGTCAAGCCCTATGAGCCTGTGCCCTACGAAGTCGACGGTGCTGTAGATCCGTTCAAGCCAAGCAAAATTGAACCGGAGTCCAAGTATAAGCAGGCAGCCGGTAAGGGAGGGGCATTCCAGCCTGATTTTGAGGCTCGAGAAGTGCGGAATAGTCTGCTCGAAAAGTATCCCCTCGAATCTCTAAAGATGATTGGCTATATGAATGTCAATAAGCGCCCGATGGCAGTCATTCAGGTCGAAGATAAGGTTAAACAGGTCAAGGTGGGGGATTACATCGGACTGGATTTCGGTATGGTGACGCAGATTTCGGACACGGAAGTCCAGCTGCGGGAATTGATTCAGGATTCTGCTGGTGACTGGACTGAGCGAAAGAGCTCGCTTTATCTGCAGAGCAAGGAGGGAAGTAAGAAATGAAATTGATCAATTACGCGAGGGCCGCAGTATTGGCCTGCATAGCGCTTTCACCCCTGGCCCAAGCGGAACCGTTGCCGTCGAATTCAATTGACGCTGTTAACGTTGCCCAGCAAGGGAATGAGGTCGCGCTCAGGATTGATTTGAAGGAACCGTTGGCTTCGCCCCCTCCTGGATTCAGTGTCGCCAATCCCGCAAAAATTGCACTGGATTTCCAGTCGACTGCAAACGGATTGGGCCGCAATAGCCAAGTCTTCAATCAAGGCGATCTGCGTAGTATGAATGTCGTTCAAGTTGGTGATCGGACCCGGGTTGTACTCAACCTTGTCCAGAATATGAACTACAAGACTCGTCTGGATGGGAAGTCCTTATATGTGACGCTGTCGCCAATAGGGCGACTCACCGACTCCGCTGCACAGAGGAGCACCCGTTTTGCAGAAGAAAGCCAGGTTGGTAGCAGGCATGCTGTAAATGACGTGATGTTCCGTCGAGGCAAGGATGGCGAAGGGCGCATCATTGTGGATTTAAGCGATACCGGGACTGGAATTGATATCCGCCAGCAGGGTCGCAATCTGATCGTTGATTTTATGAAGACGACGGTACCTGATCGACTGCGCCGAAAACTTGATGTCACCGATTTTGCGACGCCGGTCACTGCGATCGAAACGAAAGCCTTTGGCGATAATGTCCGTATGGTTATTACACCGAAGGGCGTGTGGGAGCACAATGCCTATCAAAGTGACAATCAATTCATCGTCGAGGTTAAACAAATCGTAGAAGACCCCAACAAACTTGTTCAGGGTTCAAAAGTTGGGTATCAAGGGCCACGGGTGAGCATCAATTACCAGAATGGCGATGTTCGGGCGTTGTTGCGTTTAATGGCTGAGGAGTTGAATCTCAATGCAGTGATCAGTGAAACCGTTACCGGTACGACGACGCTTGTTTTGAAGGATGTCCCAGCAGATCAGGTGATTGATATCATCTTCCAACAAAAAGGACTGGATATGCGCAAGAAGGGCAATATCATCATGATTGCCCCGCGGGATGAAATTGCCACCCGTGAAAAATTGGATTTCGAATCGAAACAGCAGATCAGTGAGCTGGAGCCACTAAAACTGGAACAGTTTCAGTTGAACTATCAGAAGTCTGTAGACGTTGCGAAGTTGTTGGCCGGTGTGGTCACAGGAGGCGTTAGTGGTCCCACGCAACGAATCCTTAGTAAGCGCGGTAGCGCGGTCGCAGATGCTCAATCGAACATTGTATTTATCAACGATATTCCATCTAAACTGGACGAAATTCGTACGTTCATCAAGGCAATTGATGTTGGCGCTAGGCAAGTGCTGATTGAGGCGCGTGTTGTCGAGGCAACTGACAGTTTTAACCGAAGTATCGGTGCCAAATTAGGTTTGATCAACTCAAAAGCTACGACGATAAGCAACGGTCCAGGTAGTGTGTTTGGAAGTGGAAATCTTGGTGGTTTTGTCGGTGGAACCTTTGCGCCAGCTGTAACGTCCGGAACTACTACTACGCCGGCTACATTAACTCAGACGCCAATGGTTGGTGTCAATTTGCCTTCTTTTGCCTCAACAGGAGGAACGATGGCGTTTTCGCTGTTCAATTCGGCTTTGACGCGGATACTCAATGTTGAAATTGCTGCGTTGGAATCAGACGGCCTTGGTAAAGTTATTTCAAGCCCACGGGTTATTACGGCGAATAATGTGAAGGCGAAAATAGAGGACGGCACCGAAGTGCCTTATGTGGTGTGTACCGAAAGCACGACAGGTCGAACTTGTACGGTGAGTTTCAAGCCAGCAAAGTTGTCGTTGGAAGCAACTCCGCAAATTACGCCTGAAGGAACTGTACGAATGGCCCTTGTAGTCAAAAAAGAAGAGCCGGACTGGACCAAGGCGATCGCCGGCAATCCGCCCATCAAGAGTTCGATCGTTGAAACCAATGTGGTTGTTGAAAATGGTGGTACGGTGGTAATCGGCGGTGTATTTATTACCGATAGTCAGGATATTATTGAAAAAGTGCCACTGCTCGGGGATATTCCATACCTCGGTTGGTTGTTCAAGTACAAGAATGACACGGGCAAGCGTCGCGAATTGCTGGTTTTCATCACGCCTAGAGTGATTTCGGACAAGATGCGATTTGACTGATTTTATCTAACCGCAATTTCAGAGGGCCGGCACTGCCGGCCCTGATTTTTTGTGCCTGGCCGTTAGTCGGCTAAAATCCCAACGTGGAAAATCGTCGCAACATATATCTCGTTGGCCTCATGGGGGCCGGAAAAACGACCGTCGGGCGCCAAATTGCCAAGCGCTTGGCGCGTCCTTTCTTCGATTCAGATCATGAAATCGTTAATCGGACAGGTGTTCCGATACCGACAATCTTTGAAATTGAAGGCGAGGAGGGGTTTCGGCGTCGAGAGATGCAGACTATTCAAGTCCTCACGGGGCTAGAGGGCATCGTATTGGCGACGGGGGGGGGCGTTGTGATCAAACCTGAGAATCGCCAACGGCTTCACGAAACCGGGTGGGTTGTTTATCTGAACGTTCCCCCGGCATTGCTTCATGAACGAACCCGCCATGATCGGAATCGTCCGTTGCTGCATGTGGCAGACCCCTTGGCACAATTGGAAGCGCTTTATGCGGTGCGTGATCCGCTGTATCGGGAGGCTGCGCATATCGTCATCGACGGTGGGCACCTGGCCGCTTCCTGTGTCGTGTCCTACCTGTTACGGGAATTCAACCGCCTATGCAAGTCATGAACAAGATGCTCAATGTCGCTCTGGGAGAGCGATCCTATCCCATTCATATTGGCGTTGGGATCCTTGCGCAGGCGGAGCTCATCCTCCCCTACATCAAGCAAAAAAAAGTGGTTGTAGTTACCAATACTACCGTAGCGCCGCTTTACCTTGAGTTGCTGCGGTCAACCCTGAAAAAGGGCGAAATATCAATTTTGCCCGTCATCTTGCCGGATGGTGAGCAATTCAAAACTTGGGAAACGCTAAACCTGATTTTTGACGCCATGCTTGAGGGACGCTGTGAGCGCGGTACTACGCTGATTGCTCTCGGTGGTGGGGTTATCGGCGATATGGGGGGGTTTGCAGCCGCCTGCTATCAACGCGGAATGCCTTTCATTCAAGTTCCGACAACGCTCCTGTCTCAGGTCGACTCATCAGTTGGCGGCAAGACAGCCATCAATCATCCGCTCGGCAAAAATATGATTGGAGCCTTCTACCAGCCTAAACTAGTGTTGGCTGATCTGGCTACATTGGATACTTTGTCTGATCGGGAGCTAAAAGCTGGATTAGCCGAGGTCATTAAATATGGATTGATCCGAGACCCGGAATTTTTCCTCTGGCTTGAGGAAAATGTAGAAAAAATATTAACTCGTGATAAAGCGGCGCTGTCTTACGCGGTGCATAGGTCTTGCCAAAATAAGGCAGAAGTCGTTGCTGCGGATGAAAGAGAAAGTGGAGAGCGAGCGTTGCTCAATCTAGGGCACACCTTTGGACACGCCATTGAAACCGGTCTCGGTTACGGGGAGTGGCTGCATGGTGAAGCAATTGCAGCCGGCACGCTAATTGCATCGGAATTGTCATGCCGTTTGGGGTGGCTCGATGCTCAAGCGGTGAACCGAATAGAAGCAATTTATTTACGGGCCGGCTTGCCGGTGTTTGCTCCACGCCTTGGTGTATCTAAGTATCTTGAATTGATGAGCCACGATAAAAAGGTGCAGGATGGAAAGCTACGGTTGGTTCTCCTCGAGAAAATCGGCGGGGCTGTTGTATCTGAGCAGGCGAGTATTGAACAGATTGGTGCGGCTATTGAAGTTCGATGCACCGGAATGGGGAATTGATACTTCTGGCAGGCGCTGTTGATGCGGTGCAGCATCTTGAATTGACAGGAGTTTGCCAGTATATTCGATGGTTGCCTCTAATTTTCCTACTGATCGAAGCAGATAATATGATGCTCGGTTATTTTCATCATTGGCCTATAGTCGCTGGCCAAGTTATTTGAAGGAATGCGTGTGATGGAACAGGCTGTACCTGATCGGCAGGGTTTATACGATCCCGCCAACGAGCACGACGCTTGCGGAGTAGGTTTTGTGGCCCATTTCAAAGGCCAGAAAAGTCACAGCATCGTCGAGCAGGGCTTGTTGATCCTGAAGAATCTGGATCACCGGGGTGCCGTCGGCGCCGATCCGTTACAGGGTGATGGTGCTGGTATTCTTATCCAGATTCCAGACCAGTTTTATCGCGAGGAAATGGCCAAGCAAGGGGTGACGCTTCCGCCACCTGGTGAGTACGGTGTTGGTATGGTGTTCTTGCCACAAGAGGCTGGTTCGCGGCATGCGTGCGTAGAGGAAATTGAGCGCTCGGTGACGGCAGAGGGACAGGTTATGCTTGGTTGGCGTGATGTGCCGGTCAAGTCCGATATGCCGATGTCGCCAACGGTCAAAGCGACGGAACCGGTTATTCGTCAGGTTTTCGTGGGGCGCGGACCTGATATCTTTGTGACAGATGCCCTTGAGCGCAAGTTGTACATTATTAGGCGCCGTGCGGCGAATGCGATCAAGTCACTCAAACTGAAGCACGGACAGGAATTTTACGTGCCTTCATTCTCGGCACGCACCGTGAACTATAAAGGCTTGCTGCTGGCGAATCAGGTTGGGGTCTATTATCAGGATCTTCAGGATAAGCGCACCGTTTCGGCCTTGGCCTTGGTTCACCAGCGTTTCTCGACCAACACCTTCCCCACGTGGGATTTGGCTCACCCGTTCCGTTATATTGCCCATAATGGCGAAATCAATACGGTGCGCGGCAACGTCAACTGGTTCAAGGCACGCGAACAGGCGATTTCTTCCCCGATCCTTGGCGACGACCTAAAGAAGGTCTGGCCTCTGCATTACCCTGGTCAGTCTGACTCTGCATCGTTCGACAATGCGCTAGAGTTGCTTGTCATGGGCGGTGGGTACTCTCTGGCGCAAGCTGTGATGCTGATGATCCCCGAGGCGTGGGAAAAGCATACAACGATGGACGAGAACCGTCGTGCTTTCTATGAATACCATGCAGCAATGATGGAGCCGTGGGACGGTCCTGCTGCCGTCGCATTTACGGATGGCCGACAGATTGGTGCCACGCTTGATCGTAATGGTCTGCGTCCGGCGCGCTATCTGGTGACCGACGATGACCTTGTGGTCATGGCTTCAGAGTCTGGTGTGCTGCCAATTCCAGAAAAGAAAATCGTTAAAAAATGGCGTTTGCAGCCTGGCAAGATGTTCCTGATCGATATGGAGCAGGGCCGCATTATTGACGATCTAGAGCTGAAGGATTCACTGGCCAAGGCCAAACCTTACCGCGAGTGGATCGAAAAAATCCGCATCAAGCTTGACGAAGTTGAAGCGCCTGCTGAGGCCTGCGACACCGCGTCTGCGTCCCTTATTGATCGCCAACAGGCCTTTGGCTATACGCAGGAAGACATCAAGGTCATACTTGAGCCGATGGTCCAGAACGGAGAAGAGGCGACCGGTTCCATGGGTACCGACTCAGCCTTGCCGGTTCTCTCAAGGAAAAACAAGACGCTGTACAGTTATTTCAAGCAGTTGTTTGCTCAGGTAACAAATCCGCCAATTGATCCGATTCGTGAAGAGTTGGTCATGTCTCTCGTATCATTTGTCGGGCCAAAGCCGAACCTGCTCAATACAGCCGACATCAATCCACCGATCCGCCTTGAGGTTTCTCAGCCGGTATTGACCAAGGGCGACATCGAAAAGCTGCGTCATATCGGTAAGTACACGTCAGGTAAGTTCAGTTCAATTGAACTGGATATCTGCTACCCCCTCGCCTGGGGTAAAGCTGGCGTTGAAGCGCGACTGGCCTCGCTGGCTGCCGATGCTGAAGATGCCGTGCGTTCAGGTGCGAATATCCTTATCGTTTCCGATCGCAAGATTGATGCTGATAATGTTGCCATCCCCGCCTTGCTGGCCACTTCTGCGATTCACCAGCATCTGGTCATCAAGGGCTTGCGCACAAGCACCGGTCTTGTCGTTGAGACAGGCTCGGCTCGTGAAACACATCACTTTGCGCTGCTCGGCGGGTATGGCGCCGAAGCGGTTCACCCCTATCTGGCGCTTGAAACGATCGAGGGTTTTGCCAAGGGCGATGCCGAGAAGGCTGAAAAGTACGTCAAGAATTTCGTCAAGGCAATTGGCAAGGGCTTGAACAAGGTGATGTCCAAGATGGGCATTTCGACCTATATGTCCTATACCGGTGCGCAGATTTTTGAAGCGATCGGTCTGCAGAAGGATTTCATCGAGAAGTATTTCACGGGCACACCATCAAACGTTGAAGGCATTGGTGTCTTTGAGGTTGCAGAAGAATCTATCCGTCTGCATGAAGAGGCGTTTTCAAACGATCCGGTATTGAGCAACATGCTGGATGCCGGTGGTGAGTATGCTTATCGCATTCGTGGTGAAGAGCATATGTGGACGCCGGACTCGATTGCAAAACTGCAGCATGCGACGCGCTCGGGGAAGACCGAGACGTACAAGGAATACGCTGCGCTGATCAACGATCAGACCAAGCGTCATCTTACGTTGCGTGGCCTGTTTGAATTCAAGCCGCAAGGTGCAGCAATTCCTCTGGAAGAGGTCGAGTCCGCCAAGGAAATCGTCAAGCGATTTGCTACCGGTGCAATGTCCTTGGGTTCCATTTCGACCGAAGCGCACACGACGCTAGCCATCGCAATGAACCGTATCGGCGGTAAATCCAATACCGGCGAGGGCGGCGAGGATGCCAAGCGCTTTGCTCCAGTCAAAGGTGGTGCCAAGCTATCCGAGATCATCGGCGCTGGCCGCATTGAGCGCGATATTGAACTGAAGGATGGGGACTCGCTGCGTTCGGCGATCAAGCAGGTTGCATCCGGCCGCTTTGGCGTGACCACCGAGTATCTTGTCAATGCTGACCAGATTCAGATCAAGATGGCACAGGGTGCCAAGCCTGGCGAAGGTGGTCAGTTGCCGGGGCACAAGGTTTCCGAGTACATCGGCTTTCTGCGTCACTCCGTGCCGGGCGTCGGCCTGATTTCCCCGCCTCCGCATCACGATATCTACTCCATCGAAGATTTGGCTCAGCTGATTCACGATCTGAAGAACGCCAATGATCGTGCGTCAATCTCCGTCAAATTGGTATCGGAGGTTGGTGTGGGTACGGTGGCTGCGGGTGTTGCCAAAGCCAAGGCCGATCACGTTGTAATCGCCGGCTTTGATGGTGGTACAGGTGCGTCACCGCAGTCCTCCATCAAGCATGCAGGCACACCGTGGGAACTGGGACTGGCCGAAACCCAGCAAACATTGGTTTTGAACCGTCTGCGTTCCCGCATTCGCGTTCAAGTTGATGGTCAATTGAAAACCGGGCGCGATGTTGTGATCGGTGCCTTGCTGGGGGCTGACGAATTCGGCTTTGCGACGGCACCGCTTGTGGTTGAAGGTTGCATCATGATGCGCAAATGCCATCTCAATACCTGCCCGGTCGGTGTGGCAACTCAGGATCCGGAATTGCGCAAGCGCTTTACCGGTCAGCCGGAACATGTCGTCAACTACTTCTTCTTCATTGCTGAAGAAGTGCGCGAGATTATGGCGCAATTGGGCATTCGCAAGTTTGACGATCTGGTTGGTCGTGCCGACCTGCTCGACATGCGTCCCGGTATTGAACACTGGAAGGCCAAGGGCCTGGACTTCTCGAAGATTTTCTACCTCCCGAACGTCCCTGCTGATGTGCCTCGTCGTCAGACGGAAACGCAAGACCATGGTCTTGAAAAGGCGCTCGACCACAAACTGATCGAGCAAGCCAGGCCTGCCCTTGAAAATGGCCAGAAGGTCCAGATCGAGACGTCAATCATCAACGTCAATCGCACCTGCGGCACCATGTTGTCCGGTCAGGTAGCACGTCGCTACGGCAATGCAGGGCTGCCGGACGATACCATTCACGTCAAGCTGACGGGTACGGCCGGGCAGGCCTTCAGTGCTTTCCTGGCCAAGGGTGTCACGATGGAACTGACCGGCGAAGGTAACGACTACGTGGGCAAAGGCCTCTCGGGTGGCCGCATCATCATCAAGCCAAGCCCCGATTTCCGAGGCAACACTCAGGAAAATATCATCGTAGGCAACACCGTCTTGTACGGTGCAACCGATGGAGAAGCGTTCCTGGCTGGCGTTGGTGGTGAGCGCTTCGCTGTCCGCAACTCAGGTGGAACGGCGGTTGTCGAGGGCGTGGGTGACCATGGCTGCGAATACATGACCGGTGGCACCGTTGTTGTGCTTGGCATGACCGGGCGTAACTTCGCGGCGGGCATGTCAGGCGGCATCGCTTACGTGCTGGACGAAGACGGTACATTCAAGCAGCGTGCCAATCTGGCGCAGGTTGCTCTGGAGAAAGTTTTGCCCGCAAGCCGTCATGCCGCAGGCGAGCCGCTACATTTGGGCATGGCCGATGAGACGCTGTTGAAGGATCTCGTGACGCGCCACGTCGAATATACCGGTAGCGAAACGGCCAAGCGAATTCTTGCGAATTGGGATGCTTCCCGCGAGAAATTCGTTAAAGTTTATCCGCACGAGTACAAGCGCGCCCTTACCGAAATGGCCGCTGCACAGAAGGAGGCCGCATAATGGGCAAGCCAACTGGATTCATGGAATTCGAACGCCTTAATGAGGCTTACGATCCGGTTGAACAACGTCTGAAGCATTACAAGGAGTTCGTGCACGCACTGAACGACGAGGATGCCAAGACGCAGGGCGCACGTTGCATGGACTGTGGTATTCCGTTCTGCAACAACGGTTGCCCGGTCAACAACATCATTCCGGACTGGAATGATCTGGTTTATCGCGGCAACTGGAAGCAGGCGCTGGATGTGCTGCACTCCACCAACAACTTCCCGGACTTCACCGGCCGCATCTGTCCGGCCCCTTGCGAGGCTGCTTGTACGCTGGGCATCAACGCTGCGCCGGTGGGTATCAAGTCGATCGAGCATTTCATCATCGACAAGGGCTGGGAATCTGGTTGGGTGGTGCCACAGCCACCAAAGTCCAAAACCGGCAAAAAGGTAGCGATTATTGGCTCAGGCCCGGCTGGTCTGGCTGCTGCCCAGCAATTGGCCCGTGTCGGCCACGACGTGACCGTATTTGAGAAAAGCGATCGTATCGGTGGTCTGCTTGGCTACGGTATTCCCGACTTCAAGATGGAAAAGACGGTGATCGATCGTCGTGTTGCCCAGATGGAAGCTGAGGGGGTTACCTTCAAGACCAAGGTTCTGGTTGGCGACAAAAATCTGCCGTCCGGCATCAACAACGATGCCAAGGATGTTGTCTCTGCCGATTCGTTGATGGCGGATTTCGATGCCGTGATTCTGGCCGCCGGATCCGAAGTGCCGCGCGAATTGCCAGTGCCGGGGCGTCAACTCAAGGGTATTTACGCTGCGCTGGAATTCCTGATTCCGCAGAACAAGGAAGTTCAGCAGGGCAAATCCAACCCGATCAATGTCAATGGCAAGCACGTCATCGTCATCGGTGGCGGCGATACCGGTTCTGACTGTGTCGGTACCTCGAATCGTCACGGAGCGGCTTCAGTGACCCAGTTCGAACTGATGCCGATGCCGCCGGAAGAGGAAAACAAGGCGCTGACTTGGCCTTACTGGCCGTACAAGCTGCGCACCTCTTCTTCTCACGATGAAGGTTGTAGCCGCGATTTCGCCGTGGCGACCAAGGCGTTCATCGACGATGGCAATGGCAACGTCAAGGCTTTGCAAGCGGTTCGCGTGGAATGGAAGGACGGCAAGATGGTCGAGGTGGCAGGTTCGGAGTTTGAATTGCCTTGCGACAACGCTTTCCTGGCCATGGGCTTTACCAACCCGGTTGGCAGTTTGCTCGATGCGTTTGGTGTCGAGAAAGATGCACGCCAGAACGCAAAGGCGACGACCGATGGCGAGGGCTGTTACAAGACCAACGTTGATAAGGTATTTGCTGCCGGTGACGTTCGTCGTGGCCAGTCCCTGGTGGTTTGGGCGATTCGCGAGGGGCGTCAGGCTGCGCGTGAAGTCGATCAGTTCCTGATGGGCTCGACCTTGCTGCCACGCTGATTTCGTTTTTTGCCAAAAAACCCCGTTGACCGCAAGGTCGACGGGGTTTTTGTTTTTTGCGCTTCCATTTGCGCTGGATCAAACGACGATTGTGGCAAATGCGCCGCCGCCTTCGACAGGCATGGCCGATCATGTGAAAATGCGGGTTGCCTAACCCGATAAGATTCCGTCCAACATGAATATCGTCATTCTCGCTGCCGGCCAAGGCAAGCGCATGCACTCCAATCTCCCCAAGGTATTGCATCCCGTGGCCGGCAAGGCGCTGGCTCAGCATGTCATCGATACGGCACGTTTGTTATCACCGGAAAAGCTGGTTGTTGTTTACGGCCATGGGGGGGAAGTTGTGCGCGCGACGCTCGCAGCCCCCGATATTCTTTGGGCTGAGCAAGCCCAACAATTGGGGACCGGTCATGCTGTGGCCCAGTCATTGTCGCAGCTGGGGAGTGCAGCCCAGACGCTGGTGCTTTATGGTGATGTGCCGCTGACCACGGTCGGAACTCTGAGGCGCTTGTTGCAGGCAGGGAAGGATGGCCTGTCTGTTTTGACTGTCGATCTTGCCAACCCGACGGGCTATGGTCGCATCGTGCGGGATATGGCGGGTAACGTCACGTGCATTGTCGAGGAGAAGGACGCATCGCCAGATCAGAAGACAATCCGCGAGGTCAATACCGGCATCATGGCCATGCCGACGGCGCGTTTGGCTGAATGGCTGGGCAATCTGAAAAACAACAATGCGCAGGGCGAGTATTACCTGACCGATGTCGTCGCGTTGGCGGTCGCCGAGGGCATGCCGGTGCGTACTGCCCAGCCCGAGGGCGAATGGGAAGTGCTTGGGGTCAACAGCAAAGTGCAACTCGCCGAGCTTGAGCGCCAGCATCAACGTAATCTGGCCGACCAGTTGCTAGTTGCTGGTGTCCGGCTGGCTGATCCGGCCAGGATTGATATTCGGGGTCAATTGGACCATGGGCGCGATGTATCGATTGATGTCGGCTGCGTGTTCGAGGGGCATGTCGCACTGGCCGACGCGGTCGAGGTTGGCCCATACTGTGTGTTGAAGAACGTGAAGGTGGGTGCCGGCACGCGCATTGCCGCCTTTTGTCATTTCGAGGATGCGGTGATCGGTCCGGATGGCGTGCTTGGCCCCTATGCGCGCTTGCGTCCGGGTACCGAGCTCGGACCGGAAGTTCATATCGGCAATTTTGTCGAAGTAAAAAATACCAAAATCGCCGCCCAGTCCAAGGCCAATCATCTGGCTTACATCGGTGATGCCGAAATTGGTCAGCGGGTGAATGTTGGCGCCGGCACGATCACCTGCAACTATGATGGTGCGAACAAGCACAAGACCATCATCGAGGATGATGTATTCATTGGCTCGGATACGCAGCTGGTTGCGCCGGTGACCGTTGGCCGTGGTGCAACGTTGGGCGCAGGCACCACCCTCACCAAAAATGCACCGCCGGATGCACTGACCGTCTCTCGCGCCAAACAGATGACGTTGCCGGGTTGGGAACGTCCGAAAAAGGTCAAGAAATAATGGACTGGGGATTTACCGCGTTTGCGGTCGGTTCGACCTTGTCGCTGGCGGGCGGCGGCCTGTTGTTGCTCATTGGCTACATTGGCACCCTGCCTGCCGCATTCAGCTTTGGCTGGAAAACCGGCTTGCCAGTCCTGCTGTTTCCGGTCGTCGGACCCGTGTGGTTTGCGCTGAAGCGCGGGCCTGAATTTCGGCGCCCTGCGATCCAGTTGATCGTCGGCTTTGCGCTGGTTGCGCTCGCCAGCGGTCTGATCATGGGGTTGGGGCCCCAGTTCGCCAGCAAGATCGTGGCCGAAATGATCGAGGAAGAAAAGGCCCGTTGATTCATCGCTAATTGATTGCTCAGGGAGAAGAAAATGTCAAAATACACCACCGAGTCGCTTCGTTCCGTTGCTTTGGTTGGCCATGGTGCTGCCGGCAAGACCAGCCTCGCTGAAGCGCTGCTTTTTGCAACCGGCGCGATTTCCGCAAAGGGCAGCGTCGAAAAGGGCAATACGGTCGCCGATTTTGATGCTCAGGAAAAGGAAGCAGGTCATTCGCTCACGTCCGCAGTGGTGAATTTTGCTTATGACGACACCCGTGTCCACCTGATCGATACCCCGGGATACCCCGATTTTTCCGGTCAGGCCATTGCCGCCTTGGCAGGGGTCGATACGGCGCTGATCGTTGTCAATGCCCAGACCGGGGTCGAGTTGATGACAGAGCGGATGATGCGCTACGCCGCCGATCGCAAGCTGTGTCGAATGATTGTCATCAACAAGATCGACGCAGACAACCTTGATCTACCCGGGCTGGTCGCCGATATCCGCGATCGGTTCGGCAAGCAATGCATGCTGCTCGACCTGCCAGCCCACGGCGCGGCCGATGTTGTTGAAGTACTGGAAAACGATGCCGGCGACGCCGATTTTGAGTCAGTGGCCGCCGCCCATCGCGCGCTGATCGACCAGATCGTCGAAGAAGACGAGGATCTGCTGGCGCAGTATCTTGAAGACGGTGCCGATCCCAGCGCGGTCGCCCTGCATGCCCCATTTGAGAAGGCGTTGCGCGAAGGTCACCTGATTCCGATTTTATTCACCTCGGCCAAAACCGGCGCTGGCATCAAGGAGCTGCTGCATGTACTCGCTTCGCTGGCGCCGAATCCGGCAGAAGGAAATCCGCCGCCCTTCTATAAGGGTGAGCCGGGCGACGTGACCGAGCCTTTCCATGCGGCGCCGGATGCGGACAAGCATGTGCTGGCCCACGTTTTCAAGGTGGTTGCCGATCCCTACATGGGCAAGATTGGCGTTTTCCGCGTTCATCAGGGCACGATGAAGAAGGACATGCAGCTCTTCGTCGGCGATAGCAAGCGGCCGATCAAGGTTGGCCATCTTTACCTGCTGCAGGGCAAGGACAGCATTGAAGTGGACGAACTCCTGCCCGGCGATATTGGCGCCATTGCCAAGGTGGATGACATCGATTTCGACTGTGTCCTGCACGATTCGCACGACGAGGATCACATCCACCTCGTGCCGCTGGAGTTTCCCAAGCCGATGGCCGGACTGGCGGTTGAAACAAAGAAGAAGGGGGATGAACAGCGTCTGTTCGATATCCTTGGCAAGCTGGCCATGGAAGACCCGACGTTCGTGGTCGAGCGTCACCCGACCAGCAATGAAACCGTCGTGCGTGGCTTGGGCGAAATTCATCTCAAGGCCAAGCTGGCGCGCATGGCCGGCCAGTACAAACTGGACGTGGACACCAAGCCGCCACGCATTCCTTATTGCGAAACGATCACCGGTTCAGCCGAGGCAATGTATCGTCACAAGAAGCAGTCGGGCGGGGCCGGGCAGTTTGGCGAAGTGCATCTGCGGATTGAGCCGAAAGGCCGCGGTGAGGGCTTCGAGTTTGTCGACGCTGTCAAAGGCGGCGTCATTCCCGGGGTCTTCATGGCTGCCGTCGAAAAGGGCATTCGCCAGGGACTGGAAGGTGGCGTGGTGGCCGGCTACGCTGTTGACGACCTGAAAGTCACCGTGTTCGATGGCAAGACCCACGCTGTCGACGGCAAGGAAGTAGCGTTCACGATCGCCGGCCGCAAGGCAGTGATCGAAGCGATTCGCGGTGCCAAGCCCATCGTGCTGGAGCCCATCGTCAGTATCGAGATTGTCGTGCCGGAAACCGCCATTGGTGATCTGACCGGCGACCTCTCCGGACGGCGCGGCCACATTACCGGTACCGATGGCCGTGGGCGCGGCATGGCAGCGATCACCGGCGAAGTGCCGCTGGCTGAACTGAATGACTACCAGTCACGCCTGAAATCGCTGACAGGGGGCCAGGGTAGCTACACCATCGAATTCGCGCGCTACGCTGCGGTGCCCGGCAATATTCAGCAACAACTGGCGAGCAAATTTCAGTTGCACGACGAAGACGAGTGACGCACAGGCCGCGGAAGCGACTTCCGCGGTCAACCGGGAAAAATGGCTGATTTTCAAAAGCCATTTTTCCCGCAGAGGTTTTCGGGTGGGTGGGTTAACGAGGCGTGGTACTGCCGAACGCCCGTTGGATCCCGGCAAGCACCCGCGCCAGTTCTTCGTCAAAATGTGCAAGGCAGTCCGCCAGATCCGGGGCTTGGGTTCGAATGGCCTGCTCGAGGCTTGCTGCCCGAACGGCCAGTTCCTTGGCGCTGACCATGCCGCCCGTTCCCTTGACGCTGTGAGCGCGCCGCATCGCCCCGTCAGTATCGCCGGCGGCGAGTGCTTCGCGGATGCGTGCCGTCTCACCATCAAAGCGTGAATGGAAGTCGCGCAGAATTTTCTCAAAAAGAGGCTGTCGATTGAGCATGCGATGAAGCCCGTCGTGGACATCGATGCCCGGGATGTCGGGGAACGTGGCCGGCGGGGCCGGCTTAGCGGCCGCCACGGAGGACGTGACCGTTTCGGAAGTTTTTGGCCGCCAGCGCTGGATGGTGGCCAGCAATAGGTCCGGATCGATCGGCTTCGTCAGGAAATCATTCATGCCCGCCCTGATCGCCCGCTGCCGCTCCTCGTCGAGGGCGTGAGCCGTCAGTGCGATGATCGGTATGTCGCTGCAAACCTGACCGCTCCGAATGCGCCGCGTTGCTTCCAGGCCATCCATGATCGGCATCTGGATATCCATGAGGACGAGATCGAATTTGTGGCCGGCGGCGCCAAGCTGTTGTATGGCCTGCGCCCCATCGTCAGCCACATCGACAGTCACCCCGAGGGATTCGAGCAAATCTCGCATGATCAGTTGATTGGTCGGTACATCCTCTGCCACCAGAATATGCAGCCCGGACAATGGCGCAGTTGCTACGCTCGGAGAATCGATGCTCAAGTCGTCCTTGCCCTGCAATTCCAACAGGATGTCAGTCAGGTGGGCTGAAGTCACCGGCTTCTCGATCACTTGGTCAAAATCGTTCAGCGCATCCCGATAGTCATCCGTGTGGAGATCTGCACCGGTGACCATCACCAGCTTCGTGGTTTGGCGCCACTCCGCGCGAATGCGGCGGGCCAGTACCAGCCCGTCCATATCCGGCATATTCAGATCGATCATGATGCAATCAAAGGGCATGATTGTTGCACCATGCAACTCGATTAACGCGGCCTCGCCTGAGTCGACTGTACGGACGGCACATCCGTTGTTGATCAACAATTGCTCAAGTACGTTTCTCGCCAGCGCGTTGTCGTCAACGACCAAAACGCGGTAGCCGGGTTTGGTCAGCCGTTTGGCCGGTGAATGGTCGATGCCGAACCAGACTGTAAATGCGAATGTAGAACCGCTGCCTGGTTGGCTATCTGCACCGATGGTTCCGCCCATCATCTCGATCAGTCGCTTGCAGATCACCAAGCCGAGGCCGGTGCCGCCAAACTTTCGGGTGACCGAACTGTCTGCCTGCGAAAAAGCCCGAAATAGATTGAGCAACTGCTCTTCAGACATGCCAATCCCGGTGTCTACAATCCGGAAGGAGAGCTTGACGCGTTCATCAATCGGCGGTCCAGCGTCAACGTGGACGGTGATGGATCCCTCCGCTGTGAACTTGATCGCATTACTGACCAGATTGATCAAAATCTGCGACAGGCGCAAGGCATCGCCGCGCAGTGCCTCGGGGATGTCGGGAGCGACGACGTATTCGAGGATCAGGCCTTTTTCCTGAACACGAGAGCGGAGCAGATTCGACAAATTGTCGAGTACATCATC
>JGI24770J26754_10000414_pt1 | contig 30255 bp, 33 predicted proteins | sample LakOneMetagenome_FD_26754 | JGI IMG/M metagenome (IMG submission 26754) | reverse complement strand
ACCTCGTCGGGGACGGTGAAGGGTGGGTGCCCCCAGCCGGCCGCGGCCTTGGCCGCGGCCAGTGCCTCCTGGCCCAGCGGTGAGCCGTGGGCCTTGGGCGTGCCCTCGATGCCGGGGGCTCCGTGTCCGATGACGGTGCGCACCCCGATCAGGCTCGGGCGGGGGTCTGCCTTGGCTGCGGTGATCGCGGCGTCGATGGCGGCCAGGTCGGTGCCGTCCTCGACGTGCAGCACGTGCCAGCCCTGGGCGGAGAAGCGCGCCAGCTGGTCGTCGCTCGACGACTGGTCGACGTTGCCGTCGATGGTGATGTTGTTGTCGTCCCAGAGCACGATCAGGCGACCCAGCCCGAGGTGCCCGGCGAGCGAGACCGCTTCGTGGCTGATCCCCTCCATCAGGCAGCCGTCGCCCACGAGGGCGAACGTGTGATGGCTCGTGATCTCCGGGAACCGCGCCGCCTGCATGCGCTCGCCGAGGGCGAGGCCGACCGCCATGGCGAGCCCCTGGCCGAGCGGCCCGGTGGTGGTCTCGACGCCGTCGGTGTGGCCGAACTCGGGGTGCCCCGGCGTCCGCGAGCCGAGCTGCCGGAAGCGCTCCAGCTCGCTCATCGGGAGGTCGTAGCCGAAGACGTGGAGGAGCCCGTAGAGCAGGGCGGACCCGTGGCCGGCACTGAGGACGAACCGGTCACGGTCGCTCCAGCGTGAGTCGGCCGGGTTGTGCTTGAGGTGCCGGCTCCACAGCACCCAGGCCATCGGGGCTGCCCCCATCGGCATGCCCGGGTGGCCGGACTCCGCGCGCTGGACCATGTCGGCGGCGAGGAAGCGCAGGGTGTCCACCGCGCGCCGGTCGGTGCCGTCCGGGGCCCAGGTCCCGCGCTGGCGGACGTCGGGGCTGATCGACATGTCAGGCCACCTCTCCGTGGTGCCGCAGGTGCGCGCCCGCGGCGAGGTCACGCAGGCGGGTGACCGCGGACGCCTTGCCCTCCGGGTAGCCGAACATCCAGCTCCCCGAGATGAACACGTCGGCGCCGGCCGCGGCAGCGCCGCCGATGGTCCGGTCGGTGATCCCCCCGTCGACCTCCAGCTCGATGGGGAGGCCGCTGGCGTCGATCATCGACCGGAGCTGCGCCACCTTGGCCTCGACCGCAGGGATGTAGGCCTGGCCCCCGAACCCCGGGTTGACCGTCATGGCGAGGATCAGGTCGGTCTCCTCGAGCACGTGTGCGACGGTGCTCGCCGGCGTGTGGGGGTTGAGCGCCACCCCCGATCGGGCCCCGAGCTCACGGATCCGCGCGAGCGTCCGGTGCAGGTGGGTGGTCGCCTCGGCGTGCACGATGACCAGCTCGCAGCCGGCGTCGACGTACCTGCCGAGGAGCTCGTCGGGGTCGACCACCATCAGGTGGGCCTCGAACCCGACGGTGCTGTGCGGCCGGACGGCCGCGATCACGTCGGGACCCATCGTCAGGTTGGGCACGAAGACGCCGTCCATGACGTCCCACTGGATGCGGTCGACGCCAGCCTCGCAGAGGTCGGCGACCTCCTCGCCCAGGCGTGAGAAGTCCGCGGGGAGCACGGACGGGACGATCAACGGGGGGTGGGGCATGACTGCACCTCTCGGTCGGGTGGCACCTGACCCCAGGACACCGCAGACCCCGCCGCCGAAGACTCCCCCACGGGGGTGGTCCTGGGGGTGACCTTGGTGTGACTCGGCGGGTGAGCCGGTTCGGCGGGGCTACATTGAGCCCCGTGCCTGGATCGAAGAAGCCGCTCCGCCTCGTCCTCCTCGACGACCACGAGATGGTGCTGCAGGGGCTGACCGCGATGCTGTCCCACTTCGAGGAGGTCGAGATCGTCGGGACCTCGACGACCCCGGCCGGCGCCCACCGCGTCGTGGCCGAGCAGAAGCCCGACATCGTGCTCAGTGACGTGCGGATCGGCCGCGACAGCGGCCTGGACTTCGTCACCGAGCTCGGCCGGACCCACCCGGAGGTCAAGGCCGTCATGCTCAGCGTCTACGACGACGAGCACTACCTCTTCCAGGCACTGCGCGCCGGCGCCAAGGGCTACATCCTCAAGCGGATCGACGCCCACGAGCTCGTCAACCACCTACGGCGCGTCGCGGAGGGCGACATCGTGATCGACCCGGCGCTGGCCGGCCGGGTGGCCATGTCGGCGGCCAAGATCTCGTCGGGTGAGTTCTGGCCCGGCGCCAACCTGGGACTCACCCAGCGGGAGTCCGAGGTCCTTGCCCTNGTCGTGTCGGGCCACTCCAACAAGGGCATCGCCGGCAAGCTCGTGATCAGCGACGACACCGTCAAGACCCACATCCGCAGCCTCTATCGCAAGCTCGACGTGCAGGACCGCGGTGGCGCGATCGCCGTCGCGCTTCGCGAGGGGATCTTCAAGTGACCACCTCCCTCTTCGGGATGCTGAGCGCCCCGACCCGGCTGGATCTGCCCGCCGTGGCGAAGGCCTTCGCCCGGGAGTCCGACTCGGTCGGCACCGTGCTCCTCACGTCCGACGGCAAGCAGCTCGTGGTGGGCGCCGCCTTCCCCGCTGCTCCGGACACGGAGGCGTTGCTGCAGATCCCGGTCGGGCAGGGAGTGAGCGGNCAGGTCGCCCGCAACGGACATGCGATCCGCCTCGCCGCCGACGCACCACGCACGGCCGCCTANCGCGAGCTGCTCGGCATCCACGACAACGGGGAGGTGGCCCGGCTGTGCATGCCGGCCCGAGGGATCGACGGGCAGATCCTCGGCGTCGTGTCCCTGCACCGCCCCACCGACCGTCCCTACCAGGACGAGGACATCACCCGNTTCCAGCCCTACGCCGANCTGCTCGGCATCCGGCTCCAGGCCCGGGGGTTGCTCAACGCCGTCGACGAGCACCGGCACGACCGCGACCGGTTGATCGCGGCCGCCATCTCGGCCCAGGAGACCGAGCGGCGGCTCATCGCCTTCGACCTGCACGACGGCGTGACGACCGCTCTCGCATCGATGTCCTTCCATCTCAACGCAGCCGAGCTGTCGCTTCGGGCGACCGAGGAACGGAGCGCTCGCGAGAGTCCGGGGTCGGCCGAGGCCCTGGGGCAGGCACGCTCCCAGATCGGGACCGCGCGCACGCTCGGTGACCTCGCCTACAACCAGACCCGCGCCGCCATCACCGGCCTGCACAGCCTGGTCCTCGACGACCTCGGTCTCGTGGCGGCGCTGGAGTCCCTGGCCGAGACCGCTCCCGGGGTCGAGGTCCGCGTCGTGTGCGACGCGGCCGACGAGTTCACCGAGATCCCCGACCACGAGGCCGCCGCGTTGTTCCGGATCGCCCAGGAGACCATGAGCAACGCCGCACGCCATGCCCGCGCGAGCCGGATCGAGCTGTCCCTGCGCCGCGACGACGACATCGTGGTGCTGCGCACCAGCGACGACGGCATCGGCTTCGACGCCCGCGCCGTCGTACGACGCGACGGCGACGGCAGCCACTACGGACTGTCCTCCCTCGCCGAGCGGTGTGCCCTCGTGGGCGCCTCGTTGCGGATCGACTCGGTCCCCGGCCACGGCACGACAGTCATCGTGGAGCTTCCCGTCGCGTCGCCTCCCGAGGGCGCGTCGTAGGCCGACGCCGCGCCCGCGGGGGTTTCGACGCGCAGTCGGCCGCTCAGCCGAGCAGGGCCTCGCGCCAGCCCGGGTAGAGCTTGTCGGCGTCCTGGGGGAACGACTCGAAGGCCCGCGCGAACTCGTGATGTGTCCGGGCCCACTCGACCGGCTCGGCTCCGGCCACCCAGCCCTCATAGGCCTGCCGCAGCGACCGGGCGCCGGCAGCCGCTCCGTCGAGGTGGCCGTAGGCACCCCCGCCTGCGGTGTTGATCAGGTTGCCGTGGCCGAGGTTGTCGAAGAACCCGGGCAGCCGGACCGCGTTCATGCCCCCGGAGATGATCGGCGTCGTGGCCTTCATGCCGTACCACTTCTGGAAGTAGACCGGGCCCTGCGCCTCGTCGCGCTCGATCATGTAGGCGATGGCCTTGTCATCGCCCTCCCCCTCCATCTTGCCGTAGCCCATGGTGCCGACGTGGATGCCCGAGGCCCCCTGGAGCCGCGACATCTTGGCCAGGACGAACGCCGTGTAGCCGCGCTTCGCGCTCGGGGAGGTCACCGCGCCGTGGCCGGCCCGGTGGTAGTGCAGGAACTGGTGGGGGTAGTTGCGGCGAGCGGTGGTGATCATGCCGGGGCCGCCGACGTAGCCGTCGACGAGGAAGGCGAGCTTGTTGGCGTCAGGTCCGAAGGTCTCCAGCGCGAAGTCCGCGCGAGCGAGCATCTCGTCGTGGTCGTCGGCGGTGATGTTCATCGAGAACATCTTGGCCTCCCCGGTCTCGTCCATCGCGCGCTTCATGGCGTCATAGACCAGCGGGATGGTCTTCTTGACCGGGGCGAAGACCTGGTTGCCCTGCGGCTCGTCGTTCTTGATGAAGTCGCCACCGAGCCAGAACTGGTACGCCGCCTCGGCGAACGGCTCGGGGCGGAGCCCCAGCTTGGGCTTGATGATCGTGCCGGAGACGTAGCCTCCGTCGTCGATCGGTCGGTCGAGGATCCGCCACATGTCCACGATGTTCATCGCCGGACCGTCGAACTGCCGCAGCGCCTCCGGCGGGACGAAGAAGTCGACCATCTTGGCGTACTCGATGTCGCCCATGCCCTGGTTGTTGCCGATGGTCAGGGTCAGGAACGACACCAGCATCATCCGGCCATCAGTCATGTTGCGGTCGAAGAGGTCGAGCGGGTAGGCGATCCGCATGTCCTCGGAGGCCTCGTCGACGTGATAGACGAGCGCATCGACGCCCTTGGTGAAGTCGTCGGTCGTGGACACCTCCACATTGGTGCCGGTCGAGGACTCCGCCGCGAAGTGGGCAGCGGAGGCGAGGTAGTCGTAGCCCGCCTTGGGCTTCATCGTGTAGGCGCACAGGATGTGCCTGCCGCCGGCGATCAGGTCCTCTTCGGTGAGGCTGAGGTCGGCGTACCGCGCTGACTGGTCCATGGCTGGGCTCCTTGGTGGGGCTAGGCGGGTGGTGCGAGGACGGGGTGGGTGACCGCGGCCGCGTGCCGCGCNCGCAGCTCGTCGACGGTGACGGCGGTCAGGTCGGGGTAACGGGCGATGGCTGCGGAGAAGTCGTCACGTGCGGTGTGGGCGCTCGGCGTGACGACGGTCGGTACGCCGGCCGCGACCGCGGCGGCGAGGCCGACTCCGGAGTCCTCGACCGCGAGGCACTGCCGCGGCTCGAGGCCGAGGCGCTCGACCACCCACTGGTAGATGTCGGGTGCCGGCTTCTTGGCCGCCACGGCGTCGCCGGCACCGACCACCTCGAACCACGACTCCACGCCCGGGCCGAGCGTGCTCGCGAGCAGGGCGGTCACGTTGTCCGGCGTCGTGGTGGTGGCGATGGCCAGCCGGAGGCCTCCCCCGCGGGCCTCCCGCAGCAGCGACTCGACACCGGGCAGCAGCCCGACCCCTCCGTTCCCGAGCAGGCGGACATAGTGGTCGGTCTTGCGACGATGCAGCCGGGCGATCGTCTCGGTCACGTCGGGTCGAGCCATGAACCAGGGATCGGCCTGCGCGACGAAGTGGCGGATCCGTTCCTTGCCCCCGGTGACCTGGAGCAGCTCGTCGTACAGCTCCTCGTCCCAGTGCCACGACAGGCCCGCATCGGCGAAGGCCGCGTTGAAGGCGACGCGGTGCCCGGCACGCTCGGTATCGGCGAGCGTGCCGTCGACATCGAAGATCAGCGCCTGCAGGGACATACCCGAAGGCTAGGTAGGGGTCAGAGGTGTCGCCTCACACCTAGGGGGGTGAGGGGGGGTGAGATCTGCTCCTCACCCCCCGATGGCGGCTCTCCGGGTCCTCGGGTGCCCAGCGCCCTGTCAGGGTGTGGACATGAAGGCCCTGACCTGGACGACAGCCGCCCCCGTCGTCGCGCTCGTCGTGCTGGTCGCGGCCTGGGGCCGTGACCTCCCGACCGCGCTCCTGCTGGCGCTCGCCGTCGTGCTGGCGGCCGCCGTGCTGTCGGCCGTTCACCATGCCGAGGTCGTGGCACACCGGGTCGGAGAGCCGTTCGGGTCGCTGGTGCTCGCGGTGGCGGTCACCGTCATCGAGGTCGCGCTCATCGTGACGCTGATGGTCTCGGGCGGGGACAAGACCAGCGCGCTGGCCAGGGACACCGTGTTCGCGGCCCTGATGATCACGTGCAACGGGATCGTGGGCCTGAGCATCGTGGTCGGCGCGTCGCGTCATCGCATCGTCGGCTTCAACGCCGAGGGCACCGGCGCCGCACTGGCCATGGTGACCACCCTGGCCGTCCTCACGCTGGTGGTGCCGACCTTCACGACCAGCGCCTCGGGGCCGGAGTTCTCCTCCTCCCAGCTGACCTTCGCCGCGATCGTGTCGCTGCTTCTCTACGGCATGTTCGTCTTGACGCAGTCAGGGCAGCATCGCGACTTCTTCCTGCCCGTGCACCAGGACGGCTCGCCGGTCGCACCGGAGGAGCACGCGTCGCCACCCACCACGCGCGACGCACTCACCAGCCTCGGGCTGCTGCTGGTCTCGCTCGTGGCCGTGGTCGGGCTCGCCAAGGTGGAGTCGCCCGGGATCGAGGCGACCGTGCGAGCAGCGGGCTTCCCCGACTCGTTCGTGGGCGTTGTCATCGCGCTCGTCGTGCTCCTGCCCGAGACCATCGCGGCGGTCCGGTCCGCGCGGTGGAACCGCCTCCAGATCAGCCTCAACCTCGCCCTCGGCTCGGCGATGGCCAGCATCGGGCTCACCATCCCCACCATCGCGATCGCCTCGATCTGGCTGGGCGGACCGCTCACCCTCGGGCTGGGCGACGTCCAGATGGTGCTGCTCGGTCTGACCGTGGTCGTCAGCATCCTCACCGTCGTTCCCGGCCGCGCCATCCGTCTCCAGGGTGGCGTGCACCTGGCGCTGCTCGCCGCGTTCCTGTTCCTGGCCGTCCAGCCCTGACCCTTCGGCAACGCGCGGCTGACGGGCTGGCCCGGACGGGTCATGCCCCCTCGACCTGAGCCATTTCGGCGTGATCCTCGGCTGGGCCAGACCACCGGCCAGCAGCCCACGAGAACGGCTGAAAGGGCCGGCCAGCGCGAGCATGATCGAGGGGTGAGGATGCTCGAGGGTTCACTCAGTGGACGTCATCTATGCCCGCACTGCGACGGCCAGGGCGACATCGTGTTCGTCGCCGCGCACCACCAGATCGAGGAGCGCCCGGCGAACGGCTCCAAGCAGTCCTGGCCGTGCCCGCAGTGCAACGGTCAGCGGAGCGTCTCCCAGGGCGGCTTCCTGCGCAGCGCATGAGCGCTGCGCCCCCTCGCATCGTCTCCGGCCGAGCGTGGTTTGAGCACGGGTCGGACGGACCCACCACCTTGTCCCTGTCTGCCGAGGGTCAGGCCCCGCCGAACGCGCGGTCGACCACGTCCGCGAACGCCCCCATCGAGGGCAGCTCCAGGTCATAGGACCACGCGGCCGATGGTTCCGGCGTGGCTCCCCAGCCCGGTCGGTCGTGTCGACGGTTGATCCAGACCGACGGCAGACCCTCTGTCCGCGCGGGTACGTGGTCGTGGAAGAGACTCTGCGCCACGTGGAGCAGTGCCGAGCGCTCGATGCCGAGCGTCACGAGCGCCCGGTCGAGCGCCCGGAAGTGGTTCTCTGCGGGCTTGTAGGCGCCGACGTCCTGGGCGGTGATGATCGCCGAGAAGTCGCCCCCGAGCCGACGGTTGCTGCCCGCGAATCCGTCCCGGTGCACGTTCGACACGATGACCAGCTGGTAGTGACGGCGCAGGCGCGCGAGCGCGTCGGCGGAGTCCGGGAAGGCCGGCCAGTCCGGCACGGAGTCGCCGAGCCGGCCGGCCCACGAGTCGCTGACCGACCTGCCCAGCGCTGCGCCCGTACGCCGGAACGCCTCCGCCAGCACGTCGGGGTAGAGCGCCGTCGGGAGCTCCCGCTCGACCTGCGAATCGTGGTCGGCGTAGGCCAGCAGCAGGTCTTCGTCGGTGGCGCCGAGCCCCTGCTCACGCGCCCAGGGCGCGAGGACGGCGGCGATCCCGGCCTCCCAGTCGATCAGGGTGCCGTAGCAGTCGAAGCTCAGCGCCTCGAAGCGCGTCAGGTCCAGGTCGGTCACGAGTTCTCCGGGTGCGGGGTCAGCGGGCGTGGGCGTCGAGCGAGGTGCGGATCGCCGCGGCGATCTGGGCGATCTCGTCCTCCGAGGTCACGAACGGCGGGCAGATCTGCAGCGTGTTGTCGTGGATCGTGCGCAGCAGGACACCCGACCCGGTGCACGCCTCGGCGACCGACTCCCCCGGGACGCCGGCCCGGAGCTGGACCCCGGCCATGAACGCGGACCCGGCGCGTACCTCCTGGACCAGGTCGTGGTCTCGGAGTGGCTCGAGCGCCTCGGCGAGGACCGGCTCCAGCTTGGCCGCCCGCTCGACGAGCGACTCCTCCTCGAGAATGTCGAGGTTGGCCTCGGCGACCGCGCACGCGGTGGCGTGCCCGGAGTAGGTCAGGCCATGGCGGAAGATCGGGGCGTCGCCACCGGGGGGACCCTGGAAGAAGCGGTCCGCGACCCGGGGAGCCACCAGGACGGCACCCAGGGGCGCATAGCCCGAGGTCAGTCCCTTGGCCATCGTCATCAGATCGGGGCTGATCCCCCACCGGTGGGCACCGAACGCATGACCCGTCCGGCCGAAGCCGGTGATGACCTCATCCACGATGAACAGGATGTCGTTGGCCCGAGCCAACGCCTCGAGGCCCTCGAGATAGCCCTCCGCAGGGCCCACGACTCCTCCGGTCCCGATGACCGGCTCCGCGATGATGGCGGCGATGTTGTCGGCGCCGATCTCCTGCACCTGGGCGCGTACGGCGGCCAGGTCGTTGGTCGCGATGCGCGCGGTCTCGGGCACCAGCGACTCGCTGCCGTAGCCCTCACGGTTGTAGGGCAGCCCGGTGATGCTCGTGCCGAAGGCGTGCAGGCCGTGGTAGGCACCGTGCCGGCTGAGGATCATCTTCTTGGACTCGCGNCCCTCGAGCTGCCAGTGCCGGCGNGCGAGCTTGCACGCGAGGTCCACCGAGTCNGATCCCCCACTGGTCAGCATGACCTTGGCCCCGGGGACGCCCGCCATCGCGACGATGCGNTCCGCCACGCGNAGTGCCGGCTCATTCGCCATCCGGCCGAAGGTGTGGAACGTCTCCAGCCGGCACATCTGGTCGTACGCCGCCCGCGCGATCCGCTCGCGGCCATGACCGACGTTGGCNTACCAGAGGCTNGCCGTCGCGTCGAGCAGCCNCTCGCCGGTGTCCGTGGTGAGCCACGCGCCCTCCCCGCCCGTGATCACCANTCGCTTCGAGCGGGCGGTGGGCATGTGTGCTTGGCCGTTCCACAGGGCATCTCCGGCGGTGTTCACCTCAGGCATGNCGCGACTCTAGAGGAGGTCGACCACGCAGGGCCGCTACCGGCCCGCGCGCTACTGTGGAAGAAGTACCGGTCCAGGCGGCCTCCAGGAGGACTCTGCCCAGGACGGGTCGGAAGGCGGACGTCATGGCGACGTCGAACACTGTCAGGCCATCCACCACACTGCGGCTCCGGCTGGCAGCCGACCCGCTCGCGGGTTACCTCGATGGTGCCTGGTGGCCCCACTCACGCGATCCCGAGGTCGAGCTCGCCGACCTGGTCGATCACTTCCCCACCAAGGACGGTCACATCCGCCGCGTCGTCTACTCGCGCCCGGACTGGCTGACCCAGCCGCGCAAGATCCCGGTGTCCCGAGGGCGCCTGAAGACGGGCTCGTTCCCGCACGACGACACCCACGTGGTGCTGCTTTCACTGTCCACCGGCGTCGAGCTGAAACTCCTGGTCGTGCCGCCCGACACCGCGGCAGGATCCGCGCAGCGCGTGATGGCGCAGGCGGCCGCGCCAGGGAACAAGCGATCGGGACCTGAGCTGCTGAGCAAGGCCCGCAGCGACCCGAACACCGACGCCGTCGGTCACTGGTTCGACGACGGAGGCGCACCTGTCGGCGNCGCCGCAACGCACGCCGGCGCGGCATCCGTGGATGAGTCATGACCGGCCCGTGGGGCTGGAGCGCAGTNCTCGTCGCGCTCGTCGTCGTCATCGGTCTCGTGCTCGCGGTCAGGATCGTCAAGCAGTACGAGCGCGGGGTCCTGTTCCGCTTCGGCCGNCTGCACGGAACCCTCGAGCCGGGCTTCAGGCTGATCATCCCCGCGGTCGACGTGATGCACCGGGTCTCGATGCGCATCGTCACGATGCCCATCCAGTCGCAGGGGATCATCACCCGCGACAACGTGAGTGTCGACGTGTCCGCGGTCGCCTACTTCCGGGTCGTCGACGCGGTGAAGTCCGTGGTNGCCGTGGAGAACGTCCGGGCCGCGATCGACCAGATCGCGCAGACNACCCTGCGCAAGGTCGTGGGCCAGCACACGCTGGACCAGACCCTGTCGGAGACCGACCGGATCAANNTGGCGATCCGCGAGATCCTCGANGTCACGACGGTCGACTGGGGCGTCGAGGTCACCCTGGTCGAGCTCAAGGACATCCAGCTGCCCGACAGCATGAAGCGCGCGATGGCCCGGCAGGCCGAGGCCGAGCGCGAGAAGCGGGCCAAGATCATCAACGCGGAGGGCGAGTCCATGGCGGCAGCCGCCCTCGGAGACGCCTCCGACATCATGATGGCCCACCCCCTGGCCCTCCAGCTGCGCAACCTGCAGAGCCTNGTGGAGATCGGCGTCGACAAGAACACGACCGTCGTCTTCCCGGCACCCCTGATGAGCACCATCGGGGAGCTCGGCGCCTTCCTCGCCCGCGAGGCCGAGGCCGCCGCCGGATCGGGGAGTCCTGCCGCGACCGAGCCACCCCTGGTGGGGAAGACCCGGCCGGTGCCGGTGCGGGCGGGGAACAACTCGCGCTGAGCGACGACGCGAACGTCCCCNGCTTCACGGGTGGACGAGGATCTTGACCGCGGTGTCGTTGTGGTGGATCAGCGCCTCGAAGCCGTCCTCGACCAGCCGGTCCAGGGGGATCCTGGCGGTGATGAACGGCGCCAGGTCGACCTTGCCCTCCTGGACGAGCCTGATCGTCGCGGGATGGTCGCCTGCATAGGCGATGGTGCCGCGCAGGTCGNTCTCCTTGAGCACCAGGGTCTGCATGTCGAGGGAGGCCGGCTCGCTCCAGATCGAGACGTTGACCANGACNCCGCCGGGCTTCACGGCGGCGAGGAGCTGGTCGAGCACGGCGTTGACGCTCGAGCACTCGAAGCAGACGTCCGCTCCGAGGCCGCCGGTGATCTCGAGCACTCTGGCCACGACGTCGTCGGTGCTCGGGTCGAGGACGTGGTCCGCGACGCCCGTCGAGAGNGCCTTGTCCTTCCGTGCCTGGCTCAGCTCGGAGATGATGACGGTCAGCCCTTCGGCCCTCAGCACCGCCGCCAGCAGCAGTCCGATGGGCCCGGCCCCGCCCACGAAGGCGACCTGCCCCCGCGTCGCGCCACTGCGTGTGAACGCGTGGTGGCCGACCGAGAGCGGCTCGATCAGGGCGGCCTCGTCCAAGGGGATGTCACCGACCGGGTGGACCCAGCGGCGATCGACCACGATCTTCTCGCTCAGCCCACCTCCGCCTCCCGCCAGCCCGATGAATCCCATCGATGTGCACAGGTTGTAGCGACCGCTCAAGCACGGCGCACAGGTGCCGCACACGAAGTAGGGCTCGACGACCACGGACTCCCCCACGGTGAGATCGGTGACCCCCTCGCCCAGGGCCGACACGGTCCCGGAGAACTCGTGCCCCATGGTGACCGGCTCTTCCTCGTGGCTCAGTGGGTGCGGGTGCCCCTTGGCGGGGATGAAGATGGGGCCCTCGAGATACTCGTGCAGGTCGGTGCCGCAGATCCCGCACCAGGCGATGTCGATGGCCACCGCTCCCGGACGGATGACCGGTGTCGCAATCTCGGTGATCTCGATGTCGTGGGGGCCCTGGAAGCGTGCTGCTCTCATGATGGTGTCTCCTCGGAGTCGGGGTAGGTGATGACGACACGGCCCNCGATCGCGGCGTGCCGCATCTCGTCGAAGACGGTGTTGATCTCGTCCAGTGAACGAGTCGTCACGGTGGGGTGGATCTGGCCACGGGCGAAGAACTCCAGGGCCTCGGCGAGATCCTGGCGGGTCCCGACGATGGACCCGCGGACGGTGAGCCCCTTGACCACGATGTCGAAGATCGGCGCTGGGAAGTCGCCGGGCGGAAGGCCGTTGAACACGATGGTGCCGCCACGGCGGGCCATCACGATCGCCTGGGCGAAGGCCTGGGGGTGTACGGCGGTCACGAGGACTCCGTGAGCTCCCCCCACCTCACGCTGCACCACCTCGGCGGGATCCTCGTCGGCCGCGTTGACGGTGAGCTCGGCACCGTGCTCCAGGGCGAGCTTGAGCTTCTCGTCGGCGACGTCCACCGCGACCACGCGCAGGCCCATCGCCCGGGCGTACTGCACCGCGATGTGGCCCAGCCCGCCGATACCGGAGATGACCACCCATTGCCCGGGGCGGGCACCGGTCATCATCAGTCCCTTGTAGACCGTGACGCCTGCGCACAGGATGGGGGCGACCTCGCTCAGGTCGACCCCGGCGGGGATACGGGCGGCGAAACGCTCGTCCACCAGCATGTACTCACCGAACGAGCCGTCCACGCCGTACCCACCGTTGACCTGCTGCTCGCACAGCGTCTCCCAGCCCGTGCGGCAGAACTCACAGGTACCGCAGGCCGACCAGAGCCAGGCGTTGCCCACGAGCTGGCCCAAGGCCAGGTCGGTGACCCCCTCACCGAGGGCCACCACCGTGCCGACGCCCTCGTGACCCGGGATGAACGGCAACGTGGGCCTGACCGGCCAGTCGCCCTGGATGGCGTGCAGGTCGGTGTGACAGACCCCGGTGCTGATGAGCCTGACCAGGGCCTGCCCCGGTCCCGGGGTAGGGACCGGAACGTCTTCGATGCGGAGCGGCGCCCCGAACTCATGGGCGACCGCGGCCTTCATCCTCGACATGGTGTGCCTCCTCGACAATGTGGGTGCGCGGGTCTCAGCGGTGCTCGCCTGAGGTGTCTCTGACCGGCCGACGGCTGGCATCAGACGAAGAAGCCGAGCGGCTTNGGGTCGTGGTTGACCAGCACGTTCTTGACCTCTTGGTAGTTGCGCAGGGTCTGCTGGTCGGTCTCCCGGCCGTAGCCGGACTGCTTGTAGCCGCCGAAGCCAGCACCGGCCGGGTACTGGTGGTAGGTGTTGACCCAGACGCGCCCGGCGAGGATGTCCTGGCCGGCGCGGTAGGTGAGGTCGGCGTCTCGGCTCCAGACCCCCGAGCCGAGCCCATAGATGGTGTCGTTGGCGATGGCGATCGCCTCGTCGTAGTCCGCGAACGTGGCGACCGTGACGACGGGGCCGAAGATCTCATCCTGGAAGACCTGCATGTCGTTGGTGCCCTGGAAGACCGTCGGCTGGATGAAGTAGCCACCGGCCAGGTCGCCCGGAAGCTCGGCGCGCGCGCCACCGGTCAGGACCTTGGCCCCCTCCTCCGGCCCGAGCTTCAGGTAGCCGCAGATCTTCTCGAGCTGGTCCGCGCTGTTCTGCGGACCCATCTCGGTGGTGGTGTCCAGCGGGTCCCCGACGGTGATCCTCTCGACACGCTGGACGGCGTTCTCCAGGAAGCCCTCGCCGATGAGCCCGTCCTGGATCAGCGCCCGGGAGGGGCACGAGCAGATCTCCCCCTTGTTGAGGGCNAACATGGTGAAGCCTTCGATCGCCTTGGCATAGAAGTCGTCACGGGCCCTGGCGACGTCGTCGAAGAAGATGTTGGGCGACTTCCCGCCGAGCTCCATGGTGGTCGGGATGATGTGCCGGATGGCGTACTGCATGATCTCCCGGCCGGTGGCGGTGGAGCCGGTGAAGGCGACNTTGCCGACGCCCTCGTGCTCCACCAGGCCCCGNCCGAGCTGGGCACCACTGCCGTTGACGACGTTGACCACGCCCGGCGGAAGGACCTCNGCGATGAGCTCCATCATGTAGAGGATCGAGATGGGGGTGGCGCTGGCCGGCTTGAGCACCACGGTGTTTCCCGCGGCGAGCGCCGGTGCGAGCTTCCAGGTGGCCATCAGGATCGGGAAGTTCCACGGGATGATCTGAGCCACCACGCCGATCGGCTCGAAGAAGTGGTAGGACACCAGGTCTCCGGTGAGCTTCTTGATGTTGCCTTCCTGGGTGCGGATCGCCGCAGCGAAGTAGCGGAAGTGATCGATCGCCAGCGGGATGTCCGCGGCCAGCGTCTCGCGAACCGGCTTGCCGTTCTCCCACGACTCCAGCACGGCGATCTGCTCGAGGTGCGCCGCGAGGTGGTCGGCCACCCTGGTCAGGACGGCGGCGCGGTCAGTCGTGGAGGTCGCCGCCCACGCAGGGAACGCCGCCTTGGCCGCCGTGACGGCCAGGTCGACGTCGTCGATGGTGGAGCGCGCATACTCGGCGATCGGCAGGCCGGTGGCCGGCGCCAGGTCCTCGGCGTAGTGACCCTTGACGGGCTTGACCCAGTCGCCCCCGATGAAGTTGTCGTAGGTGGTCTTGAGCGTGACGATGCTGCCAGTCGTTCCGGGGCGGGCATAGACGGTCATGAGCTGCTTCTTCCTGGTTGATGGCGCACGCAGGGTTGGCTGACGCAGCGCCGACGTCATAGGTGAGGGGCGACGGCAGGCTCGGCAGCGGTCGCCTCGAGGCGAGCAGGGGCCGGGCAAGGAAGGTCGTCCGTACGGCGCCCTCTGGAGAGTCACCTGACGTGCCCGGCGGCGAACCTGCGATTCTGCGGATGCCCTCGAGAGTCAGGGCTTCCGGATCCGGGCCAGCTGCTTTCCCAGCCACCTTCGACGCTACACCTGGCCGACGAGTCCTCGCCGTCGGGACCTCGACGTCGTCACCGACGCCACGGCCGGAGGTCGCGAGCTGGCATCGGGTCCGCCCCCAGGCGCGGCGGCACGGTCATTGGCACCNTCACGGACTCCCTGAGACTCCTACGTCATTCCGCCCGGACGACGGNTGGCCACAAGACCGAGGCGGGCCGGCTACAGGGCCGACGCGACCGGCCCTCGCCGGCGCGATGCTGGTGGTGTGCATCAAGACGGTGCACCGCGACGCGATACACACGATCGAGGTCCACGTGCCACATCTGGATGCCATCACGATTCACAGCCACCAGCCGGGCGAGCTTGCCCGATTCTGGTCGGCGGTGCTCGACCTTCCGATCGACCCGGCCGACGCCGCCGCGATCGGTCAGGGCACCCTCGCCAAGGGCGAAGCCGTGCTCCTCGGCCGACGCGATGGCCTGCATGTGTGGTTGAGCCCTGCCGATGACCTGTCCCCGCCGGGCGGGCGGATCCACCTCGACGTGGGTCTGGACGGCCCGGCAGACCTCGATCGACTCGTTGATCTCGGAGCATCGCCACGATGGAACGACCCCCGAGAGCGCTGGCGCGTTTTCGCCGATCCGGAGGGAAACCTGTTCTGCGCCGTCACCAACTGGGGCGAACCGTCGTGGACGTGACATCCACCCACCAGGACCNCCACGACGGTCTGATCTTCGTTCTCGTCGTCGGGTATACCGCTTCACTGNCCGCCATCGACGCCGCGATGCCAGCGCACCAACGGNTCCTCGACGAGCACTTCGCNGCCGGCGAGTTCCTCGCCTCCGGCCCCCAGGTCCCACGCACCGGCGGCGTGATCATCGCCCGCGCGGCAGACCGCGAGGCGATCGAGCGACTGATCGCGGCAGACCCGTTCGTGCGCGACGGCCTGGCGGCGTACGACGTCCACGCCTTCCTCCCGACCCGCGGACCGTTCGCCCTGCCGCTCCGCGACGGCACCGCGTCGCCGCGGAACTCACCGTGATCGACCGCGTCCTCGCGGAGGCGGGGACCCCACAGCCACCCTCGCTGCTCCGGGTGCTCGTCGGCGACCACAGGACCACCGTGGCCCAGGCGGGNGTCGCGGGGCCACCCGTGGTNCTCGTGCACGCCCTGGGCCTGGACTGGCGCATGTGGGAGCCGGTGATCACCCAGGTGGCGGTCGGACGGCGGGTATATGCCTACGACGTACGCGGCCACGGCTCAGCCACCGAGGCGCCGCGCCCGTCGACCATGACGGACCTCGCAGCCGACCTGCTCGCGGTGATGGATGCCCTCGGGCTCGACAGCGCCCACATCGTGGGCCTCTCCTACGGCGGCGGGATCGTGCAGACGGCAGCGACGCTCGCCCCCGAGCGGTTCGAGTCCATGACGCTGATCGCCACGACCAACGTGGCGTTCGAAGCCTTCGAGAGCCGGGCTCGATCGATCGAGCAGGATGGCATGGCCGCTCAGGTGGCGCCCTCTCTCACGCGATGGTTCACCCCCGATGGCCTGGCCTGCAACGCTCGAGGAGTGCGCTACGCCCGCGACTGCCTGCTGCGCGGCAACCCTGAGCACGCGGCCGCGGCCTGGCGGGCGTTCCGGACCCTCGATGTCCAAGGGAAGCTCNCCGGCTTCAGCGCCCCCACGCTCGTCCTGGCAGGTGAGCGGGACGTCTCCACCACACCGGAGGTCATGTCGGGGATCACGACCGGCATCGCGGGCGCTCAGTACAAGGAGATGCCGGGGACGCCCCACATGCCCACGTTGGAGCAACCGCAGCTGGTCGTGAACGCACTCGATGAGTTCCTACCGAGCGACGCCGTTCGAGCAACCTGAGCACGCCATCCCCGAGCTGGACCGGGCGAGCGCGGCCGACGACCGGTTCGTCATGTGCGGGATGCTGTTGCTGTCGTTCCCGAAACTGGTCCGACCGGGCGTTGCGACTAGCTCCCGAGGATGCGAGCCTTCTCGGCCGCGAACTCCTCTTCGGTCAACAGGCCCGCCGCCTTGAGCTCGCCGAGCTCACGAATCTTGGCGATGCGGTCCACCGGCTCGGCGGCCGGAGGCGGCATCGGTGCGGGAGCCTGCGGCGCCGGGGCGACAGGCTGCTGGCTGGCCGCCTGCTGCGCCTGGCGACGCTGCACGTTTCCGGAGACGGCGGTTGCCGTGCCCGCGATCACGGCGGTGCGCGCCATGGTCCCCATCAACCCGGGGCGTCCTACGCGTCGGCGCATGAGTGAGTCCTTCCTGTCGTTCCTGGCTGGCTATTCTGCGTCGTCGAGTGCGAGGACAGCCCGTTCGACGACCTCGCGCGGGATCCGGTCCTGCACGATGAGCCGACCGTTCGAGCCACGGACCGCCGCGGCGAACTCCGCAGCCCAGGTGTTCTCCCACACGAGCACCAGTGCCGAGGAGCCGATCTCCAGGCCCATGGCCATCTCGGTGAGGTCCTCCTCGCTCAGCAGATCGAGGGGATCCTCCTCGACCGCGGCCAGGGCCGCGGCGGCGACGGAGTCTTCGACCTCGATGATCGAGACCGAGTCCTCCGCGTCCCGCGCGATCAGCGCGAGGTCGATGATCCGGACNGTGCCGGTCTCGTGCAATCGCTGCAACGCCGGTGCGACGTCACCGTTGAACTGGCTGTCCTCGAAGAGGATGACCGCGACGTCGACGGGGCCGACGGTGTCGAGATCAATCTCGGTCATGGAGACTCCTTCGCTCGTATGTCGGGACTCTAGCGGCGCGCCCCTGGCAAGGGNGGAGGCGCGTTCCAGGTGGCCCCGGGCCGGGCCAGGCTATCGCACGGCCACCCAGGTCGACGCGGTTGAGAAGGAACGGTGTCCGAGCGAATCGGCAAGCACGCCTTCCTGCCACGCTCGGCATCGACGGCGAGAAAAGGGCTCGGACACCACGCGCCGACGCCACTGCGCAAGCCCGAGCCGATATGGTCCGCCAATGAACCTCTGGAGTGGCCTGATCCCACTCATCCTGGGCAGCGCCATCGTGCCGATTCAGCTCATCGTCACGATCCTGCTCCTGCGCTCGTCGAGCGGCAGGATCACCTCCGTCGCCTTCGTGGCCGGGATGGTCTCGATCCGACTCCTGCAGGGGATCGTCTTCGGCCTGATCCTCAGCTCCGACAGCACCTCCCCGGAGGCCGACGGCGCGACGAGTCCGGTGACGGGCGCCCTGCTTCTGGTGGTCGGAGTGCTGATGCTGGTGCTCGCAGGCCGCTCGCTGCTGAACGAACCCGACCCCGACTCGCCGCCGCCCAAGTGGCTGGCCATGACCGCCTCGATCAAGCCGGCCAAGGCCTACCTGCTCGGTGCCGGGCTGATCGGGATCGGGGCGAAGTTCTGGGTCTTCACCCTGTCCGCGATCGGCGTCATCGGCGACGCCGGTCTCAGCCGGGCCTCGTCGATCGCGACGTTCCTGCTCTTCGTGGTGCTCTGCAGTTCAGCCATGATGGCCCTGATCGCCGTTTCGGTCCTCGCGCCATCGCGGTCCGACGCCCTGCTCACCAGCGCCTCGGACTGGCTCGGCGCGCACAATCGGGTCATCGTGATCGCCCTCGGCCTGGTCTTCGGCGTGTGGTTCGTCGCGAAGGGACTGACCGGCCTCGGTGTGCTCTGAGATCGAGATCGCTGCCGAGCTCACCTGACAACAGCCGGACCCACAAACGTGGGTCCGGCTGACGCCGATGTCCTGAGACATCACATGGTCGGGCTGACAGGATTTGAACCTGCGACCCCTTGACCCCCAGTCAAGTGCGCTACCAANCTGCGCCACAGCCCGNNGGTCTCCGGACAACGCCGTTTCAGACCGGAGTGAACCCTACCGCAGGGGCCCCGTCGGGCCCCAACCGGGACACGCTAGCGACGCTTGCGCTTCTCGCGGACCCGCTGNTGGAGCACNATCGGCGTCCCGACGAAGCCGTACTCCTCCCGCAGCCGTCGCTCGATGTAGCGCTCATAGCTGGCGTCGAGCTTGCCGCTGGTGAACAGGATGATCACCGGCGGCGCCGTGGACGCCTGGGTGCCGAAGAGGACCTTGGGCTGCTTGCCGCTGCGCACCGGGTGGGGGTGCTCGGCCACCAGGCGGCCGAGGAACGCGTTGAGCGCGCCGGTCGAGACGCGGGTCTCCCAGCCCTCCAGGGCCTTCTCCAGCGCGGGGACCAGGCGGTCGATGTGCCAGCCGGTGCGGGCCGTGAGGTTGATCCGCGGCGCCCACTGGACCTGCACGAGGTCCAGCTCGATCTCGCGGTCGAGGTAGTAGCGGCGCTCCTCGTCGACGAGGTCCCACTTGTTGAACGCGATGACCAGGGCTCGGCCTGCCTCGCGGACGGTCTGCAGGATGCGGACATCCTGCTCGCTGATGCTCTGGCCGCCGTCGAGCACGAGTACGGCGACCTCGGCACGGTCGATCGCGGTGGTGGTGCGCAGCGAGGCGTAGTACTCGTGGCCCGAGGCCTCCTTGACCCGTTTGCGGATGCCTGCGGTGTCGATGAAGCGCCAGGTCCGGCCGCCGAGCTCGATCAGCTCGTCGACCGGGTCGACGGTCGTGCCGGCGACGGAGTCCACCACGACCCGCTCCTCGCCGGCCAGCTTGTTGAGCAGCGACGACTTGCCGACGTTGGGCTTGCCCACGATGGCCACCCGCCGAGGTCCGCCCACCGTGGGGGGCGACAGCGGCGGCGGCTCGGGCAGGGCGGCGAGGATCGCGTCGAGCATGTCGCCCGAGCCCCGGCCGTGGAGTGCCGAGACCGGCCAGGGCTCACCCAGACCCAGGTTCCACAGCCCGAACGCCTCGGCCTCGGTCCGGGCGTCGTCGACCTTGTTGGCGGCGAGGACGACCGGCTTCCCGGACTTGCGCAGGACGCGGACGACGGCCTCGTCGGCGTCGGTGATCCCGACCGTGGCGTCCACGACGAAGAGGACGGCGTCGGCCAGCGTCACCGCGATCTCTGCCTGGGCCTTGATCCGCTCGGCCAGCCCGCGGGCGTCGGGGTCCCAGCCTCCGGTGTCGACGACGGTGAACGCACGGCCGTTCCACTCCGCGTCATAGGAGACGCGATCGCGGGTGACCCCGGGGACGTCCTCGACCACGGCCTCACGACGTCCGATGATGCGGTTGACCAGGGTGGACTTCCCGACGTTGGGGCGGCCGACCACGGCCAGCACCGGTGTCGGCCCGATCGGCTCACCGGGCTCGCCCGAACCCTCGAGGCCGAGCCCGTCCAGGCCGGTGTCGTCGAACGAGTCGTCAGTCATGGGTCTCCCACTTCGAGGTCTGGCCGGTCACGGCGTACTCCTTGTCACCCGCGGGAAGCGGGCCCGGCATGCTGCGTCCGGTGAGCCTCTGTGCGTCCGCGCTGGCCGCCAGCAGGTGCTCGCGCAGCGAGTCGGACGCCTCCCGCACCCGCGCACGCGTGCGCGGCCACGGTGTTGGGTCGACCCGCCACGGTTCACCGTAGACCAGGTCGACCACCCCGAAGCGCGGCGGCAGCGCGCTGCTGGACGCACCGGGCGCTCGGGTGCCGAGCATGATCACGGGAACGACGGGCGAGCCCGTCACGAGGGCGAGGTAGGCCGCCCCGTGGTTGAACCGGCTGAGGTCACCGGCACCGCGCGTGCCTTCGGGGAAGATACCCACCGCTCCCCCGTCGCGGAGCACCCTCACGCAGGTCTTGATCGCCCGCGGGTCCGGGTGGAAGCGGTCGAGCTCGATCTGCCCGGCCCAGTCCAGGAAACCGCCCATTCGACCGGCGTACATCTCCGCCTTGGTGAGGGCGTGCACGGGCCGCGGGGCGAAGATCGCCAGCAGCGGCCCGTCCGCCCAGCCGATGTGGGTGGGCGCGAAGATGACCGGGCCCGTGCCCGGCACCCGCTCGGTGAAGTGGCTGTGCACGCGCAGGTAGGCGCGGACCAGGGCGCGCGCAGGCGGCCGCAACGTGTGGAGGGCGCCGCGCCGAGGGTGCTCGACCTGGTCACTGCCGAGCAGGTCCCGGTGGCGCGTCGCCTCCGGTCCGCTCACGCGTGTTCCTCGGCGAGCGCCACGAGCTCGACGACCTGGTCGATGACCTCGTCGAGCGTGAACGGCGTCGTGTCGAGATGGACCGCACCGTCGGCCATCACCAGCGGTGCCGTCGCGCGGCCGGAGTCGATCCGGTCCCGGTTGAGCAGCGACTCCTCGGTGACGGTCAGGTCGGAGCCGCCCTCCTCGAGGGCACGGCGCTCGGCGCGGGCCGTCGGGTCGGCGGTGAGATAGAGCTTGACCTCGGCGTTCGGAGCGACGACGGAGCCGATGTCACGGCCCTCGACGACGATTCCCCCGGTCCCGATCACGGCCCGCTGGAGCTCGAGCAGGCGCGCGCGGACCTCGGGCACGGCGCTGACCAGGCTGACGGCGGCGTTGACGGCGTCGCTCCGGATCGCGACGGACACGTCGACTCCGTCGACGGTGATCGTCGGGGCCGACGGGTCGGTGCCCGAGACGAGCACCGGGTCGCCGGCGCGCGCGGCAACGGAGGCGGGGTCCTCGACGTCGATGCCGTGGTCGAGCATCCACCAGGTCACGGCGCGGAACATCGCCCCGGTGTCCAGATAGCGCAGTCCCAGGCGCGCAGCGACGCCGCGGGAGGTGCTGGACTTGCCGGAGCCGGAGGTGCCGTCGATGGCGACCACGGGCCCTGCGCTGGGGGTGCTGCTCACGCAGGACAGACTAACGGTGAGCCTGCCACCCGCCCGATTCGAGAGCGCTGCGCAGCTCGTCGGCCCGCTGCTCGTCGACGACCAGCTCCACCTGCCCCATCGGGCGGCCCGGGTCGTGGTCGATCCGGACGTCCTCGATGTTCACGCCGCTGTCCCCCGCGTCCGCGAACAGCCTGGCCAGCTCGCCGGGGTGGTCGGGGACGGCGACATAGACGGTGGCCGTCGGCCGCGCCGGGCCGCCGTGCTTGCCGGGGATCGCACGCGTGCCGGCCACGCCTTGGGCCAGCAGCGCCCCGAGGGNCTCTCGCTCCGGCGAGCGCACCGCGGCGATCATCGCGTCGAGCTCGGANCGGACCTCGCTCAGCACGTCCAGCACGGCCTCGGCGTTGGCACCGATGATCTGTTGCCACATCGCGGGGTCGCTGCCGGCGATCCGGGTCACGTCGCGCACTCCCTGGCCCGACAGCACCAGGTGCTCGGGCGGGGCACCCGCGAGCCGGCCGGCGACCAGCGCCGAGACCAGCTGCGGCAGGTGGGAGGTGCGCGCCACCGCCCGGTCGTGCTCCTCCGGGGACAGGACGACCGGGACCGCGCCGCACAGGCGGGCCAGCTCGAGGACGAGCGCGGTCGCCGCCTCGTCGGTCGTCGGGTGCGGCGTGACCGCCCACGGGCGGCCGTCGAACAGCGAGGCGCTCGCCGCCAGCGGGCCGCTCCGTTCGCTGCCGGCCATCGGGTGGCCGCCGACATAGCGGCGCAGCTGGTCGGGCGTCGCCGAGGAGGCGACCTCCCTCAGCGGGCCGCTCTTGACGCTGCCGACGTCGGTGACGAACGCCTGGGTCGTCTCGAGCTGCGCCAGCAGGGTCGCCCCCAGGTGGTCGGGTGGTACGGCGACCACGACGAGCTGGGGGCTCTCACCACCCGTCACCGGGCGACCGGCACCGAGGCCGCTCGCCGTACGCAGGTGCTTGGAGGAGGTGTCGCTCAGCAGGACCTCGATCCCGGCCCGGCGGCAGGCCAGGCCGAGCGAGGTGCCAAGGAGACCCGTGCCGACGACGAGGACCGGCCCGGTGAGGGTCACTCCTGGCCCTCGTCGGGCATCTCGTGCACGCGGTTGAGGTCGCGGCGCAACGCGGCCGCCCCGTGCAGGTAGGAGTGGGTGATGTCGGAGCGGGGCAGGTCGGTCTCGATATGGGCCATCATCCGGACCACCCGCGGCATCGAGCCCTGGATCTCGAGCTCCTTGGCGCAGATGAGCGGCACGTCGGTGAACCCGAGCCGTCGCGCGGCATAGGCAGGGAACTCCGAGACCAGGTCGGCCGTCGAGGTGAAGATGATCGAGATGAAGTCGTCGACCTCCAACCCGTTGGACGTCATCACGTCGACCACCATCTCGGCGACCCGGTCGAGCATGTGCTCCCGGTCGTCGGAATCCAGCTGGGTCGCTCCCCGCACCGCGCGTACTGCCACGGGCAAAGCCTAGGGGTTGGCCGGGGTCACAGGCCGACGCTGTCCAGCAGCGCGCCGAGCTCGTCGGAGGTGAGGTCGCGCACGTCACCCGAGCGGAGGTTGCCCAGCCGGACCGGGCCGACGGCGGTGCGGCTCAGCGTGCGGACCGGGTGGCCCACGTGGTCGAGCAGCCGGCGCACGATCCGGTTGCGTCCCTCGTGGATCACCAGCTCGACGATCGAACGGCCCGAGGCGCCGCCCTGGCCCTTGGTGACCAGCCTGACCGACGAGACGGCGATGGGGCCGTCGTCCAGGGTGACGCCGTCGCGGAGCTGCTGAAGCGTCGCCGTCGTGGGGACGCCGTCGACCTCGGCGACATAGGTCTTGTCGACCTCGAACGACGGGTGCGCCAGCTTGTGGGCGAAGTCGCCGTCGTTGGTCAGCAGGATCAGCCCGGAGGTGTCGGTGTCGAGCCGGCCCACGTGGAACAGTCGCTCGGGCCGGTCGGCGACGAGGTCCTGGAGGGTGCGGCGACCCTCGGGGTCCGACATCGTCGAGACGACCCCGCGCGGCTTGTTGGTGGCGAGGTAGACGTGGGCCGAGACCGGTGGGAGCCGCTTGCCGTCGACGCGGATGACCGCGGTCGTCGGGTCGACCTTGGTACCGAGCCGGGTCACGATCTCACCGTCGACCTCGACCAGGCCGTCGAGCATCAGCTCCTCGCAGCGCCGGCGCGAGGCGACCCCCGACTGCGCGAGCAGCTTCTGGAGGCGGATCAGGCCGTCGGCATCCGTGGCGATGCGCGGCTCGGCGCCGTCGCCGGTCACGCGCCGCCGTCCCCGGCGTCGGTGCCGCCGTCGATGAGGGCGGCCAGGTCGTCCTCGAGGTCGTCCATCGCAGGGAGGTAGGGCGCCAGCTCGGGCAGCTGGTCCAGTGAGGTGATCCCGATCCGCTCCAGGAAGTAGGCGGAGGTGCGATAGAGGGTCGCGCCGTGCTCGCCGTCGTGGCCGGCCTCCTCCACGAGCCCGCGGGTGAGCAGGGTTCGCATGACGCCATCGACGTTGACCCCGCGGATCGCGGAGACCCGGGCGCGGGACACCGGCTGCTTGTAGGCCACCACGGCCAGCGTCTCGAGCGCCGCCTGGGTCAGCCTGGCCTGCTGGCCGTCGAGGACGAACGCCTCCACCACGGGCGCGAACTCCTCGCGCGTGTAGTAACGCCATCCGCCCGCGACGTTGCGCAGCTCGAAGCCGCGGCCCTGCTCGGCGTACTCGGCGGCGAGAGCGGTGAGGGCCTCGGTGACATTCCCGACCGGATAGCCGACCGCCGAGGCCAGCGAGACCTCGTCGAGCGGCTCGTCGGCCACCATCAGGATGGCCTCCAGGGACGGACGCAGCTCGGCCACCGGGACGGCGAGGGTCTCCTCGTCGGGGGTGGACGCTTGCTCGGTCACGGGTGCTCCTCGTCGTTGTCGGCTGTCTCGGGCATGGCGTCGGTCGCCTCGTCGGGCGGCAGGCCCTCGAACTCGTCGACGATCTCGATCTCGCCGTCCTCGGCCCCGGTCCACCGGACGGTGAGCTCTCCGAGCGGGGTCAGCTGCTCGAAGGAGACCGCGCCCTCGCGGAAGAGCTCGAGCAGCGCGAGAAACCGCGCCACCGTCGTCAGGGTGTCCGGGGAGTCGCCGCACAGCGCCCGGAAGGTCATCGTGGGTGTACGCCGCAGCCGGTCGACGACCAGCGCGGCCTGCTCGCGAACACTGACCCTGGGTGCGTGGATGTGCTGGAGAGACACCTCCGGGACCGGCTTGGGCTCGAGCGCCCGCGCCGCCAGCGCCGCGAAGGCCTCCAGGCCGATGCCGATGAGCACCTCGGGCAGCAGCGAGGCGAAGCGAGGCTCGAGCCCCACCGACCTCGGATGGCGCTTGGACTCCCCCGCGAGGCGCGCGGCGAACACGCCGGCCACCTGCTTGAAGGCGCGGTACTGGAGCAGCCGCGCGAACAGCAGGTCGCGGGCCTCGAGGAGCGCCAGGTCGTCCTCGTCCTCGACGTCGCCCTGCGGGAGCAGCCGGGCCGCCTTGAGGTCCAGCAGCGTCGCCGCGACGAGGAGGAACGACGTCGTCTGCTCCAGGTCCCAGACCTCGCCGCCCGCCTTGACGTGGGCGATGAACTCGTCGGTCACCCGCGAGAGCGAGACCTCGGTGATGTCGAGCTTGTGCTTGGCGATCAGCTGGAGCAGGAGGTCGAATGGGCCCTCGAAGTTGTCCAGCCGCACCGCGAAGGCGGGTGTCTCGCCCGCGTCGACCCCAGCCCCGGTGGCCCCGTCCTCGATGGTCAGGCCCGTCATTCCTCGGTCAACCGTCGCACGAGCGCGCTCTCGTCGCCGTGTGCCTCGAACTCCTCGAGGACGAGAGCGAGGGCCTCACGCACCAACCGGCCCCGGTCGACCGCCAGGCCGTGCTGGGCGCGGAGCGAGAGCCGCGTCTGCTCCAGGTGGAGAAGCTCGGCCGCGGTGACATAGACCGTCATCTTCTCGTCGTGCCGCNCCCGCCCGCTGGGCCGGCGCCGCCCCGACTCGTCGACCTCCGGCTCGGCCGTGTCGGCCGCACGGTCGGGGACGGCGCGTACGGGTTTGGCGGGCTCGTCGGTCGGGCGGAAGAGGTCGTCCGCCGCGGGCAGGCTCACCCGTCGAGACACCGGACCCCCACCTCCTTGGCGAGCTGGCGATAGGCCTCGGCCCCGGTGGAGTCGCCGGCGTAGGTGGTGATCGGCTCACCGGCCACGGTCGAGTCGGAGAACTTCACGGTCCGCCGGATCACCGTGTGGAAGACCTTGTCGCCCCACGCCTCGACGAGCCGCTGGAGCACCTCACGGCCGTGCAGCGTGCGGCCGTCGTACATCGTGCCGAGGACGCCGTCGATCTGGAGGCGCGGGTTGAGCCGCTCGCGGACCTTGTCGATGGTGTTCTTGAGCAGCGCGACGCCGCGCAGGGCGAAGTACTCGCACTCGAGGGGGACGATGACGCCGTCGGAGGCGGTCAGCGCGTTGACCGTCAGCAGGCCGAGCGAGGGCTGGCAGTCGATGATGATCACGTCGTAGGCGGCGATCGCCGGGGCGAGCACGCGCGACAGCGTCTGCTCCCGTGCGACCTCGTGGACCAGCTGAACCTCCGCGGCCGACAGGTCGATGTTGGAGGGGAGCAGGTCCATGTCGGGCACGCCGCTCGCGACGACGACGTCGTCGAGCCGGACGTCGCGGTCCATGAGCAGGTTGTAGATGGTGTGGTCCATCTCGTGGGGGTTGAGCCCGAGCCCGACCGACAGCGACCCCTGCGGGTCGAAGTCGACGAGCAGCACCCGACGGCCCGTCTCCGCGAGAGCAGCCCCCAGGTTGATCGTCGAGGTGGTCTTGCCGACGCCGCCCTTCTGGTTGCACATCGAGATGACCCTGGCCGGCCCGTGCTCGGTCACCGGCCGGAGCTCCGGCAGGTTCGGCATGGGGCGACCCGTGGGCCCGATCTCGGGCTCGGGGAAGGGGATCGGCTCACTCATCGGGGTCTCGTCTCCAGGGGAAGTGGGAGGGAGGATCGGGGCGGTCAGCGGCGGCATCTCGGGTGCGGCGGCCCCCGACGGAGGCAGATAGCGTGGGTACCCGGCGCCACTGTTCATGGGCTCTCCAATCTGCGGCGGGCGGGCCCACCTCTTCTGGCCCGCCCTTTTGTCGACACGGCGACAAACGCGCCGTTGCTCTGCAGGCTAGGTCGCCACCGGGACGGGCCACAACACGACGCGCGGTTACCCCCAGGGTCCATCCAAATCTGTGGATGGGGTGTGTACGACGCCCCGCTCCCCTGCACAGGCCGGACCGCCCTGTGGACGGTCTGTGGACGGTTCTGTGGAGGAGCTTCCGGCCAGGGCGCGGGTCAGAGGAGGGCGGCGACCGCATCGACGAAGGCACGCTGGTCGCGGGTCTCCGGCACGCGGAACCCGCGAGCCTGCGAGATCGCCCCCACCGCCTCGTCCGGGGTCAGCCCCAGGGCACACAGGGTCAGCGCGGCCGCCACCGACGACCGCCCGATCCCGGCCCGGCAGTGGACGGCCACGTGCTCGCCCGCCCGCAGCCGGTCGGCCAGGTCCACCGCCATCGCGGCCGCGGCGGCGCGGTCGGGCACCGACATGTCCGGGGCGGGCAGGCGCAGGAACGCGAGCCCGGACTCCCCCGCCAGCCGCTCCTCCTCCGCTACGCCGAGGAGGCCCTCCTCCTCGGGCATCAGCAGGCTCAGGACGACGTCGACCCCCGACAGCCGCAGCAGGGCCAGCTCCCGCCCCAGCGCCGCCTCCCCCGCCGGGCAGGCCATCGTGCTGAGCGTCCCCGGCGACCCGCCGGGGTGCATGACGGTGAACAGCTCGGGCCCCATGGAGCCATCCTGCCCCCTCGGGCCCGCGCCGGGTCGTCGCGATAGGTTCCGCGGGTGACGACGTTCGGTGTCCGCTCGATGACCGCCCCGCTCCGCAGGGTCGCCGTACGCGCGCTCCCGTCTGCGGCCGACTACGCGGCCGCGGGCTGGCACGCTGCCCCCGACCCGGCCAGGGCCGCCGACGAGCATGCCGCTTTCGTCGCCGTACTCGAGGCTGCCGGAGCGCAGGTCGACGTGCTCCCGCCCGTGGAGGGGCTGGCCGACGCGTGCTTCACCTATGACCCGGTCTTCGTCGCCGGCGACGGCATGATCGTGCTCCAGCAGGCCAAGCCGGCCCGGGCGGGCGAGCCACCGGTGCTGGCCGCCGAGCTGGCCGGTCTCGGCGTCCGCGAGCTGGGGCGGCTGACCGGCGACGCACGCGCCGACGGTGGCGACCTCTACTGGCTCGACGAGCAGACCCTGGCCGCCGGCCGCGGCTACCGCACCAACGCGCAGGCCCACCACCAGCTGCGCGACCTCCTGACGCCCCAGGGCATCCAGCTGGTGCCCTTCGACCTGCCCCACGACCAGGGCCCCGACATGGTGCTGCACCTGATGTCGTTCGTGTCGGCCGTCTCCGACGACCTCGCCGTCGTCTATGAGCCGCTGGCCCCGGTCGCACTNCTCGAGGCACTCGCCGAGCGCGGCGTACGACGCATCCCGGTGTCCCGCGAGGAGTACGACGCCCTCGGCTCCAACGTGCTCGCCGTCGCCCCCGGCCACGTGATCCTCTTCGNNGGAGCACCCACGCTCACCGCCGACCTCCGCGCCGCCGGNGTCGAGGTCACCCTGGTCGACTGCTCCCAGTTCGCGCTCGGTGACGGCGGTCCGACCTGCCTGACCCGCCCCCTCCTCCGGGCCTGACCTGTGGACAACTTTGGTTAGTACGGAAGGTTCCGACCGCCGAACCTTCCGTACTAACTCCGACCTGTGGACAACTTCCGTCAGTACGGAGGGCTCCGACCGCCGAACCTTCCGTACTAACTCCGACCTGTGGACAAGCGGGTCGGTGACGAGGCACCGCAGCGGCGCATGGCCAAGACGGTGAGGCTACGGGCGATGGCGATCGCCTCCCCTAGGTCGACCTGCTCGCGGGGGGCGTGGGCGAAGGTGACGTCGCCGGGGCCGTACTGGAGGGTCGGGATGCCGCCGATGCCGACCATCAGCCGGAGATCACTCCCGTAGGGTGCGGCTCCGGGCCTCGGGCGCCGCCCATGGACGTCGGTGACCGCGTCTGCCACGTCGGCGATCAGCGGGTCGTCGTCGTCGAGCCGGCCCGAGGCGAACTGGCCGCCCGGCCAGGTCACGACGGGCGGGTGCTCGCGCAGCCAGGCGTCGCTCAGCGCCTCCTCGGCCACGGCGCGCTCGAGAGCCGCCCGCGCGGACTCCGGTGCCTCGCCGAGGATCACACCGAGGCGCCCCTCGGCGACCAGCTTGTCGGGCACGCTCGAGGCCCAGTCCCCCGTCCGGACGATGCCGACGCTGAGGCCGTAGGGCAGCNGGTTGGCCCCGAACAGCGGGTCCACCACCCTGTTGCGCTCCCGTTCGAGCTCGTGGAGGGCGGCATAGAGGGGNAAGAACGCGTCGAGGGCNCTGTGCCCCGACAGCCGTGTNGAGCCATGGGCCGCCCGGCCGTCGACCTCGATCCGGAAGGTCAGCGCGCCGGCATTGGCCGTCACCATTCGCCCGCTGGTCGGCTCGGTGATCACGGCCGCATCGCCGCCGTGTCCGCGCACGAGCGTCGCGAANGCACCCAGGCCGCCGTCCTCCTCGCTCACGACCGAGTGGATCGCCAGNGGACGCTCCAGACGTACGCCGGCCACCCGCAGCGTGCGCAGGACGGCATTGTTGACCGCGACGCCCGCCTTCATGTCACAGGCCCCGCGGCCGTGCAGGATGCCCTTGCCGGGACCGTCGATCCTGGCCGACCACGGGTCTGCGCCGACCCACTTGTCGAGATCCCCGGTCGGTACGACGTCGACGTGCCCCTGCAGCACCAGGGCCGGCCGGCCGGGAGCCGTCTGGGCGACCAGGCCATGGCCCTCGAGCCGCGGCGCCTCGGTGCCGGGAAAGCGCGGGTCCGCCTCGAGGGTGGCCAGGTCGAGCTTCCAGGCGTCGACGTCGAGCCCCCACGAGGCGTAGCGCTCGGCGTAGCGATGCTGGAGCTCGGCCTCCGCGTCGGTTCCGGTGACGCTCGGCGTGCGCACCAGCTCNACCAGGTCGTCGANCAGAGCACGCTCGTCGAGCGTGGCGATCACCTCGGACTCGCGNGGTGTGAGCCCCGACGGCGGGCGCACGGGACTGCTCACCGCAGCTCTCGCAGGGCCGTGCAGGTCATCACCAGGTCGCCGGTCTCGTCGGACGCNGCGCAGTCGACGGTCGCCTCGATCACCCAGTCATGGTGCCCTGCCGGGTCGGCGAGGGTCTGGGTGACCCTCCGGATGCGGCGCCCGTCGGCCGTCGTCTCCTCGCCGAGGTGGAAGTACGCCGGACCGTGCGCGTCCGGGTCCGTGGCGATCGCATCGTGCTCGGCGTAGTAGAGCTCGAGGGCGGCATCCCAGGCCGACCGGGTCATCACGACCTCGAGCGGCGGGTCGACCCGAGCCGCGTTGGTCAGCTCGAGCCGGACCAGCCCGTCGAGGTCGTCGCGGGCACAGAGCTCGACGCGGGCGAA
>JGI24770J26754_10000411_pt1 | contig 30300 bp, 27 predicted proteins | sample LakOneMetagenome_FD_26754 | JGI IMG/M metagenome (IMG submission 26754) | reverse complement strand
TTTCGTTTTTGGCGAGGCCCCATTCGCGGTTGATGATGAGCTGGATCGCCATCGCGCGGCGCACCGATTCTTCGGTCGGCGTGGTAATCGCCTCGTCGAACGCGTTGGTGTGCAGGCTGTTGCAGTTGTCGTACACGGCGATCAGCGCTTGCAGCGTGGTGCGGATGTCGTTGAACTGAATTTCCTGCGCGTGCAGGCTGCGGCCGCTGGTCTGGATGTGATATTTGAGCTTCTGGCTACGCTCGTTCGCGCCGTATTTTTCGCGCATCGCGACGGCCCACAAGCGCCGCGCGACGCGGCCGAGCACGGTGTATTCCGGGTCCATGCCGTTACTGAAAAAGAACGACAAGTTCGGCGCGAAATCGTCAATGTGCATGCCGCGCGCGAGGTAGGCTTCAACAAACGTGAAGCCGTTTGACAGCGTGAACGCAAGCTGCGAGATCGGGTTCGCACCGGCCTCGGCGATGTGATAGCCGCTGATCGACACCGAGTAGAAATTGCGCACCTTGTTCTGCACAAAATACTGCTGAATGTCGCCCATCACCTTGAGCGAAAACTCGGTGGAGAAGATGCAGGTGTTCTGGCCCTGATCTTCTTTCAGGATGTCCGCCTGCACGGTGCCGCGCACGTTTTCCAGCGTCCACGCCTTGATTTTGGCGAGCTCGTCGTCGGTCGGCTCGCGTTTGTTGTCAGCGCGGAATTTGCTGAGCTGCTGCTCCATCGCGGTGTTCATGAAGAACGCGAGGATCGTTGGCGCCGGGCCGTTGATGGTCATCGAAACCGAGGTCGTCGGCGCGCAGAGATCGAANCCGTCGTAGAGCACNTTCATGTCTTCAACNGTGGCNATCGACACGCCNGAGTTGCCGACCTTGCCGTAAATGTCCGGGCGAATCGCGGGGTCGTTGCCGTACAGCGTGACGCTGTCGAACGCGGTGGATAGACGCTTGGCGTCCATCCCTTCGCTGACTTTTTTGAAGCGACGATTGGTGCGAAAGGCGTCGCCCTCGCCCGCGAACATGCGCGTCGGGTCTTCGTTCTCACGCTTGAACGCGAACACGCCGGCCGTGAACGGGAAGCTGCCAGGCACGTTTTCTTTGAGCTGCCACTTGAGGATTTCGCCGTCGTCTTCGTAGCGCGGCAGCGCGACCTTTTTGATCTTGCTGCCAGAGAGGGAGGTGTAGGTCAGCGCAGTACGGAGTTCCTTGTCGCGGATTTTTACGACGTATTCGTCGCCCGCGTAGCTGGCGACGGTTTGCGGCCACATGTCGAGGAGCTTTTTGGAGCGGGCATCCAGAGCCTGAGTTTTGTGCTCCAGCAGCGTGTCGATGGCGGCGGGTGCCGTTTCCTTGCATTCGGCCAACATTCGTTTGGTGGCGATCAGTTGCTGCCGCTCGCGGGCGATGCGCGCCTGCCCGTCCGCCCAGCGGTGATACCCGCGCAACGTGTCGGCGATCTCGGCCAGATAGCGCACGCGATTCGCGGGCACGATGGCTTGAGTTTGCGAGGATGCGTGGGTGCTAACTGCGGCAAGTTTGCCGTTAGCGAGCTTGAATCCACCGTGCGATTTGTCGACCAACAGGGGTGCAATCGCCTGATACAGCGCCGTCACGCCATCATCGGCAAAGCGGCTCGCCATCGTGCCGAACACTGGCATCTGGTCGGGCGCTGTGCCCCAGGCTTCCTTGTTGCGCTGCACCTGCTTGCGCACGTCGCGCAGCGCATCCTGTGCGCCCTTGCGGTCGAATTTGTTGATCGCAACAAAGTCGGCGAAATCGAGCATGTCGATTTTTTCGAGCTGGCTGGCAGCGCCGAACTCCGGTGTCATCACGTACAGCGACGCGTCAACATGCGGCACGATGGCAGCGTCGCCCTGGCCGATGCCAGAGGTTTCGACGAATACGACGTCAAAACCACTGACCTTGCAGGCGGCAATTGCGTCGGGCAATGCCTTCGAGATTTCCGAACCACCCGAGTCACGGGTCGCGAGCGAGCGCATGTAGATGTTCGCGTGGTTGATCGCGTTCATGCGGATGCGGTCGCCGAGCAGCGCGCCGCCGGATTTGCGACGGGATGGATCAATTGAGATGATGGCTATCTTGAGCTGGTCACCCTGATCAATGCGGAAGCGACGCACCAGTTCGTCAGTTAGTGAGGACTTGCCTGCGCCGCCGGTGCCAGTAATGCCAAGGCTGGGCGTCTTCTGCTGTGCGGCCAATTCATGCAGCGCTTTGACCGTCGCAGCGTCAACGGTGCCTGCCTCCAGCATCGTGATCCAGCGCGCGAGTGCATTGCGGTCTCCAGACTTGAGCGCGTCAAGCGACAGTTTCTTGTGCGACAAATCATGATCGCACGCCGCAATCATGTCGTTGATCATGCCCTGCAAGCCCAGCTTCGCGCCATCCTGCGGCGAAAAGATACGCGACACGCCATACGCATGCAGTTCGGCGATTTCAGACGGAACGATCACGCCGCCGCCGCCGCCGAACACCTTGATGTGCCCGGCGCCAGCTTCCTTGAGCATGTCGATCATGTACTTGAAGTATTCGACGTGGCCGCCCTGATAGCTTGACAGCGCGATGCCGTGCGCGTCTTCCTGCAGCGCGGCGTCGACCACTTCTTTCACGCTGCGGTTGTGGCCGAGGTGAATCACCTCGCAGCCGCTGCCCTGAATAATGCGGCGCATGATGTTGATGGAGGCGTCATGCCCGTCAAACAGGCTTGCGGCAGTTACAAAGCGAACCTTGTTTTTCGGTTTGTAAACAAGGTGTTTGGTATCCAGATTTGACATGCGTCCTCCAAGACGGCCTGCGGTCAGCGCGGGGAGCGATTGTCTCAGAAAAAGACCCAAGTTGACGTTAACGTCAACTTGACGTGGAACGATCAACGGCAAAAACGGCTACTCAACGGCGGCGAAAGGGCAGATACTTCGCGGCTTGACGCTGGAAATGCGGACGATTCGCAATGGCGTTGTCCTGCATCAATTGCCTCCGGCGCAACTGGCGCCACATTACGCCTATGGATGTAACTTCAAAGCACAAGGAGCACATATGTTCAAGAAGATATTGATCCCCGTGGACGGTTCGGACCTTGCCCTCAAGGCAGCGGCGACCGGCGTCAAGCTGGCCAAGGAAGTCGGCGCGGAGGTNGTGTTCCTGCATGCAATGGCGCCGTATATCGCGCCTTATGCAGCCGAGATTTCGATGGTGGATGACAAGACGCAGGTNATGTTCGAGAAGAGCGTCGCTGACGGAAGCTCGCAAATTCTGGCCAACGCCAAGAAGGTCGCAGATGCGGCGGGCGTTACCTCCGAGTCGGTGCATGCCGTCAGCAGNCGCGCCGAAGCGTTCATCGAGAAAACAGTCAAGGACAAGAACTGTGACCTNATCGTGATCGCGACNCACGGACGTGGTGCCGTTGGTCGTTTCGTGATGGGTAGCGTCACCACGCGCCTGCTGCCAGTGTCGCCCGTTCCGGTGCTTGTCTACCGTGATGCGACGATGACTGCCGACAGCAAGTAGGCGTCAAAAGTGACGGCAAGCGCGTTGCTAGGCTCCTGAAAGCGGAGCGGACTAACTTTCGCGAATGATTGAAATCAGCGGCCGGCCCCGCCGCTGTTACACACTGTTACTGACCGTTCATCGTCGGTTTGCGCTGGTCTCAGATAGTTTGAACCATGCCAAGTCGGTATGCACACAGGAGTCAGTCATGCATTCGCAAGTCCAATCAGTTACGCAGAACATTCGCGTTGGGAGTCCCGCGCTGATGGCCTCACGAAGCGTGGCGTCGCGCGACGCAGTGCTGGAGGAGGTTGTTGCTCTGGGCCGCGCCCGGGTAGTGACCGAAGGTACGGCCATTCACCGCGCCGGCGATCCTTTCCGTTCAGTCTTTTTCCTGAAATCNGGCGCCGCCAAGCGCATGCTTATNCAGGAAGACGGCCGTGAACAGATCCTCGGCTTCCCAATGCCCGGCGACATCGTCGGCATGGAAGCCATTGACGGCGGCGTGCACAGCACAACGGTAATCGCGCTTGACCTTTGCGCCGTGGTCGAAATTCCCTTTGAAGCCATCGAGGCACTTGCGTCGGAAAATCCCGCCGTTGCCCGCTTCCTCTATCACCGCATGAGCGCCGCGTTGCGTGACGAACACGGCTGGCTGGCCGCGCTGGGCCTGCTCAATGCAGATGAGCGTGTTGCAGCATTCCTGCTGGACCTGTCGCACCGGTTCTCTGCCCGCGGTTTTTCAGCGCGCCGCTTCATGCTGCGCATGACGCGTGCCGAAATCGGAAGCTTCCTCGGTCTGACACTCGAGACAGTCAGCCGCGTGTTCTCGCGCTTTCAGAAACTCGGCTTGCTCAAGGTGACGCGCCGCGATATCGAGTTGCTGGACATGTCGGCCTTGGGTTCGCTCGCACACTCCCAGGCGTTGCACTAAACAGTTACGGCAGCCGACGCGGCCGGCGGCGTAGAACGATCCTAGTTGCCGCTGGCCGGCAACTCAAATACGCGCCGCAACGCCTGCCCCAGTTGGTCGCGCGAATACGGTTTGCGCAGGAACGCGATGTCCTCATCGAGGCCGAATTGCAAAGGCAGTGCGCTACGCGCGTAGCCTGACGCGTACAGCACGCGAAGGTTTGGCTGAATCTTTTGCAGCGAAGCCGCAATTTTTGGCCCGGTTTCTTCCCCGGCAAGGACTACGTCGGTAAACAGTAATTCGATTTCTGGATGCGCGCGCAGTCGTGCCGATGCTGTGCGGCGACTGGATGCCGTGAACACCCGGTAGCCAAGNGANCCAAGAAAACGGACCGCNACTGCCTGAACGTCTGCATCATCCTCTACCACCAGGACCGCTTCAGAGCCGGCAATGGACGCTTTTGTAGTTACGGTTTTGTCAGTCGCGCGCTTTCGTTGCGCGGGCGCGACAGGCAGGAACAGGTTGATGGTCGTACCCGTACCACGCTCGCTGTAGACCGTGACATGTCCGGAAGACTGTTTGGCGAAGCCGTACACCATGCTGAGTCCCAGCCCGCTGCCTTTGCCAACTGCTTTGGTCGTGAAAAAGGGCTCGAACGCGCGGGCGAGGACCTCCCGGCTCATGCCGGTGCCGGTATCCGACACGCTCAGGCGCACATAGTGACCCGGGCGCACGTCATCCACGCTGGTTACTGAGTCCGCTCGCAGATCGACGGCGGTCGCCTCGATCACCAGCGCGCCGCCATCGGGCATGGCATCCCTCGCATTGACGGCAAGGTTGAGCAGAGCGGTTTCGAGTTGCCCGGCGTCGGCCAGCACCAGCGGTAGCTGGTTGTTGGCGTCGACGCGAACGTCGATATTGGTGCCAAGCGTGCGCGCCAGCAAGTCGCGGAACGAGCCGAGTAGCTCAGGAACGTCGATCGGTTCTGGTCGCAGCGTCTGTCTTCGCGAAAATGCGAGCAGCTTTGATGTCAACTCCGCACCGCGGCGCGCGGCACGATGCGCAGACGCAATCGCGCGATTGGCGAACGGGTCAGTAATCGCCATGTCTTCGAGAATTTGCAGGTTTCCGGAGATTACGGTGAGTAAATTGTTGAAGTCATGGGCAACGCCACCCGTTAACTGGCCGAGCGATTCGAGGCGCTGCGACAGCAATAATTTTTCTTCAGTAACTGAACGTTGCAGGGCGTTTGATGCAATGTTTGCAATCGCCTCCAGGAACGCTACGTCGTCTGTCGTGAAGTGATGCGGCGTTCGTGAGCCAGCGACGATCAAACCGTTGATCTGATCGTGATCAGCGATTGGGGCTATCACCAGACTGCGCACGTCGGCAGCCAGCATCGCGGGACAAATCGTGGAGCTTGCCGCTGCAACGTCCCCCACAAGCACGGGAGCGCCAGTCGCGAAAATTTGCCCGGAAAGCATCGTGTGACTGTGCGCGATGCGGGCGTCGATGATCCGCGGCGCCAGCGATCCCGACGCGCTCCTGCAGGCAAGGGAATCATCGCCCGCTGACTGTCTGAACAACGCGACGACATCCGCGCCCAGCGGGGCCGTTGCAATTTCGACGGCACGTTCACCGATCGTGTCGAATTGACGTTCGCGCAGGGCCAGCTGGCTGATTCGTGCGAGGGCATTGGCGCGGATGAGCTCACGCTCAGTCCGCCGCGCTTGCAGCCGATCACTCACGTCCCTCAGCATGACAATCGTTTCGACCCCCGCAGGTGTCATGGTCGGTGCCAGCGAAATCTCGACTGGAAATTCACGGCCATTGAGTTTGAGGGCTTTGAGCGCCAGCCCTACGCCCATAGGCCGTCGGTGCGGATCCGCCACAAATGCGTTTCGCAGCCCCGCGTGCTTCTTGCGAGCCGCCATCGGCACCAGTTTGTCCACGTTCAGGCCGTGCAACTCGCCCGGAGCAGCATCAAGAAGACGCTCTGCCTCAGCATTGTTGATACGGATGCGACCTGCGCTGTCCACCACCAGAATTGCATCGGGCGCCGCATCAAACAGAAGTTTGAATGCGTTGTTCTCTGGATGCTCGGGATGGGTCACTTCGCGCCTCGTGCTACCGCGGAGGCAAGCAGATAGCCTGCTCCCCGAACCGACTTGATGATTCGCGGCTCCTTGCCGTCATCCCCAAGTTTTCGGCGCAGCCGGCCAATCTGAACGTCAATGGTGCGATCGAATGGGCCGGCGTCCCGATGATGCGTTCTTTGCAATAGCTGGTCCCGACTGAGAATGCGTCCCGCCTGTTCACACAGGATCAACAGCAACTGATACTCCCCGGTCGTCAGCGCGATGATGTCGCCGTCTGCGCGCCGCAATTCGCGTCGCCCGGTGTCGAGCGCAAATTGTTCGAAACGAATGATGTGCGACGAATCGCCTTCCGACGCCGGTGATGGCGGCAGCGAAGACGTGGGAGCGACCGAACGGCGACCCACGCTGCGAATTCTCGCCAGCAGCTCGCGCAACTCGAACGGCTTGGTGATGTAGTCGTCAGCACCAATCTCGAGGCCCACCACGCGGTCGATCGTGTCGCCGCGGCCGGTAACCATCAACAGACCACCGTGCCAGTCATTGCGAAGTCGTCGCGCAATCGCGAATCCGTCCTCGGACCCCAGATTCACGTCCAGCAAAATAACGTCAGGTGAACTGGNGCTGACACAGGCTCGCATTTCTGCCTCGGTGCATGCTTCCAAAACGACCAGCCCCTGAGCACCAAGGTAGGTCGCGACGAGCTCACGAATGTCCTCGTCATCATCAACGATAAGCACACGAAGCGGCAAAGAACTATTCAAGCTCGGGACAATTCCAAGTCCATGGGAGACTTGATTATCGCTCCCTCGCCGATGCGCCAGCTCAGTCGCGCTAACCTGAGCGGGCCTCGACACCTTTTTGACAAGCAAGGCAGCGCCGTGCGCTTGGGTATGCCAGCAGACGGGGGTATCCAATGGCTTCGCCGCAGGCTTCGCAGACGCCATAACGTCCGTCTGCGACCTTTTCAAGAGCTGCGGCCGTTTCTTCGAGCTCTTTGGCGTCGCGCTCGGCCTTCGCTATCAGGGATTCAGACTCGACATCTGCCGTTGCCCAGTCGGCGTCGCTTTCGGCCGTAATGGAGGTGTGAGATTCGTCGTCTGCGTGCAGATCAGCGTCAAGGGCAGCGGCGAGCTGGCGCTGTCGCTGCTGCAACAACTGCCGGAGATCATCAATTTGTTTGGAGGTAAGTGCGAATTGCGACATATCATTTCCACCTTCTGAGCGAATGATGTGTCGATAGCATCCAGACAGCCTTGATATCGATCAAGGCTTGCGTTCCTTCGTCCCTCTAGCCTTGGACAGTGATGACGAACCAGGTTTTGTTGAGTGAGCTGCATGACGCCGCAGATGCCGCGTCGGACTCGACTGCGCCTGAGCAGGTGGCATGCGCGCTTGACGTGCTCGACATGCACTGTGCCGCCTGTGCCGTGTTAATAGAAGGCGCATTGGGCGCGGTGGAGGGAGTTTCCCGCGTCCGGGTGCACTATGCAACCCAGCGCGCCCGCGTGACATTCGATCCGGTTCGGACCAGCGTCGAGAAATTGCTGCAGCGCATAGAGCAACTAGGCTACGCGGCGGATGCGGGTGAGAGCGTCGATCGCGGCGCCATTGTCCGCACGCAGCGGCACCGGCACATCTGGGGGTTCGGCCTCGCCGCGTTCTGCGCAATGCAGGTGATGATGTTGACTTTGCCGCGGTTTCTGGCGGGCGCTGACATTGAGCCTGAGCTCGCACCGCTACTCGACTGGGCGGCGTTCGCGCTTGTTCTACCGGTCATCGGGTGGAGCGCGCGTCCGTTTTATCGTGGCGCGCAGCGAGAGTTTCGCCTGCGTCGGCCCGGAATGGATTCGGCCATTAGCCTTGGGATCGTGTCTGCGTTCGCGGGATCGATCTGGCACTTGTTTGCAGGTACGGGCGCACTTTACTTTGATTCGGTCGCCATGTTTGTGGCGCTCCTGTTGGGTGTCCGCTGGCTGGAATGGGAACAGCGCGAGCGTAATCAGGAAGTTATCCGGGCGGCGGCGCGAAACGAAATATCCGCAGTCGTGATGCGGATAGACAAAAAAGAGGCCGTCGATAACATGTCGCCAACTCCCGTCGACCAGATAGTCGCAGGCGACAGATTGTGGATACGGACGGGCGAGGCGATCCCAGTAGATGGCGTCCTAGAAAGTGACGTGGCGGACTGCGATGAGTCGCTGCTGACCGGTGAATCGGCGAGCGTGCGCCGATTTAGTGGTCAGCCAATTGTTGCAGGCGCCGTCAATGCGGGCTCCGCCATTGTGGTTTGTGCAGTGCGTACGGTCGACGCCAGCACGACGCGACGCCTGATGGCGCTTGCCGACGATTCCAGCAAGCCAGAGTCGCTTGCCTTGGCTGACGTGATCGCCCGTTATTTCATGCCGGCCCTGGTGCTGGTTGCCGGGGCCACATTTGTCGCGATGCTCCCTTCGGGGATTGCCGTCGCTGCGGAGCGTGCAATCGCCGTGCTGATTATCAGTTGCCCCTGTGCGCTCGCGCTGGCCGCACCGGCAGCGCATGCGAGGGCGTTTGCGGGCTTGTTGAATGGGGGCTTAGTTTTGCGCCGTACGGCCGCGCTGGATCGGTTGATCCGTGCCGACGCATTCCTGCTGGACAAGACCGGCACCCTGACCGTACCGCACGTCAACGGTCTTTTTTCACGACGAGCCGACGTCAGTGAAGCGCATGCGATGGCGGTAATTGCAACGCTTGAGNGCGCCGCGAACCACCCGCTGGCGGTGGCCTTGCGGTCGCGTGAGCTGTCATCGAGTNCCCGGTTGCCTGCCAGTGACCTTTGCTGGACGCCAGGTGAGGGCGTTTCCGGCATCGTCGCAGGTGTCGTGTATCGTTTTGGAAGAGCTGCTTTTGCGGGAGTTGATGAGACCGGTAGTGATGTAGCGACTCGCCTCTGGCTTACCGATGTCAGTGGTGTCGTGGGCGCTCTGGAAGTTTCGGAGCTACCAAGGCAAGACGCCTTGCCTTTGATACGTGCGCTTCAGAAGCGGGGATTGGTCGAGATTCTCAGCGGAGATCGCACGGAGAAGACCCGGAAAATCGCTGAATTGCTCAACATCAACTTTGTCGCGGGAGCCCGTTCGCCGGAACAGAAGGCGCTACGCGTGAGGCAACTCCAGCGGGAAGGAAGGACTGTCGTGATGATTGGCGACGGCGTCAACGACAGTGTGGGTTTCGCTGGTGCCGACGTCGCTATCGCCGTCGAGGGAGCGACCGACGCCGCGCGAGCAAGCGCTGACATCGTGTGCACGACCAGTGACCTGACGGCCATTTCTGCGGCTATCGCCTACGCTGAACGGGTCGGCTCAGTGGTGCGTGAAAATTTTGTGTGGGCGATCGCTTACAACCTGATCGCTATACCCTTTGCGGTGGCAGGCGTTGTCAACCCGCTTGTTGCGAGCGTTGGCATGGCCGTCAGTTCTGCCGTGGTGATGGCAAACGTCATGCGCCTGGGTAATCCGTCGAAAGCAGCAAGCTGATGGAGTCACTCTTCATACTCATTCCGCTCGCCCTTGTTCTGGCGGTTGTTATCGCGGCCGCGTTCTGGTGGTCAACATCATCCGGACAGTTCGATAATCTTGAGGACGCCGGGCGCAGCATTATTGAAGACGACGATCGCTGATTTTTTGTGGTGATACTTTTATATGTTGCAGTGCATTATTGACGCGGGTCAATATCCATACTGGCAACCCCGGCTATCGTTGTGCGGTAGTCATGAACGTTGACAAAACGGAGTTAGACGATGGGGAATAACCGCGCGTTAAGCGCTGATCGCGAGATATACAACTATAAGGTTGTATACAACTTTTCAATTATGACGGTGGTCTGGGGCATCGTAGGAATGCTCGTGGGCGTCATCATTGCCTCACAGCTGGTGTGGCCTGAACTGAACGTCCATGAGTTCTTGAGCTATGGTCGCCTGCGCCCACTGCATACAAACGCGGTGATCTTCGCGTTCGGAGGGTGTGCACTATTCGCCACCTCGTATTACGTGGTGCAGCGAACCTGCCACACGCCGCTATTCGCGCCAGGTTTGGCTGCATTTACGTTCTGGGGCTGGCAGCTTGTCATTGTTCTTGCTGCAGTAACGCTACCGCTGGGATTTACCAGTGGCAAAGAGTATGCGGAGCTTGAATGGCCAATAGATTTGCTGATCGCCGTGGTCTGGGTTTCCTACGCAATTGTTTTCTTTGGCACGCTGGCCAAACGACGCACGTCGCACATTTACGTTGCGAACTGGTTTTTCGGTGCTTTCATCATCACCGTCGCCATCCTGCACATTGTCAACAGCGCCGCTGTTCCCGTGTCGCTGACCAAATCCTACTCTGCCTACGCCGGGGTGCAGGACGCCATGATTCAGTGGTGGTACGGTCACAACGCGGTGGGTTTCTTCCTGACTGCGGGTTTCCTCGGCATCATGTACTACTTCGTGCCAAAACAGGCCGAGCGTCCGGTGTATTCATATCGTCTCTCGGTTGTGCACTTCTGGGCGCTGATCTTTACCTACATGTGGGCGGGTCCGCATCACCTGCACTACACGGCGTTGCCTGACTGGACGCAATCGATCGGCATGATCTTCTCGCTGGTGTTGTTGGCGCCGTCGTGGGGCGGCATGATCAATGGCATCATGACGCTTTCGGGCGCATGGCACAAGTTGCGCGATGACCCGATTCTCAAGTTCCTGGTGACGTCACTTTCGTTCTATGGCATGTCGACCTTCGAAGGCCCGATGATGTCCATAAAGACGGTGAATGCCTTGTCGCACTATACGGACTGGACCATCGGACACGTGCATTCGGGCGCGCTCGGATGGGTTGCCTTTGTCTCTATCGGTGCCCTTTATTACATGATTCCGCGTCTCGTTGGCAAGGAAAAAATGTATAGCACCCGTCTGATCGAAATCCACTTCTGGATTGCAACGCTCGCCATCGTTCTCTATATCGCTGCGATGTGGATTTCCGGCGTGATGCAGGGGCTCATGTGGCGCGCCGTGAATGCTGATGGCACGCTGACCTACAGCTTTGTTGAAGGGGTCAAGAGCAGTTATCCGTTCTGGACCATTCGCTTCATCGGCGGGGCGCTTTATCTGGGCAGCATGTTCATCATGGCCTACAACGTATTCATGACCGTACGTGGCGCCAAAGTGACACAGGCCGTAGTTCCTGCGCCAGTATCAGGTGCTGCGATTCCGGCGGCAGCGTAGGACGAGGAACATCATGAAATTCACACACGACACTATCGAACGCAAAACCGGGTTGCTGATCGCGCTGGTCATTCTCGTGGTCAGTATCGGCGGACTGGTTGAGATTGTTCCGCTGTTCTTCCAGAAAAACCTCATCGAACCAGTGGCAGGGTTGAAACCCTACGAGCCGTTGCGTCTGGTGGGTCGCGACATCTATGTTCGTGAAGGCTGCTACAACTGCCATTCACAAATGATCCGTCCGTTCAGAGCTGAAACAGAGCGCTACGGTCCTTACTCGGTGGCTGGCGAGTTTGTCTACGATCGACCATTTCAGTGGGGCAGCAAGCGTACGGGACCAGATCTTGCGCGCGTCGGCGGTCGCTACAGCGACGACTGGCATCGATTGCACCTGAACAATCCNCGCGATGTGGTGCCAGAGTCAAACATGCCGACTTATGCCTTCCTTGATCGACCAATCGGTGGCGCCGACGTTGCACAACGAATGAAGGTTCTGAAGATGCTCGGACATCCCTATAGCGATGAGGAGATCGCGAAATCAGGCGAGGCAATCAAGGGCAAAACCGAGCTGGACGCGTTGATCGCGTATCTGCAGGGGCTCGGAACACAAATCAAGGCAGCGAAAGGTTAATCATGGACGAGCTTAGAAGCGCTTTCACGGTGATTTCGCTGGTAACTTTTATCGGTATCGTGTGGTGGGCCTGGCGGCCCGGCAGCAAGGACAAGGCGCAGATTGCGATGAGCGACATGCTCATGGATGATGATCGCGATCCGCATGTGTCCAACATCGGACGAGGAGTGGGGAAATGACGGATCTATTAGCGTCGGGAATGTTGGCAAAGGGCTGGGCATGGTACGTCGCCATTCTGACCGTCCTCAGCCTCCTGGTTTGTCTTTGGGTGTTACGCGCGAACAGCGTAAAGAAAGAAAAAACCGGGCCTGCTGACCTGCACGGCCACAACGAGTGGGACGGCTTGCGTGAGTACGACAATCCGTTGCCCCGCTGGTGGTCAAACCTGTTTTACATCACCGTCTTCTTCGCCTTCGGTTATCTGGCGTTGTATCCCGGCTTGATCGTGACTTCGGGGGTGCTTGGCTGGAGCACGGACTCGCTCTACAAGGATGAGGTCAAACAGGCAAAAGCCGACTTTGATCCCATCTTCGACGCGTACGCAAAGCAGGACGTCAAGACCGTGGCTGCAGACAAAGGCGCCCTGCAAATAGGCGGCCGTTTGTTCCAGACGTATTGCGTGCAGTGTCACGGCACTGATATGCGTGGCTCAAAGGGTTTCCCGAATCTGGTTGATAACGACTGGCTGTATCCGGGTACGCCTGATGGCATCAAGACTACGATTCTTGAGGGCCGAAATGGCATGATGCCAGCATTCGCGGAGCAGCTCAAAGGCGATCAGATTGCCGACGTTGCGCAGTATGTCCTGTCGCTATCCGGACGCTCAACGGCCGCCGACGCGGTGGGACGTGGCGAGACGACGTTCAAGACGATCTGCGCGGCCTGCCACGGTCCGGACGGCAAAGGCAATCAGGCGCTGGGCTCCCCCAACCTGACCGACAATGTGTGGCTTTATGGCAGCAGTCTGGCGACTATCGTCGAAACTGTGACCAAAGGTCGTCAGGGCAAGATGCCCGCGCAAAAAGAAACGCTGGGTGAAGCACGAGTGCATTTGCTTGCAGCGTATGTGTACGCACAGTCTCAGGAACAAGCCCAGTCTGGGTCAAAGTAGTAACCTGTTGTCAGCGGGCATCCGCTGACCGCGTACCGGATTAACGATGAGCAGTACAACGGGCGAGACGAAGGTCGTCTCGCTTTACCAGTCACAGAAGAAGATATACGCGAAGTCGGTGACCGGCCGCTTCGCGAATCTGCGCGTGTTCATGGTGTTTTTCACGCAGGCCATTTTCTATGGGCTAGCGTGGCTTCCCTGGAACGGGCGACAGGCTGTCCTGTTTGATCTCAACGCCCGCAAGTTCTACATCTTCGACTGGGTGTTCTGGCCGCAGGACGTTCTCTACCTCACGTTTATCCTGATCGTCTCGGCGTATTCACTGTTCTTCGTGACGGCGATTGCCGGCCGTGTTTTCTGTGGGTATGCCTGCCCGCAAACGGTCTACACGGAAATCTTCATGTGGATCGAGAAGAAATTCGAAGGCGATCGCGCCGCCCGAATGAAGCTTGATCAGGCGCCCATGTCGGCAAACAAGCTCTGGCGAAAGGGCGGCAAGCATTTTTTCTGGGTACTTATCGGCCTGTGGACGGGATTTACGTTCGTTGGCTACTTCACGCCGATCCGCACACTGACACAGGAAGTGATCACATTGTCCACCGGACCGTGGGAGACCTTCTGGATTTTCTTCTACGGATTTGCGACCTGGGGCAACGCAGGGTTCATGCGCGAGCAGGTGTGCAAGTACATGTGCCCCTACGCCCGGTTCCAGAGCGTAATGTTCGACCGCGACACGCTGATTGTCACCTACGACAAGGAGCGGGGAGAGCCACGGGGCGGCCGCAAGAAGACGGCCGACGCTGCCGCCCTGAATCTTGGAGCATGCGTCGACTGCTCCCTATGCGTTCAGGTGTGTCCGACCGGCATTGATATCCGCAACGGGCTGCAGTATGAGTGCATCGGCTGTTCGGCCTGTATCGACGTCTGCGATACGGTCATGGACAAGATGAGCTATCCGCGCGGGCTGGTCCGGTATTCGACGGAAAATGCACTGGAAAAGCACTGGGACGCTGCGGCCGTCCGCAAACACCTTGTCCGTCCGCGCATCATCATCTATTTTGCGGTGCTGATTCTTCTAGTGGGCGGGCTGCTCACCTCGCTGGCACTTCGCAATCCGCTGAAGGTTGATGTGATTCGCGACCGCCGTGTTCTCGCCCGCGAGGTAGAAGGACGCTACATCGAGAACATCTACAAACTGAATGTGATGAATACGGCCGAGCGCACAAAGCGTTTTGTGGTGACTGTTGACGGACTCCCCGACATCCAGATTGACCGTGGCAACCAGATCGTTGCCGAGCCAGCATCCACGGCCGCGTCCGTGCTCGCTGTCCGGGTGCCGATTGACACTGTCAAACCCGGAAGTCATACCATTCACCTTAAAGTTCAATCTGTCGAGTCTGGAACGGATCCTGTCACCAGCGTTTCCGAACAGGCCGTGTTTCTAGTGCCGAGGTAATTTGATGAATACGACGACAATCGATCCCCCTGTCGTGCCGGTGAGCCGGTGGATATGGCCGGGCATTCTGATCGCCGGACCCGCGGCAGTCATCATTGCATGCATCATTACCGCGTACTTTGTGATTCAGCATCCGGACGGTCTTGTTGCGAGTGACTACTACAAGCAGGGCAAGGCNATNAACGCACAGCTCGCGCANGTCAATCGCGCTGAGCAGCTTCATCTGAACACGATGAAAATGACGGCGACCGACAAGACGTTCTCCATTACTTTTCCGGATGCCCAGCTGAGCGACCGCATCGAAGTGATCCTTGCCCATCCGGTCGATGCCGATCGCGATATCCGGGTACTGATCTCGCCCAACGCGGCCGGCGCGTACGAGCTTGCGTTGCAGGGCAGAATCATGGAGAGGCGCCGTGTAATCGTGACCGACTCGCCAGCACATAGCTGGAGGGTTGAGGCGCTGTTCGTTCCGGATCGCCGCTAACATCGCGGTTTGTTCCCGAGAGATCGCATGGAGGAGGACGCATGAAGCTGAACGCCGCGACTTGGGGCGCCGTACTGTGGCCCGCCTTTCTCGGCGCTGCGCTCGCGGACGGCATCCTGTTCACGCTGGTTGATCCGGAGACCATTGAGCTGTTTGGATCGCAAACCGGCGTGTCGCGACAGGCCGCCTATACGGTTGGCTTCTTCGTTTTCTGGTTCATTATCGTAATCGCCAGCCTCATCACACTCTGGCTGCACGGCGACAATCTGGAAAAGTTCAAGAACACGACGCCACGGCGTTGAGCCCGCGTTCAGACGCCACAAGCGCTGATTTGCGTCAATATCACGCGGCGGCGCTGACGTGATACTGCGGCCTCCTCGTCTGCTTTCCAGAATTTGCCGTGTTTCCTGCCGATGTCCTCAAACGTTTTGACCTGAACGGGCCGCGATACACCTCGTATCCGACAGCCGACCGGTTTGTCACCAAATTTGGTCGGGAGGACTATGCGAAGGCGTTGCGCACGATGCAGCACCGGCCCGCGTCGCTATATGTGCATGTNCCTTTCTGNCGTTCGCTNTGCTACTACTGCGCGTGCAACAAGATCATCAGCAAGAGCGCTACGGTCGCNGACGAGTATCTTGAGCTNCTGGCGCACGAGACAGCCCTCGTAACCTCGCAAACAGGCGTGCTTCCGATCGCGCAGATCGCCTTCGGCGGCGGCACGCCAAATTTCCTGTCGGTGGCTCAGCTTGAGCGCCTGATGGCCGATCTCGAAAGCAAGTTTGACTTCCTGGCTGATCGCGAACAGGGCATTGAGCTTGATCCGCGTTTTCTTGACGCCGAATACATTGCCGCGTTGCCACGTCTTGGCTTCAATCGCGTGAGCTACGGTGTGCAGGATTTTGATCAGCAGGTGCAAACGCTGATTCACCGCTTCCAGACCTTCGAACAGACGGCGCAGGCGGTGCAGTCTGCCCGGGCAGTCGGCATCAACTCCGTCTCATTTGACCTCGTATACGGTCTGCCAATCCAGTCTCGCGAAAGTTTTGCGGCGACCCTGGAGCGCGTGCTTTCGCTGGAACCTGACCGGCTGGCGCTGTTCAACTACGCGCACATTCCCGAACGATTCAAGGCACAGCGTCGGATCCCGACGGAAACGCTACCGTCGATCCAGCAACGCACGGAACTTTTCCTGTATGCCACGGAGCGTCTGGTTGACGCGGGCTATCAGACCATCGGCCTTGATCACTTCGCGAAACCCGGAGACCCGCTGGCCAAAGCGCTCGCGGACGGTAGCCTGCGCCGGAACTTCCAGGGCTACAGCACACATCAGGCGACCGATCTGATCGGACTTGGTGTATCAGCCATCAGCAACCTGAACGGCGTTTACTCGCAAAACAGCCCGCAGCTGGATACCTATCGTGAGCGGGTCACGGCCAATCAATTTGCCACCGTTCGCGGCGTCGCGCTGACACGCGACGATGAAATCCGGAGCACGGTTATTGAGCAAATCATGTGCGCCGGGCGCGTCGACTGGACCAACATCGGCGCGCTGTTTGCAATCGATCCGGCCAGCTACTTTGCCACAGAGCAGGATGCCATCGAGCAATTCGCCAGTGTCGGTATCGTCACCCAGTCGCCGCGTGAACTCGTGGTGACGCCGCAGGGCCGCTTGCTGCTGCGCGCAGTGGCGATGGTGTTTGATGCATACAAGAATATCAAGCGGGAACAGGTAATCACTTTTTCCCGCATCGCATAGCTGCGCATCCGCGCAGCTGCATAATGCGCCGATGACGCTGTCTTTGCTTATTTCGGCGATTCTCATGGGCCTCATGGGGGCAGGGCACTGCGCCACGATGTGCGGTCCGATCACGCTGGCACTGGTGACACGGCGGCCGGAACGCCCACGACAGCCACTCGCTTCGCACTTTGGTCGCATCAGCATGTACGCGCTGCTGGGTGCCATCGTTGCCGCATTCAGTGCGGCGGCGACCAGCTTTCTGCGGAACGAAGTGCTGCAAACGGCGTGGCTGTTGCTGCCCAATCTGCTGCTTCTTTTTTCCGCGCTGTATCTGATGGGGTTTCAGCAGGCTTATGCCCCTGTGGAAAACGTGGGGCAACGCGTCTGGCGTCAGCTTGATGGGGCTCGTACCTGGGCCTCTGCGCGCGGTGGCGTTGGCGGTGATTTGTTGCGTGGCGCACTCTGGGGCATGCTGCCCTGCGGCATGATTTACAGCGCGCTGGGCCTTGCCGTACTGGCGGCGCATCCACTCGACGGCGCACTGGTGATGGCGGCCTTTGGCGCATCAACGCTGCCGGTGCTGCTGGCGCTCGGCATGCTTTCGCAAAATGCCGTCAAGCGATTACAGACGAAACAGACGCGACGCTGGCTCGGCATTACGCTGCTGCTGCTGGTTGCCTGGAACATGTACCTGCTGCCGGATCGCCTGCACGGGGTACGGTTCTCGTTCCTCTGCTAGCGCGACCCAAAAGCTAAGAAGCCACTTAACGTCCGCGTGTGACACCAACAAACGCCATCGACCCGGACCACGAAGCGGAAGCGAATACGCTCGCAACCACAATGGCGCGCATGCCCTTTTATTCGCCGGATTCCCCGTGCCGCATCCAGTATCGCGCGATCAGCATGCCCGTCGCCATTGCGGCGATGAAACAGACAATGTCGATGTCGCCCAGCAGCAACGATGCGATGGCGGGTCCAGGGCAGTAGCCGGACAACCCCCATCCGACGCCGAACACGGCTGCGCCGCCTACGAGGCGAACGTCGATATCTCGTCGTGTTGGCAGTTTGATCGGCGTTCCAAGCCACGACATTTCTGCCGTTTTGATGCGTGAAAACGTGAACAGGGACACCAGCAAGGCACCACCCATCACAAATGCCAGGCTCGGATCCCAGCGCCCGGCAGAAATGCCGCCGACGTCGAGAAACGCCTGCACTTTGCGCGGGTCCATCATTCCGCCCAATGCCAGGCCCGCTGCGAAGATCGCCCCTGCAAGCGCCGCGATCAAGGCTGTACGAAGCGAATTTTGAGTTTTCATTGCCAGCGGTCCTCCTATTGCAACGCGCGAACGATCGCAACGGTTGCCGCGCCAAAAGCCATGAATGTCATGGTAGCAACGAGTGAGCGCAGCGATCGTCGTCCGAGGCCACACACGCCATGACCACTGGTGCAGCCGCCGCTGATCACGGTGCCGAATCCCACCAGTAGACCCGCCGCGATCAACCAGGGCGTCGTGGCAACGGGAACCGTCGCAAGATGAAAGGCGCGTGCAAACAGCAGGCCACCGCCGATCAGCCCGCCGAGAAACGCAAATCGCCATGCGCTACCGCGCGGATCGCCCAGCGCTGCCGCCATGATGCCGCTGACGCCGGCAACACGCCCGAGTCCGCTGAGCAGCAACCACACCGCAATACCGATCAGGAGTCCGCCGATGAATGACAGCAAATACGGATGCATAATGCTTCGCCAATGAAACGTCCGTCATCATACTGAACGTGGCAAGCGCACCATGCAACCCATCCAGCTTTTCGATCCCGAGTCTTCGACGTACACCTATCTGCTGGTCGACCCGCACAGCGGCGACGCTGTCATCATCGACCCGGTTGATCACCAGCTCGAGCGCGATCTGGCGGCGTTAACGGCGCAGAACGCGCGCCTTGTCTGGGTGATTGAGACGCATGCCCATGCCGATCACATCACCTCGGCAGGGCAGTTGATCGAACACACGGGCGCACAAGCGGCAACGCCCGCCGGATGCGGCATTCAGCCCGCTGCGCGGCAGTTGCAGGACGGTGATGTCGTCGAGTTCGGACAGGAAAAGTTCACCGCGATTCACACGCCGGGACATACGGCCGGCAGCATGTCATTTCTCTGGCGAAGCAATGTCTTTACCGGCGACACGCTGCTGATTGACGGCTGCGGTCGCACCGATTTTCAGTCCGGTTCAGCTGACGCTCTCTACACCAGCATCAATGAGCGCCTGTTTGCCTTGCCGCCCGACACCGTTGTCTGGCCCGCACATGATTACAAGGGGCGCACGCACAGCACGATCGGCCATGAGCGAGCACACAACAGCCGCCTTGCCAACCGCAGTCGCGCTGATTTCATTGCACTCATGGACGCACTGCATCTGCCGAAACCGCGACGCATCGACGAAGCGGTACCGGCCAATCTGTGGCTGGGCATTTCGCACGACGCAGGTGCTGACGATACCGGTGCGCCGACCGCTGCAGCAGGCTACGCGGGCGACGTCACGCCCGAGCTTGCGTGGCGCTGGTGGCAATCGGGCAAGGCGGTGCTGGTGGATATCCGCACGAATGCCGAGCGCGAATGGGTTGGATTTGTGCCCGACGTGCCGGCGGTCGCGTGGAAGCAATGGCCCGGCATGGCGATGAATCCGGATTTTGACGAGCAGATTCGCGCGGTTGCGGCGGGCAAACCGGTGCTGTTGTTGTGCCGCTCCGGCGTTCGCTCAATCGCTTCTGCGAAGCGTGCAACCGAACTCGGACTGACGGCCTACAACATTCTTGAAGGGTTTGAGGGTGACCCGGACGCCGTGGCGCACCGCAACTCACGAGGTGGCTGGCGTTATCGCGGATTGCCGTGGCGACAGAACTGACTGCAGTGAACTAAAAAAGCCGTGCCAGCGGTAACAGGAAGATCGCAACGTTCACCAGAAAAGCAACGGTCCATACGAGTGACCGCTGACGCTGCCTNGCGGTCACGTAGAGCCACACGTAAACAATACGCAGCACGATGAACAGNACCGCCAGCGCATTCGGCAGCCAGCCGATCACGCCGAGCATGTGGCTTACGATCACGGCGGCCGCGAAAAACGGAAGCGCCTCCCAGCAATTGGCCTGCGCCGCATCGGCCCATTTGCGAAAACCTTCCTGCGTCTTGATCCAGTCGCGCGGATTGCGGTTGTCGTAGCCGCCATCGCGGTGCGAGACGGTCATCGCGCCGCCTTTGGACAGGCCCGCGCAGACGATGGGCATGATGGCGGCGATCAGGATGCAGAACAGGGCGATGGTCATGGGGCACTTTCTCCGGTTTTTTTAGTTAACAACTTGTGCTTGAAAGCGCCATTGCATAAGGGCGTGAACGCTAAAAATGCAAAAAATCGACTTCACAGCTTTCCGCCGCCCAGCCCATATGAAATAAGGCTTTCAGCGAAAAGCTGGTGCTACAGTCCGAGCGCCGCGATACCTGCCTTGGCGATTTGCACGTCTTCCGCTGATTTCACGCCTGACACGCCCACGGCGCCTACGTACTGGCCTTCCACAATGATCGGCACNCCGCCTTCGAGCGGCGTCACCGGTGCGACCGACAGGAACGATACGCGGCCCTCGTTAACCATTTTTTCGTAAATCGCACTCTCACGCCGACCAATCGCGGCGGTGATGGCCTTCTGCGGTCCGATCCAAGCCGATACTGGCGCTGCACCATCAAGACGTTGCAGCCAAAGCAGATGTCCGCCGTCGTCGACGATCGAAATCGTCACCGCCCAGTTGTTTTTCACCGCTTCCGCTTCAGCGGCCGCAGCGATTTTTTTCACATCTTCAAGTGTCAGTACGGGCTTGTTCTTCATGTGGTTTTCTCTTTGAGTTTCATTAAAGCGGAATACTTGAGCTGCAACTGATCAGTGCTCTCGATGTGCGCCGGGTTTACCGGGATGCAGTCAACAGGGCACACTTCTCGGCATTGTGGCGTGTTGAAGTGGCCGACACATTCGGTGCACTTCGCGGCATCGATTTCATAGATCTCCCGGCCCAGACTGATTGCGTCATTGGGACATTCGGGTTCGCAGACGTCGCAGTTAATGCATTCGTCAGTGATCATCAGCGCCATGTCGCCATTGTAGGAGGCGGCGCAACCCCATCGTGATCAGGGTGAAGCGAAAACTACAAATTCACTGCCCACGACATCTTGGCGAACAGTTCCGTATTGACGCGATTCAACTGCTGAGTCGCGCGGCCATTGCCATGCGTTACACCCAGGTTGAACTCGCGCCCGAGCCCGCGCTTGTGCGAGTACACGAGCGAGATCGCCTGTCCGTGTGTGCGCGGCGTCACGGCAAAGTCATACATCTCCGGATTTCGCTTCGACAGCGAACGCTGCGCGATGAGCCGCAGCGTATCCTGCGCCGTGAGGTAGCCCACGCCGACCAGTTGCGTCGTCGTCTCATGCAGGCGCCAGCGCGANGTTGCCAGATCGTTGAGGCGAAGGTCGCTCAGCGACCATTCAAGCTCGATGCGCTCATGCGCGCGCAGGTTGAGCGTGAGCCCGTTAAACATCATGTGTACAAGCGTATCGGTTGCCACGTCAACACTACGACCCATCTCGGTTTCAAAGAACGCATACTGGAGCAGCTGGTTCGGGTTTGCCTCTGCGCGTGCATAGAACGTCGGTATGTGATGCCACTTGCCGTTGTCGCGCGTGCGCGTGTAGTTCAGCCAGCGTGGTTGAAAGGTCCAGAACGAATTGCGTGCGCCGTTGAGATTGACCAGGGGCGTGACAAAGCGGTTGAGCGGTGAGTTGTCCCAGGTGCGCTGTTCACGCGCGGTGAAGCCTGGGCACATCTGNTTGAAGAAGCCGTCAAGCTTGCGACACTGCCATGCTTCGAGATCAATCGTGCGATAGCCNTTCTGCACGATGATCGAATTGTCCGCGCGGAATTTCGGCGAAATGCCGGTGAAGCGCGCATAGATGTGCTCGCGGCCGTTGTCATAGAAACCGTCGGTTACCATCGCATGGCCGTCGCTGCGTCCACCAGCCAGCGGATCATCGGTCTGGCTACCCATCAGCTGCGCACGAACGCGCATATCGTCATGCGGTTTGAACACCCCGTCGACCGAGGCGACACGATTGCTGGCGCCGTCGTCATAGTTGCGATCCGCGAGAAACGCGCCTACGCTGCCGGTTCCGCTCGCACCCGCGAACGGTACGCGNGCGCGCGCAAACGTCGCCTGTGACGCGCCCTGATCACGAAAATCCGATGAGAACGTGCCCGGCAGGATGACGAAACCACCACCACGATCAGCCACGGTCAACACCGTCGCATCGGCACGTTCGCTGCGGTAGGTCGCGCGCGAGCCCCAGAGCGGATCGGTGATCGAGCGCGTGTAGATCGTGTTGAGCGGCGTGGAGTAAAGGTCGCTGCCTTCGAGGAAGAAGGGACGTTTCTCCTGTACCGACAGCGCGAATCGCGTATTGCCCTTGAGCTGCGGCGTGTCCAGTTCGAGCTGTGAAAAATCGGGTCGGAACGTGGCGTCAATGACCCACTCCGATGATGGCCGCCACTTGATGTCGGCACCACCGGAAACTTTGGTTTCGCTGCGTTTCTCGTCGCCACGCTTTGCTTCGCTCGAGTTCACCGCCGCGTAAGGCGTCAGCGTCAGGCCCGACGTTTTTGGCAGATCNCGCAATCCGGTCAGCTCTTCCGCGACGCACAGGAAGCACGAAGGCTCGCGACCAAGCACCACGTTGCTCATGCGGATGCGCGTGTCACGCGGCATGTTNCGGAACACGATGAAAGTCAGCTTCTCCGGTGCCGGATGCGGCAGGCGCAATGACGCCCACGGAATGCGGAACTCCGCACTCCAGCCGTCAGCGAGCATGGCAGGCACGGCTTCATAATCGTAGTCCGGCGAAAAGTCTTCTTCCAGCGCATCCTCATTCCAGGCGCCGTCGGCCAGTACGCCGCGCGGATTGACGCGGAAGAACTGCGCAAACTTGCGCGCGCCGGTTGGGTCGATCCAGAGAATGAAGTTGTCCTGATTGCCGCCGAATACCTTGTCGCGGCGCACGAATGGCGCAACGATATTGGCCGGGTCNGTGTCCCAGGCGCGAATGCCGAAGTAGAGGGCCTCGTGATCAAACAGCACGCGCACTTCGGTCTTGAAGCGTGTCGGCTGTTTTTCGTTCGGCATGTTCTCGATGAANTCACCGCTGAAGGGTGCGCGCTGCCAGTCGGCTTCGTCAAGCTTGCCGTCGAGTTTGATTTTTTCGGTGAGCTTGACGGCTTGCAGTGCCCAGGACTGGGTGGAACCCGACGCGAGCAACAGACTCAACAACGCGCCTGTTGCGACGCTAACAAATTTTGATTGCATAAAAAATAGTGGGTGGGCAGCGCGAAAAAGATCGCACGCCGAACAATGGGTTCGCGCCTGTATTCAACTCAGGCGAGGCTAAAGTTCCATGCCAGCCTGCTCAATCCGAATGCGATGAATTGCGGAAAGAGCGCGTGACTGACGGGGAACGGTTGCACCACTGGAGCGTGGTGCGGGCCGATCTAGTTTTTGAACACCATGGGAATCCTCCCAACTATTGTTTACTGATTGAGGCGCGAAGTTTAGAGCGGGTGACGTGCCGCTGTCTAGGCGTCCATTGCCTTGCGCTCGGCCACCTTGCGCTTGAGTGCTTCACCGACCACCGGATGNACGAAGCGGCTGAAATCGCCACCGAAGAAAGCCACNTCGCGCACGATGGTGGCCGAGATGAACAGATATTTCTCTGACGGCGTCAGAAAGACCACTTCCACGCTGGGGTCCATGCTGCGGTTCATGCCCGCCATCTGGAACTCGTACTCGAAGTCGCTCACCGCCCGCAGGCCGCGCATGATGATCCCGGCTTCCTGTTCGCGCACGAAATCGAGCAGCAGACACGAGAAACGCTCAACGCGTACGTTCGGCAGATCCTTGATCACCTCCTGCGCCAGCGCAACTCGCTCGTCGGCTGTGAACCAGGGGCCTTTGCGCTTGGAATCGGCCACTCCCACAACGACTTCGCCAAACAGGCGCGACGCCCGGCGGATCAAGTCTTCGTGGCCCTTGGTCATCGGGTCGAACGTCCCTGGATACACACATCGCAGCATGGTTTTCTCTCCTCCGACTACGCTTTTCAGTTCGGCTCTTGTGGCGCGCCGCTGGCGGCGCTTTGGGGCGTGAAGAGATGATAGTGCACCACACCGGCGCGTCCCTGTCGCGTCCGCGTGAAGCCAGGCAGCTGTTTGTCGGTCAACTCTTTCGCGAACTCGCAGTACACCAGCGTTTCCGGCGCCGCGACGCGCGCAATCAGCGGCGTCAGCCGCGCCCACCAGTCCTGCGCGAACGGCGGATCGAGAAAGATCACATCGAATTTTTCGGGTGTTGATGCGAGAAACGCAAAGGCGTCGCCGTTGACGAGCTTCAGATTGGGCAAATCAAGGAGTTTCTGGTTCTGCGTGATCGCCTGCGCCGCGGCGCGGGAGGACTCGATGGCGACGACCTCTGAGGCATTGCGCGATGCCGCTTCGAACGCGAGTGCGCCGGAGCCTGCAAACACGTCGAGGCAGCGCTTGCCAAGCAAATCCTGTCCGAGCCAGTTGAACAGCGTCTCGCGTACCCGGTCCGGTGTCGGGCGAAAGCCCTCCACACCCAGCATGTCGGGGAAACGGATGATGCGGCGCTTGTGCGTGCCACCGATGATGCGGACCTGATTTTTGTAGGGAGTCATGTGGCGGGCGCGGAAAGCGCACCTGGGCAGGTCACTAGAATGCCTATTGTCTCGAATCCCGTCAGAAAGCGCTCCATGTGGGGCTTGTTCAAGAAAAAGTCGCAACCTGCGCCGTCGAGTACGCCGGTTGAATCTGCTGTTACGGAGGCCGCCGAAGTCGCACAGGCGCTCGTTGCGCCAGTTGGCGCAGCTCCATCCGTAATCGCCGACGCGAAGAAAGGCTGGCTCGACAAACTCAAGTCTGGCCTTACAGCGACCCGCAACAAGCTCGGCCTTAATGTCCTGTTCGCGGGCAAGCTTGACGAAGACACGCTTGAGCAACTTGAAGCGCAACTGCTGATGGCCGATTGCGGTATGGCCGCGACGCAGCATCTGCTCGAAGACCTGCGCAAACGCTGGAAGCAGGCTGGCGGCGAAGGCGATCCACGCGCGATGCTGGTCGACGCCTTGACCGACTTGCTGAAACCGCTCGAACAGTCATTCAAGGTCGCAGAAGAAGTCCCCTTCGTCATCATGATCGCGGGCGTCAACGGCGCCGGCAAGACAACCAGCATCGGCAAGCTCGCGAAGTATCTGCAGGGCCAGGGCGCGAGTGTGTTGCTCGCTGCGGGTGACACCTTCCGCGCTGCGGCGCGCGAGCAGCTCGCCATCTGGGGCGAGCGCAACAACGTGACGGTCATTCAACAGGCTGGCGGCGATCCGGCCGCCGTGATGTTTGACGCGGTGAACGCCGGCAAGGCGCGTGGCACCGATGTCGTCATGTGCGACACGGCGGGCCGGTTGCCGACGCAATTGCACCTGATGGACGAGCTCAAGAAGGCGAAGCGTGTCATTGCCAAGGCGATGGACGGCGCGCCGCACGAAGTGCTGCTCGTGCTCGACGGCACGACCGGGCAGAACGCAATCGCACAGGTCAAATCATTCGACGATGCGCTTGGCCTCACCGGCCTCATCATGACCAAGCTCGACGGCAGCGCCAAGGGCGGCGTGATCTGCGCTATCGCCAAGGAGCGGCCGATTGCGCTGCGCTTTATCGGCGTGGGCGAGGGCATTGATGATTTGCAGCCGTTCGTCGCGCGGGACTTTGCCGAGGCGCTGGTCTGACGGGCAGTAGGCGCCGATTTTTCGGTTCGCCCGGACGACGAAATGTTGCTGTTTATGTCATGCAGCTTTTTGGAAAAAGTACCGTCGCATCGGGGCTGTCGCAGGAAAAACGTATAAGTCGACTTTTGAAATTTATCCGTCTTGACCCGCATCGATAAAGGGTTGCAGCAAAAAGATGTTGCGTTTTTTGACCGAACTTCGTGCCCGAAATTGCCTCGCAACGAGCCCGACGACCCGGTGACTCAGGGCAACCGTGCCCGATCGCCAGCCGCTGCGACCTTGAGCAATCCCCGCACCACGACCGCCACGCGGTCCCTCTCCTTTCCGGTCGCGTCAAGCAGCCGGATCACCGCGTCGCCCGCAACAGGCGCCCATGGCACCGGCGTCGCGGAGCAGCCTTGCGATTCGTCGTTCACAGTCCAGCATCCGGCCTGAGCGGCGTCTCCGCTCTTGAGCAGCACGCGCTGATTGGTCGCAGGAATATCAGGATCCAGCGCGATGATGGTGCCATCGGTCGGCGTGAGAATGCGTGCTCCGGCGCCACTCGCCTCGCGCACGGCGATCACCGTGTTCGCGGGCTCAGTGCCGCGCAGGAACCATTCATCGCGGCCCGCTTCGACGTTGCCGTCAACTCCAACGAATTGAACATGCCGCTTCAGCAGGTTCGCGGGCGGTGCAGGAGGGCGATCCGCCCCGTACTTCACGGCGGCGGCTTCCATCACGTCTGCCCATATGGGGCCAGCCCCGGTGACGCCGGTGACGTTGTGCATCGGCGCACCGCTCGCGTTGCCGACCCACACGCCGACTGTGACGCGGGTGTTGAAACCGATGGTCCAGTTGTCACGCATATCCTTGCTGGTGCCAGTTTTTACCGCCGCCCAGTGTGACAGCGCGAGCGGGTTGTCGAAACCGAAGGTGACGTAGCGCGCACCACGGTCGGACAGCATGTCGGTGACGAGCCAGGCGGAAGAGTCGGAGAGGATGCGCTTGCCGTTCCTGCACATTGAAGTGCAGGGTGAAAACTGGACGCCCGAAAACGTTCCGCCGTTCGCGATCGCACGATAGGCATTGGTCAGTTCAACCAGCGACACATCAGCGCTACCGAGTGCCAGCGAAAATCCGTAATGATCGGGATCGTCAACCAGTGTGGTGAGGCCCGCGCGTCGCAGCAGCGTATGGGTTGGCGCGACACCCACCAGCGTCAGTGCGCGGATGGCAGGAACGTTGAGCGATGATGCCAGCGCCGTGCGCACGCTGACAGGCCCGACAAACTCATGCGCGTAGTTTTCCGGCGTGTAGGCGCCGCCGCCGGCATCGACCGAGAACGGTGCATCGTCGAGCAGCGTTGCTGCCGTGAACAGATTCCTGTCGAGGCCGAGTCCGTAGATGAACGGCTTCAACGTCGAGCCTGCCTGCCGCGGTGCGCGCGCCGCGTCGACCTCGCCCGCGGCGGACAACCGGCCAGACGATCCGACGTAGGCGAGCACATCGCCGCTGGCATTGTCGATCACCACCACCGCTGCGTCATGTGCATTACGTCCGCTCAGTTGCTGCAGGTGCCTGGCGATGGCGTCACGTGCCGCTAACTGCAAATCGCGGTCCACTGTTGTTTGCAATGCCGCGCGATTTTTTGCATCCGGAACGGGCAAATATTTCAGCACGTGTGGCGCAATCGATTCCCCGTCATCGCGCAGACTGGATACGCTGCTCCAGCGATCCATCGCAAATGCAAGCTGCGTACAGTCGCCTTTTGCGTCAAAGGCCCTGATTACTTCACAGGCGCGCCGCTCGACTATTGCACGCGACGCTTGTGGCGCACGGATCAACGCGGCCAGCAGCGCGGATTCGGTTGCGTTCAAGCCATGCGGTGCCTTGCCAAAAAGGAACCCGGCTGCGGCGCCAATGCCCTGAATCTCCCCGCGAAAGTAGATGATGTTGAGATAGGTCTCCAGTATTTGCTGCTTTGACCACGATCGCTCCAGCGCCCAGGCGGCCTGCGCCTGGTCAATCTTTTGCTCGACGGTACGACCATCAGCCGGGCGCGCGAGTGACTTGTCCATCAGCGCAGCCACTTGCATCGAAATACTGCTGGCACCGCGCGTGGTCGCGCCACCTCGCAAATTGCTGATCGCTGCGGCGGCAGCGGCACGCAAGTCCACACCGCCGTGCTCGAAGAAACGTTTGTCTTCGGACAGCAGCACCGCGTCAATCAACGCGGGCGAAACTTCATCAAGTGAAGTCCACGCGCCGCGACGGACTTTATCGTCGACACGGACGTGTTGAATGACGGCTCCCTTGCGGTCGAGGATCAAGCGGTCGCTGGGTGCGTACCCGGCACGGATGCTGTCGAAGCTGACCGGCCCAGCCGCAAAGCACAGCGCGCTCCACCATATCGCCATTCCCGCACATGCGGGAATCCAGCGACGCTTGCGATACGCAGCCTGCGCGTCCATCGAGTCAGTCAAGGGATCGCAACCGTGGTCGGCGTCCAGCAATGAAAGTCGGACGTCACGGCTCAATCTCGAACACTGCGTTACCCAGTTGTCCGTTCACCTCGGGCGAATACATCGCTTCCGCATGCGTCGGCGGCAGTGCGAACTTGCCCGGCGTGGTGAGCCGGATTTCGTAGGTGAAGCTGTGCTGTCCCTTGCCCGCCCACTCAAACGATGAGCGGACGTTGGTAAAGGTGCGCTCAATGTAGCGATAGCCACTCCAGGTTTGTGGCATCTCCGCTGTATTGCCGAGTTTGGAGAGGCCACCCAACACCGTGCTGCCCGCTGGAATCGGATCATCAATGGCAAGCCAGCCAAGCCCCGCCTTGTTGTCGGCGGTGACCGTCACCTGAATGATGTCCCCCACACTGTAGCGACCCGCGCGTTTCTGCTGCACCGGTTTGAATATCTTGGCGACACCGATGCCGTTATCCACCTTGCCGGTCAGCGCAACAGGCGCACGGAGCTGGGCGCGTGCCCACGGCTCGCCCTTGCCGAGATGCTCAACCACGACGCCGCTGGCATTGCTGCTCCACGGGAACACGACTTCACCTTCCGTGGTGCCAGCATCCCACACGACTTCCCTGGTTTCGCCGTTGTAGCTGACGCGTGTGCGGCCGTCGGCGGCGGCTTGCTTGTTGTGCCGTTCCAGCGCGTAGGCGGCCCACAGATTCGCCTGCGTGCTGTAGAAGTAGCCGCCGCGNTGCATGCGGTTGTTGAGTCCCTTGAGCAGAGGCANTTTGAACTCGCTGAGCTCGCGTGTATCCAGGCTCAGGCGGAACATGCGCGCCAGCGTGTAGTCATCGCTGCGCATGAAATACCAGCGATCATCGCTGCGCGCGATGGAGGCAACGTTTGCTGCNACGCGGACGTTGTCNCGCAACTCCCGGATCGCAGCAGCACGTTGCGCATCACGGTTCGGCACATCCTTTGCGCGATTCAGAATGTCAATCCAGTCGGCAAGCGATGCCGCCGTGAGCTTCACTGGATCGACGCGCACTGTATCCAGCAGGCGCTTCGATGCGCGGTCGTAACGCGAAAGCGCTTCCAGCGCGATGAGNTTTTCCGAGAGCAGGTAATAGCTGTCATTCGGAAGCCACGCGCGCTGCGTTTTCAGTTCACCGGCGACATACCGTTCGAGGCCATAGAGCATGCGTGCCTTGGCTTCGTCGGGAATCTTCCAGCCCGCCTCGTGGGCACCTGCGAGTACGAAAGCAGTCAGCACCGGATACCCTTCGCTGCTGGTGTCGCCGGGGTAGTAATTCGCCAGACCGGAAGCCGACAGGTAGTTGGGCAGCGAACTAGCGATGACCTCCCAAAGCGCTTCATCCTTGGTGCCCATGGTGCGCGTCATGCGTTGTTCGAGGCAGGCAAATGGATAGCGGGCGAAGTAAGCCCGAATGCCGCTCGTATCCGCGCCGTAGGTGCGCGCGAGCGACACCATCAGATCGCCCTTGATCGTGGGCGAGTCAGGCTTCAGCGTCAGCGCTGCCTTGCCCTTGATTTCCGCGCTGGTATCGGCCACTGTGCGCTCCGGTAGCGGCGTTTGTAGTGCCTGCTTGATCCTCAACGCATCCCCCCGCGGTTTGCCCTTTTCGATAGCGGCAAAATTCCAGACGACTTCCTTGCCATCGGCGGGCGCCTTCACGTCCCAGGTGATGACCGCGCTTTCTCCGGAACCAATACGCTGTTCGCGCTTTGGCAGGGCAACGCCATTCATCTCGGCGGTCACTTCGGCGACGACTACACGCGGCGTGGT
>JGI24770J26754_10000408_pt1 | contig 30513 bp, 38 predicted proteins | sample LakOneMetagenome_FD_26754 | JGI IMG/M metagenome (IMG submission 26754) | reverse complement strand
TCATACTCCCCCCGGTTGCCGGCGGCCCGGGCTGTTTCTACCTTGCTTCAGAATTTAAAAACAACTAACTAAATTTTTTTCAATTATGCGTACAAAAGTATCAGCCATTCTTGTTGCCGCATTTGGTATTACGGTAGCCGTGATCTCCTGCGACAGTAAAAAAGAAAACAATGCCACTGCTCAAACAATCAGCAACGACAGTTTGGTAAAGCGTGGTTCTTATTTAGTAAATGCCATGGGTTGTGATGACTGCCATTCGCCGAAAAGAATGGGAGCACAGGGTCCGGAGATAATCCCGGAAACCCGTTTTGGTGGCTATCCTTCGGGCAGGCCATTGGCACCCATTGATACCAATGTGCTGAAGAACGGCTGGGCAATGCTTGGTCCCGACCTGACCAATGCCGTAGGNCCCTGGGGTGTTTCCTTTGCAGCTAATATCAGCAGCGATGAAACCGGCATCGGAACATGGAGTGAAAAACAATTCTTTACAGCAATACGGGAAGGAAAATCTAAGGGACTGACCGGCAGCCGCGGACTGTTACCACCCATGCCCTGGTTCATGTACCGCAACCTGAACGATACCGATCTCCGTTCCATCTTCGCTTTCCTGAAATCGACCCAACCGGTAAAAAATATTGTACCTGCACCAAAACAGTTAGCCGATCTTTAAGCCATGATCAAGGGTAACTATAAGAATCTCTCTTCACCGGGGGATTCTTATTTTTTTACAATTCATACAAGGTTTTCCTCAATTCATACAAAAGCAGCGGCCGGTGATGCCACAGGCGGCGGTGCCGAAATTAAAAAGGTTGTAAATTGTATTACTGCTTATTAATAAGAATGAAAAGCACTTTTGATTAACATGCAAATTCCCCGATATACCAGGAAAGACCTGCAGATACTGGCCATTACCATGCCGCTGGTGGTGATGCTCATCAATGTGCTGTTGTTTGGCAGGCGTTTTTTTACGGAACCAAAAATACTCATCGGGTCGGGAGGTATTGTGCTGGGGGTTATGACGGGCGCCTGGTTTCTCTTTACCTGGATCGCCGTTACGGTTAGAAACCGCTTCCCTGCCAATGACAACCAGGTAAAAAGGCTGGCCATAACGGTGTTATTCATTTCCACCATACAGGCATTGGTAATGACGCTTTTCTTCCAGGGATATAACCAGTTCAACCTGTTTGGATACGAAATAAATACAACCCGGTATTACTGGACGCTTGCCATTGGGTTTGTACTCAATATCATCATTACCATCCTTCATGAAGGGTTCGACCGGTTTGAACGGTGGAAAGTAACGCTGACAGAAACAGAACAACTGAAAACAGCCTATACCCAAAGCCAGTTGATGGGGCTGAGGAGCCAGATGAACCCGCATTTTTTATTCAACAGCCTAAACTCTTTATCCAGCCTCATCAACGAGGATACGGACAAAGCAGAAAAATTCCTGAATGAACTTACAAAGGTTTACCGTTACCTGCTGCGCAGTTCCGATGATAAATTGGTGACGCTTGAAACAGAGATCCAGTTCATCCAGTCTTATTATTATTTATTGAAGTCGAGATACGGTGATAAAGTGAACCTGGAGGTGGATATCAATGAATGCTGCCGCAACAAATATGTTTCTCCGTTCCTCATGCAAACAGTATTTGAATATAGTTTCAATAACAGTGCGATGCAAAAGGGCAGGCCCCTGAATTTTTTGATAACACAGGAAGACAACTGCCGCCTGGTGATAAAAAATAATTTACAGGAAAAGCAAACCAGTACCGGTATCAATGCCGGCGGCCTCAGGAACCTGGTTGAGAAATACAAACTGATCTGCTGTGACGAAGACCTGGTAATTGAGAAAAGCGATTCCTTTTTCCGGGTGCAGGTGCCCTTATTAAATGAAACCGAAAACAACCGTTGATGAAACCTGTAAAGCCAAACAAGGTGGAATGGATGAGTTTTTTTGTGCTGATGCCTGTGATCGCCGGTGCAACCTGCTTTGTGTTGTTCGGCAGCAATTGGTATGCAAACCTGCGCTTCTGGTTTTTTGGTTTCGGGTACATGATGCTGGTGGGTTTGTTTCTCTGGTACCTGGATGTGGTGCTTACAAGGTATATCCACAACAGTTTTTCCGCTTATGAAGATACGCTGAAGCGGATCGCTGCCCTCGTACTAAAGCAGTTCGTTGTCATTACCATCTCTACCACGCTGTCGATCGTAGGCATTATGCAGCTGCCCGTGGAAAATTTTTATCCCGGTACCGGCCAGTTCCTGGCAAGCATTGGCATAGCCCTCGGTATTACGCTCATTGCCATGATCATCTGGGAAGGCGATTATATTTTCCAGCAGTGGAAACAAAGTTTAACCGAAAATGAAAAATATACAAGGCTAAGCCTGCAGAGTGAATTTGATGTACTCAAAAGCCAGGTGAACCCTCATTTCCTGTTCAATTGTTTTAATACGCTGTCGGCACTGATAACCGAGGATAAACAGAAAGCAGAAATATTCCTGAATGACCTGAGCAAGGTATACCGTTACCTGCTGCGGAATAATGAAGACGGGATGAGCAGTTTGCGGACTGAGCTGCAATTTATTCATAGTTATTTTGAATTGCTGAAGACAAGGCATGGCGATGCCATACAATTGCAGGTAGATGTTGATAAACGCTATGATGAATATTTGCTGCCCTCGCTCAGCCTGCAGATGCTGGTGGAGAATGCCGTGAAGCACAATGCGCTTTCAAAAAATTACCCCCTGCATATTGAAGTGTTTACCACCGTGGGAAATAAACTGGTGGTAAATAACAATATCCAGCAGCGGGTACAAAAAGCGCCTTCGGGTGAAGTGGGGCTGAAGAACATCAAAATGAAATACGAGATATTGAACCAGCCGGGCTTCCAGGTAATGAATGACGGAAAGAACTTTACGGCAGTGTTGCCGCTGATATGGGGCAAGGTGATGGACAGGAACCGGGTGAATTATTCAGAAAATTAAAATTTACAGATATGAAAATCTTAATTATCGAAGACGAAGAACTGGCTGTAAAGAAACTGCACAAGATGCTTGTAAGNATCGACAAGGATATTGAAGTGATCGCCAANCTGGATTGCATCGAATCCTCGGTGGAGTGGCTGGAGAATAACGAGGCTCCCGACCTGATCATGATGGATATTGAACTGCTGGATGGCCAGAGCTTTGAAATTTTCAACCGGGTAAAGGTGAAGAGCCCCGTCATCTTCACCACGTCGTATGATGAGTATGCGTTAAAGGCATTCAAGGTGAACAGCGTTGATTATTTACTGAAGCCGATACAGAAAGAAGACCTTACTGCCGCACTGGAGAAATATAAGAAGATGTTTGTTTCTGCGGCGCCGCCGTCCATCAACATGGATATGCTGGTGAAGGAACTGCAGCAGAAACTGCAGCCCAGAGAATTCCGCAAACGTTTCCTGGTAAAGAATGTACAAAAACTGGTATCGGTTGAAACTGAAGAGATCGCTTATTTCTACAGCGACGGGCGGCTTAACTTCTTTAAGACCTACGATAACAAAAAATACGTGGTGGATTACACCATGGATGATATGGAAGACATGCTTGACCCGGAGAGATACTTCCGCATCAGCCGTTCTTTTTATGTTTCCATCAACAGCGTAGACCAGATCAATGATTATTTCGGCAACCGCCTCATCCTTACTTTAAAACCTGCGGTAGATAAAGAAGCGCTGGTAAGCCGGGAGAAAGTAACGGAGTTCAAGAAGTGGTTGGGGAAATAGTTTAAAGTTTGGGGTTTGAAGTTTGAAGTTGGGCTCTTTTATTGCGCTGGATCTCAACATCAAACTTCAAACTTCAAACTACTTAACCGGCATCATCAGCATAATATTCCCGTTCCCTTTTTCATTTTCCATATCCAGTTCTGCATGGATGCTTTCTGCATGCATTTTCATTTCTTCCATGCAACGGAATGCATTGCTGTTGGTGCTTTTGATGGTAGTTGTGCCGTGCATTTTAAGGCATAGCCTGTCATGCTGGAGGTCGATATTGATCAGTGTTTGTCTGGCGCCCGAATACTGCACCATGCACCGTAAGGCTGTTTTGAAGATAAAGAAGAAACCATGTCTTCCCTTCATATCCAGTTTCAGGTCCTTCACTTTTTCATCCACGTGCATGTCTATCTCTGCTTCGTAGCGGTTACGGAGGGCATCAATGAACTCCGACATACGCAACAGGGTTTTTTCCATGCTGTCGTTGGCAGGGTCTATCACCCACAGGATATCGTCCATGGCGATCATCATGTCGTTGCTTTTATTGCTGATCTGTTCAATCAGTTCTTTTGCTTTTGGAATATCCTTGTCGGCTTTCATCCGGGCCATTTCACTCAGCAGGTTTATGTTGCCAAGCGCTGAGTTTACATCGTGGTGCAGGTTTAGGGCAATATCGGTGCGTAGTTTTTGGGTTGCTCTCATGCGGAGCAGCCGTTCCCTGTCGGCCAGGTAAAAAGCAACAATGCAGGTGATGGTGAGCAGGCCATAAAACCACCAGCTCTTCCAGAAGGGCGGCGAAATCCTGATCCTGAGCGTGGTTATTTTTTTACTGGAAACAGCATCTGCATTCTCGGCCCTTATCTTAAAGGTATAAGTGCCGGCAGGCAGATAACTGTAAATGGCCTGGTTGAATTCATTCCCTTTTTTCCAGTCTTTGTCAATATTTTCCAGCATGTAATAATAGGCAGGCTTACTCACATTGGAATAGCTCAGGATGGAGTAGGAAATGGCGATGGAATTTTCATTGGCTGCCAGTTCAATCTCATTCAGCCCCATCAGCGAATCCACCATCAGCGAATTATTCTGGACCCTGAACTCGGTAATATGCACTTCGGGCGGTGCTGCAGTTGTCTTTACATCCATGGGGTTGAAGACAACGAAGTCAATGGAAGTTCCAAAGATCAATCTCCCATCGGGCAACTGGTAATCGGTACTTACATCAAAATCATCGTGTGCCATTCCGTCGTTGCGGTTGTATTGCGTGAACGTACCTTTCTGTACATTCATACGGCAAAGTCCGCTCATGGTGGCAATCCATAAATAACCGGCCCTGTCTTTTTGGAGACTTACCACTACATTGGAAGGCAGCCCCTCATTATTGGTGATGTGGCGTATGGTATTTGTTTTGGTATTGTAAAAATTCAACCCTGCCCCGGCAATGATCATGAGGCTGTCGTTGTATTCAAGTATGTCGGCCCCATTTACGATCAGGCGTTTGTTTGGGGGGCCATCCGTGGTCAGGTGCTCGACTATGCTTTCGGTTGAAGGATCCATTTTATAAACGCCTGCAGTTTCAGTACCGATCCACACATAGCCTTTGCTGTCGGTCATGATCTTTAGAATTTTGGTGTTGGGAATGCTGTTTAGTTTGTACAGGCCATCTTCAAATTTTTTTGCACCTTTTACGGCCGACCATTTATATACGCCGCGTGACTGAGAACCGAACCAGAGGTTCCCTGATTTATCTTCTGCAACCTGCCGTATGGTACGTGTTTCAAAGATTGCCGGTTCGTATCTTTTGATGGATCCCTTTGCCTGGTCATAAAATGCAATGAAGGCCGGCTGGCCTACAATGCATATCCTGTTGCTGTCTTTTAGCCGGCACATGGACCAGGGTGACCAGTAATTGGTTTCCTCCATCCCCCGGATATTGAGTTTGATATTCCGGAAATTTTTATCATACCTGTATAGCCCGTCTCCCCAGTATCCTACCAGTACATTGCCATTGTTCAGGTAAATAAATGAGGCCGGGCCACCATTGCCTTTTTGCATGGTTCGTTTGCTCAGGTGGCCAATGCTGCTGAATAATTCCCTGGCGGGATTAAAAACATACAGGCCGTTATTGGTGGTGGTAACCCACAGGTTCTGTTCCCTGTCTTCAGACAGGCTCACGGCATCATAATCAATGCTGCGGTCGTTCAGGTAACCATTAAAGACGGGAGTGAATTTTTTCTCCTGTTCATCATACCTGCAAAAAACCTGGAGNCCTGTTATCCAGATAGTTCCNTCTTTTTGCTCAAAAATGTTTGCAGGCTCATTATACCTGCCAATCCCTTCATTTATTGAGGCCCTGTCGAGTATGACTTTGCTATTTACAAGGTCGAAACAATAGATGCTGCATCCTTCATTTGGTGGCCAGTTCTTGAACCAGAATCTTCCTTTACTGTCAACCTTATAAACCCCTGCGTAGAGTACATTTCCAAACTTTTCTATCAGGGGTTCATGCCCTGCATTATGATTGCGGTAACTGAGTTGTTTACTGTTGCGATTATACACCAGCAGCCCCGAGTCGGATGCCATGATGTACCGGTGTCCAATGGGATCATCGGCAATATCGGTGGGTTTCCAGTTTGCAGGTGGAATGAAACTGTTATAGGCAGCCGAAAATTCATTCTTTNCCTTATTATAGGTGAGGAATTCCTTGAAGGCAAAACTGTATATGAGCCTGCCCTCGGCATCTTCGATGAGCTTTCTTTCAGNAGCCAGGTTTTTTTCAACCATGGTTATAACGGTTGCTTTTTTAAACGTAAAACGCCGGGTATCAAAAATGCCGATGCTTCCGTCTCCCAGTAATACCCATAGATTTTTCTGTTTATCAAGCAGCAATTGCCAGACGTAATTATTGGGTAACGAATTTTTATCGGCAGGGTTATGCCTGAATGTAAGGAACCGGGTGCCATCGAAACGCTGCAACCCGTTCACCGTGCTTATCCAGATATATCCCTGGGCGTCCTGGACCGAATTCACGGTAGCGTATGCAGCCAGGCCGTTACCAACCGAGTAATGCGTAAAGGAATATTGCCGGGCTTCCTGGCAAAACAGCTGTTGTGCCGGAATGAGGAGGGTCAATATGAGTAAGATTTTCCTCAACAATTGATTTTGCTTTCCGCTTCAAATATACCCAACCCTTGTATTAATTGTAAAAATTGCTGAATGAACTGCCGGCTGGCTGTATGAATTGTACTTTATCCGGGATGAACTGTTTTCGGGAAGAACAATGAGCGAACGGTTCATCCATAGGTAAGCNCAGTTCAAACAGGACCTGCTTCCGTTGCCAGGGTAAAGCAGATAAAATTGCATTTCAAAATAACGATCAAAAAGTATAGCCATGCAAAACAACCAACCAATCTTAACTGAAAGAACAAAACGTTCTTCCCAGGGTGAAGGAAAGAAGATCCTTTTTGCCAATTTTCCGGCCGATGGCCATTTCAATCCGCTTACGGGCCTGGCCAAACACCTGCTGGCAGCGGGTTACGATGTACGCTGGTACACATCACCTACGTACGAACACAAACTGGCCAAACTGAAGATCCCGTTCTTCCCTTTTAAAAATGCCGTTGATGTAAGCAATAACGATTTCGATAAAGCATTCCCCGGGAGGAAGAAACGTAAAACGCAGATCAGCCGGCTGAAGTTTGATATCATCAATGCCTTCATTAAAAGAGGACCGGAGTATTATGCCGATGTTGTGGACATATACAGGCAATTCCCGTTCGACCTGCTGGTTGCAGATGTTGCTTTTACCGGGATCCCGTTTGTAAAAGACCTGATGCGGATACCGGTGATATCTGTCGGCGTTTTTCCGCTTACAGAAAACTCCAAAGACCTGCCGCCCGTAGGATTGGGAATGACGCCTTCTTATTCTTTNTTCGGAAAGCTCAGGCAAGCGGTGCTGCGTACNGTGGCTGACAAACTTATTTTTGGCCAGCCCAATAAGGTGATGTTTAAGATATTTGGTGAGCATGGGATAGCGCACAACGGGGAAAGCCTTTTTGATATAAGCATAAAAAAATCAGACCTTATGCTGCAGAGCGGCACGCCGGGTTTTGAATATTACCGCAGCGACCTGAGTAAGAACATACGCTATGTCGGCCCCCTGCTTCCTTACAGCATTGGCAAAAAAACAACCACCTGGTTCGACAACCGGCTGAATGAATTTGAAAAAGTAATCCTGGTAACACAGGGTACCGTTGAAAAAGATATTGAAAAGATACTGGTACCCACCCTGCGGGCATTTAAGAACACGAACGTGTTGGTGGTTGCTACTACCGGCGGCAATGGAACCAGTGCATTGAAGGAGCGGTTCCCCGACAGGAATTTTATCATTGAAGATTTTATTCCCTTTGGCGATGTGATGCCCTATGCCGATGTGTACATAACCAACGGCGGTTATGGCGGTGTGATGCTGGGTATTGAAAATAAACTGCCCATGGTTGTGGCCGGCCTGCATGAAGGAAAGAACGAGATCTGTGCACGGGTTGGTTATTTTAAACTGGGCATCAATTTAAAATCAGAAAAGCCCGAACCGGGAAAAATGAGAGCTGCTGTGGAAGAGATCTTCCGCAACGGTATTTACAAAGCCAATGTGACGGCTTTGGGTAAAGAATTTGACCGGTATGAACCGAACCGCTTATTTTCCCAATATGTGGAAGAATTGCTGTATCCAGGTACGGCAAAAATAAAAACGGCGATACGTCAGCTTTCAAATAACTAAATCAATATAAAATCATGAGACCAGTTATTGCCGTATTATTTCTGTTGTCGACAATGAATATAAAGGCGCAGCAGCCAGACAGCGTGCGCATTTTTATAGACAGTGCCCTGCACCTGATGCAGAACAACTCTGCCTTTTCAAAGCAGGTTAACTGGAAGAAGATGGAAACAACTGTTTACCGCATGTCGAAAAATGCAAAGACCTATATGGAAGCAGCGCCTGCCATTAAATATGCTTTTGATGCATTGAATGATAAGCATGGCTGGCTGGTCTTTGGCAATGAAGATTACCACAATCCAAAATTCAAACCCGATACCGGCCGCATTTCTGCCAATATCAAACTGGCCGCATCAAAAGGGCCGAAGATATATTGCTCAATTGTGAATAACAGCTATGCATATATTTCCATTCCGTTCTTTGGCGGGCAAACCGATGAGCAGATGATCCGGTTTGCACAGCGTATCCAGGATTCACTGTGTAAAGTAATTACGCCGTCAACCAAAGGCATTATCATCGACCTGCGGCTGAATGCCGGCGGGAATATTGCACCCATGCTTGCCGGCGTGAGCAATGTGTTGGGGAATGGGGATGTTTCAATAACAACCGACAATAAGGGAAAGATAACTGGAAGAACAACCATAGAGAACAACAACATCATCATGGATGGAATAACCAGGACCTCCCTTACAAGGAACTGTGATGACCTTAGCAAACTGCCGGTAGCTGTACTCATTGGTCCAGTTACGGGTAGCTCGGGTGAGGCCATGGCAATTAGTTTTATTGGCCGGGACCGAACGATTTTGATTGGAGAAGACACCGGTGGCTATACCACAGCTAACAATGGTTTTTTATTGGCCGGCGATGATTATGGGATGGTGCTGGCTGTTGGTTATATGACCGACCGCTTTGGAAAAGCATATCATGATAATGTGAAGCCTGCAATTGAAGTAAACGGCGGCGATGATTTCTTTGACCATGTAAAAGATAAAAAGATAGAAGCTGCTGTAAAGTGGTTAGATAAAAATCGATAGAACTGGTTTTGAACAGTACATGCAGCAGGCCGGGTGAACGAAGGTTTACCTGGCCTTTTTTAATTCCAGCAATCCTTTCCGGAATAGGATCAGCAGCAACAGCATGAGCACAAAATGAACGAGGATCAGGTCGGGAGTCCCTAAGAGATGCGTTTCAGCGAGTATGTTCTTTTTCAGCAACCCGTTTAAAAAAATTCGCTGGTAAAGCATTCCATATACCAGGGGGATAACTGAAAACCCGGCAACGATGCCCAGGCGGTTTTTATTAAGTATTTTTTTACCGGCGATAAGCATCGGTGGCAGGCAAACCAGGAGAACAACGACCGAAGCCATTATTTTACTGCTGAGTGAATTACCGGTATCGCCCATCAGCGCCTGCACCACTATTTTTTCATCACCACCCCCCAGGAGGGCAGTAAAAATTCTTGCAAAAGGGAGATTGGCAAAAAGCAGTGAAAACCCGATCATCCGTTTGTTCTCATTTGCCGACCGGCTGAACCAGGTTGCGCCAAGCCACATGAGACTGCAGGAGAACAAGGGCCCGGCCAGGGTTGCAAGATAAGCCCATGCAGGTTTAGCGCATTGTTCGCAGGTGGCCCATACATTAAAATCCCGGGGGCCATAACAGCCACAGATAAAAAAGCCGGTACTGATGTGTGCCTGCTCGTGCAATTCGCCCATGATAAAATTTAGGGCAATAAATGCGAGGATGTATTTCCATGTGATCTTTAACTGCATGATGATCTTGTTTTAGATGAACGGTTACTGTGTAAATATATTCTTTCACAAAGCCTTCACATATCCCTGCCCGGTGAACTGTGGAAAGGAGCGTATGAATTGAGGCTTTTCCGGCAGGGGGCCTCTCTTTTAAAGCACACCCATCCTGTTTCTCAATTCATGCGGCGATCCGCTCAGTTCATGCATACAGCACTTCCTGCAGGGAAAATTCTGAAGCAACTTTGCATCATCAAAATCAATCTAAACAAATAAAAAAATGAAAATGGAAAAGATAAAATTCGGGATACAGCTGGCCATATTGATGCTGGCATTCCCCGTACTGTTTGTAACAGAGATCAAACAGGGCGACCAGGAAATGAAAAAGAATCAGCAGGAAAAACAGGAGCTCATCGAGGCTAAGAAACCTGAAACCAGTGAAGCACTGAAAAAACCAGCGCCTGTTTCAGATCTTAACATGATACCCGGTTCCAAACTGATGCCGTTAAACATTTAAAACAAAAAAAATGAGAAAGAAACTTTTAAATACGATGATCACCCGGCTGCGCATCTGCATCGCCGCATTCATCCTTGTCATCCTCAGCCTGTTCCTTTTTTCCTTTACGGTGCAGAATTTAACCGGCGATTTTTTAAAACAACTGGGCATCAGCCAGGCGGAGGCCGATAATAAAATAACGAGCAGCCTCCTGGGCGGTTCACTCAACTACTACGGCATAAGCAACCTGAAGAACATCCTGCTGAATGACCGGGCAGGTGTTGTAAAAGACATTGCAAACTATGCAAAGCAATACGCCAATTCGGATGCTTTCAAAAAAGAATATGCCGCTTTAAAAGAACGTAATAAGCCGGCGCCTGCTCAAAAAATAGAAACAGCAGAAGAAATGCGGGCCAACATGATCAAAACGGCAAAAGAATACGTGGCCAATTCGGAAAGTGCTTTGAAGAATGCAACGCCGCAAACACAGAAAATATTTACAGAGATGCTGGATGCTGCTAAAAAGAATTTGAAAGAAGCGGAAGATCCCAATAACAAGACCATCAAAATGTGGGCACAGAATTATGAAGAAATGAAAAAGATTACGCAGCAGAGCTGGGAGAACAGCATGAAGGAGTGGGAAGCAAAATATCCGGCCAATCACCTGCTGTATGTAAAAGTAAGCCTGCAGGCATTCCTGGATGCTACGGAAGGAATTGATTTCGGCGCAGCGCTTTACGATAAGAACGGCAAGAAATATTTNGTGAATNAGNACTATGAAAGAAAGGACAACCGGTGGAAGATGGCCTTTCGGGCAGGCAAGGATGCGGTGGAAACAGCGAGGGCATTCGTCCGCCAGTGGATGAGTGAAATAAAGTGATCTGTTGGTTAAGTAATTTGAATAGCACGTTGCCCCTTTGGCCATTGGGGCAACATGTTATCTACTGCAATAATAATTATCTTTACCTGCAACCCAAAACATACTCTTTACTCATGAAGATCATCAAATTATTCCTGTTGCTGTTCCTCATCAGCAAGGCCAGTGCCCAAACCTGCGACTGTGAAAAAGAATTCCTGCACATCAAACAATTTATGGAACATAACTATGCCGGGTTCAATGATAAACTGAAACTGCTTACCAAAACAGGGTATGAAAAAAGGACGAATGAATTACACCGGTTCAGTAAGGGCGCAGGCGATAATTGCGTACTGATCATTTCTCAATACCTCGACATGTTCAAAGACGATCACATACAGGTAAGTGCCACTTTCAGTACGGCGTTCGACTCAGCCTACATCAGCCGGAGGAAACTGATCGACCTGCCGGCAGAAAAAATAGAAACATTGCGTAAATCAACAACACATGAAGGTATTTACAATTTCAATTTTGATTCGGCTTATACCATTGCCGTATACAAAGAAAAAACGTCATTGCACGATTACGTTGGCGTGATCATTGATTCAAAACTTCCTTCCTGGAAAAAAGGGATGATAAAGTTTGAGGCAAAATACGTGAACGACAGCCTGCTGAAAGGAATTCTCTACGTGCGCAACCACATGCCCAAAGTGGATTGGTTTTATCTGGGAAAGAACAGCATCGGCGGAGATTGGCAACGGGATGGAACAATAAAAGAAAAGCGCTCATTTACCTATGTGCCCGTGTCATCAAAAAAACTTTCTGATAAAACACTTTATATCCAGGTATCGGATTTTGGCCCTTCCAATTACAAACGGATCGATTCGATATTCAAGGCAAACCAGGAAGCATTGAACAGCATGCCCAACCTGGTGCTCGACCTGCGTGACAATGGCGGCGGTTCTGACTTTTCTTATTCGCCGATCCTGCCCTATATTGCCACGGGCCCGGTTAAAAATATTGGTGTGGATGTATTGGCAACCGAAGCCAATATTGCCGGCTGGAAGAAAGTGCTTTCCGATCCCGATATTCCGGATGATAATAAAAAGTCCATTAGCAACATGATAGAAATAATGGAGAGAAATAAAGGCAGGCTGGTGAATATTGTTGATGATGAAATTGATTCTTCTTACAAAACATTGGCTTATCCCCGTAAAGTGGCCATTCTTATCAACCGTGGCTGCGCCAGCACCACCGAACAGTTTTTGCTCGCTGCCATGCAAAGCAGCAAGGTAACCCTGATGGGGGAGAGTACAAATGGTACACTGGATTATTCCAACATGCGTGATTCTTCTTTTTCCTGCATGCCATACCGGCTTTGGTATGCTACCACCCGCAGCCGCCGGCTTGATGTGGGGCAGGGCATTGATAATACCGGGATAAGGCCAAACCAATTCTTAAAGCCCGACGCAGACTGGATCGCTGAAGCTGTTAAGTTGCTGGAGCAGTAAAAACTTTTACCCAGGGGAAGGATCATTCCTGTTATTTTTGTGTATGATCAATTACAACCCCAAAGAGTGGTTCAGTTTTATATTCCGTTTTCATAAGGCAGATACATTCCGCAAACTGCTGCCACTGGTGATTGGTATTGCCGTGTACACCGCCATCGTTTCCTATACAGAAATTGTTTGGTGGAAACTGGGCCCCGACAGTTACGTAAAGAACATACCCATCATGCATAGCCTGCTTGGCTTTGCCATTTCCATGCTGCTGGTATTCCGTACCAATACGGCTTACGAACGCTGGTGGGAGGGAAGAAAACTCTGGGGCAGCCTGGTAAACAACAGCCGCAACCTCGCCATGAAAATGTCGGCCATTCTGCCAAAGGATGATGCAGTGAACCGGAGTTTCTTCCGTAAGATCATACCTGCTTATGCCTATGCATTGCACAATCATTTGCGCCGGGAGAAAACAAGGGTGGAGTTATTTGAAGGGGATGAAATTGCCCATCTTACCGGAAAGATCGACACCGATAAGCACATTCCAAACCAGGTGGCGGCGTTGATGACGGAACACATCAACGACCTGTACCGCGATAAAAAACTCAGCGATGCCCAATTGTTTTTCATTAATGCCGAGCTGGCATCTTTCACCGATATCTGTGGTGCCTGTGAACGGATCAAGAATACCCCCATTCCTTTTTCGTACAGCGTATTCATTAAAAAATTTATTTTCTTTTATGTGATGAGCCTGCCTTTTGGGTTTGCCTTCACGCTGGGTTATTATGCCGTGCCGGTGGTGGCGTTCATCTTTTATGTGCTGGGCAGCCTCGAAATCATTGCCGAAGAAATTGAAGACCCGTTTGGCGGCGACGCCAACGACGTGCCTACCGATAAACTGGCTGCCAATATTCATAAGCATGTGGGGGAATTGATATAAGCAGTTTTTTTATTTCGGTTCATCTTTTTGTTGTGCCGAATTCTGTACTCCTGCCATTGAACTGGCCAGATGCCTGGAACACATATTGAAGCTGCCCGGTAAACGTTTCGTTGGGCAGCATGCTGTAGATGAGCTTTGTTGTTGACCGGTGAAGCTTTTGATAACTATTGTCGTCTTCAATGTAATTTTTTTTCAACCTGAGTATTACGGAAACGTATTTCAGTTTGCTGTTTTTAACGGAATCATAGATTCGTATATCTGGCGTAAAATATTCTCCCAAACTGTCGGTAAGCAGTTTCTCTAATTCCTTACTTGCTGACTGGTTGTAAGAGGTCTCTATGCGGTCTGCTGTTATTACCCGGGGTTTTGGAATAAGTTGCATAAGCAGCAACATCATTCCGTAGGCAAGAGCAAGCGGAAGCAGGGCCTTTCCGATATTGAACTTTGATTGTTCCAGTGATGGATCATAGGGTACGAGCTTTGTGCCTGCAAGCCGGTCGCCCAGCCGCCTGCTGGTGTTTGTGAGGGCAATGATGGTTTCAATGGGCCAGATGATGCAAAGCAGGTTTCTTATAAAACATTTCAGCGGACTGGCTACTTCGCCGGTTTCGTTATCAACCAGCTGTAATTTCAATATCCGTTTGGCAATGCTTCGGCCATTGATGATGTCTTTGCAGAAGTAAAGGGCAAAGCCGATCAACCCGATATAAGCCCATGAACCACCCAGGAATTGCGGGCTTACCCGTTCGTGTGAGACCTTAAAAGCCCTGGAAAAATCTGCAACGATGCCCGGGATGAAAAAGATCATTGCGATCATGGTCATGAAGAAATGATCCAGCAGCATGGCAGCAAGGCGCATGCCCGTGTTTATTGGCTTGGTGGTAGCAGAAGTCGACATGTGATTATTTATCCTTTACAGTTTGTTTATGGTGTAAAGATAACGGGGTTCTGCCAGCTTTGTCCATTGCGGCAGTTTGTACATTGGCCGCTGACAATATTCATACCCGCAGCGACCCACGAAAGGCCCTGGCGGCATAATAGGATTCGGCACCATTGTGATAAGTGAAGACGGTATCGTAGCGGCGGTCGCAGAAAACAGCGCCACCGAGTTTCCTGATATCAGCAGGTGTTTTCACCCAACTCGATGTTTTGGTATCAAAATTTCCAAGTTGCTGCAATTCCCGGTATTCTTCTTCCGTCAAAAGTTCAATGCCCATGGCAGCAGCCATGCCCATTGCGCTATTCTTCGGTTTATGTTCTTTCCTCGATTCCAGTGCCTGGTGGTCGTAACAAACACTTCTGCGGTCTTTCGGACTTTCCGCTGAGCAATCATAAAAAATATATTCCCCGGTCTTTTTATCATAATCAACAATATCCGGTTCTCCGCCGGTTCTTTCCATTTCATTGAGCGACCAAAGTTTTTCTCCGCCAGCCGGACGGTCCAGCTTTGCCTGTACTTTAGCCCATTCCATGCTTTTATGACGGCTCATGTTCTTCTCAAAACGGGTTTTTAATGTATTGAGCAGTTCTGTCCGTTGTTTTGGCGTCAGTTCTTTTTTAGTTGCCATAACAATAATGTATTATTTTGATTTGATGATACTTTGAAGTGTGACTTTAATGTTCTGGTTAGCGGGGAAGTATTTGAATCATCTGTTTCTTTCTTCGGCCAGCAAATTAATTCTGTTCTAATCTTTAGGTTCCCACAATTGAATTTTATTTCCTTCAATATCTAAAATGTGAACGAATTTTCCATAGTCATATGTTTCAATTTTGTCTACGATAGTTACGTTTTCCTTTCTTAATTCTTCAACCAGTGCTTCTAAATTCTCAACCCGGTAGTTTATCATAAAGTCTTTTGCTGAAGGTGCAAAATATTTTGTGTTTTCCGGAAAAGGGTTCCACTGGGTGAGCCCCTTCTTACTGCTGTCATCGATCTCCCGCCATTCAAAACTTGTTCCGTATGGGCTTGTGTCAAACCCAAGGTGTGTTTGATACCATTCGTTAATTGCTTTTGGGTCTTTACATTTGAAGAAAATACCTCCTATCCCTGTTACCTTTTTCATTTTTGCAATTTTTTTGTTAGATATTATTGTCTTAAAAGCGAAGCCTAATAGAAATGAAGCAGCAATTAGTATTGCCGTCAATGATATCCTTTTCATTGTTTGTAAAATTAAATTTAAAAAATTAATTTTTTGTATTTTACCATTAATATTTGATGTCTGTCTTACGATTACCACTGGAGTAAGGTTAACTGATGCGCCAGGATATTAACGTCCGGGAAGATATAGAAGTCCACTGAAGTTACCAATAATGAATAAAAGCGGTTTAGGATAACGCCGTTGAATCTGCCGCCATACGCACAGTTTCTGGTGAATAAGAATGCAAGTATTTCTTTTTCTTCCGGCATCGCGGCAAGTTTCATTCTATGTATATATTTCCTAACTTTTAACGGATAAAAGCATGAGAAGGAAGTATAAGGCCTGCAAATTCATGTCAGCGATTCGTCGCTATTACCTGTCCACAGTGTAATTCAGTTCAGTTACACCGCAAGTAAATTGCCGAGTAGTCAATAGGTTTAATTTTATTTTGTCTTTGATGTCTGCGAACAATGGAATTCCTTGCCCAAGAATAACCGGATTAACAAATAGCCAATAGCCGTCAATTAGATTTAGTTGAATAAGTGAATGTGTTGCTGTCGGGCTGCCAAAAAGTAAGATATCTTTACCAGCCTGTTTTTTTATTTCATTTAAGATACCCGAAAGGTTGTCGTTAATAATTGTTGTGTTCGTCAAACCCTCGTCTTTCATTGTTTTTGATAAAACAACTTTGTGAACTTTGCCATACCACTTTGAATGTTCAATGTCGTGCTTCGTTGCTGCCGGCTTATCTCCTGCGGTAGGCCAGTAGTTTTCCATCATCTGATAAGTCACTCGTCCGTATAATGCGGTGTCGCCTTCGCTTATTCGCTTACCGACATGATCAAAAATTTCTTCATCAACTTTAATCCAATTCATTTCTCCTTTCAACCCTGCTACAAAGCCATCAAGCGATATGTGCATAAATGAAATTATTTTTCTCATATGGTTCTATTTTTATTATTTTCTATCATTTGTTATTATCTTATTAGAATGACAGGTAACATTCAGAGTTCTGAGCAGGAGGGGATTGTTGCTGTGTCCGCCCCAGTCCTGAACTATAATAAAGAAACGAAATTATTTTGATGAACGAAATGCTTTCCAGTTAACGGTCAACCCCATAGCCAAAGCTGAATAGAGTAGTAATGGTGGAATTTCCTTCCGTCCGCCCCCATAGCAGCAAACCATATGTTAGCGGTTCGGCTTTTACTAATCAGAAGTCATTTTAATAGTCTGTAGCCATCGTTCAACTAACTTTTCCCAATCAGCAATAGGTAGTTTTTCCCAATCGGGAATTTTTAGTGCAGATTTGTTTAACCCAAAAGCGTGTCCACCTTCTGCATAAACATGATATTCGGTAGGAACACCAGCCTTTTTCAAAGCAATATAATAAACCAATGAATTTTGAATTGTATCAACGGGATCATTTCCTGCTTGCAATATGAACATTGGCGGGGTGTTCCTGTCAACAGCAAGAGTCTTATTTAACTCGTAAGGTTTAGTAGTGTGAAAAGTCATATGTCCTGGAAACATTACTATTCCAAAATTTGGTTTGCAAATAACTTTGTCAATTTCATCCAGTATCGGATACGCTCGCATTTTATAATTAGTACTAACATCAGCAACTAAGTGACCGCCCGCTGAAAATCCCATTACTCCAATTTTGTTGGGTTCAATATTCCATTCTTTTGCATGGTAACGCACTAAAGCCATTGCTCTTTGTGCATCTTGCAATGCAATGGGTTTTACAGGATCTTTTTCACAATTACAATCTTTGTCATAATGAGGGCCAGAAGCAGGAACTCGGTATTTTAAAAGTATTCCGGTTATTCCGATTGAGGTTAACCATTCGCATATTTCCGACCCTTCAAGATCAATGGCAAGTTTATTATATCCACCCCCAGGAAATACAATTATGGCGGTTCCTGTGTTTTTCTCTTTAGGCGAATAGATAGTTATTGTTGGCTTCGAAACATTTGTAACCATGCCGTCATTGTATGCTTCTGTCCCTCTTATAAGCTCAGAGTCAGGAATATATGTTGACCAAATTGATATTTGTTTATGTGCAACTATAGAATCTTGAGTTTTTACTTGATGAGTTTGTTGTTTATTCTGTTTACAACAAAGTAAGATGCCGAATAAGGGAATTAAAATAATTTGCCTGAAAGAGGCTATGTTTTTTGATATTTTCATTTGTATGATGATCTTGAGAAACCCTGATTAAAGAAACGATTTTTTATTTTAAAAGTAAAACCGATTAGTTGACGGTCAACCCCATAGTCAAAGTTGAATAGGGAAGTAATGGCTGGATTCCCTTCCGTTTGCCCCAATATTAGCAATGCACTATTATACGAAGTATTCACTGATGATATAATTATATGAATCTATCGATAGCTATAGTGACTATAGATCAGTTTCCCTGCTTGCCAATCACTTGGTGTGACGATGATAGAATAATCCCAAATCACTTGATTTGAATTCCAAATATCTATTTTTATGTCACGGTTACTTTTCACAAAGTCAGGAATAGGTGGGATTATTATTTCTTTGACAGGTGGTGCATATTCTGCTTCATAAAAAGTACTTGCAGCAAATGAAATTCTAATGAAGAGAATGCTATCCTTCCCACAATTGAAACTTAATTTATTCATTGCTGGAGAAAAATTACAACATTGATCAGCCTTGGCTCTAACTTTGGCGACATACCAACATGATTGTATTGTAAAGCTTAGAGAAGCTAGAAGTACTGTACGATAATGCTTTTGTATTGAAGGAATGCTCATTAAATATTTCGTATAACGTGGCAGGTATTTGCGAAGGCTGGGAAATAGATATTCGTCAGCCTGGCTACCTGAAGCTAAATTAATAACGTCAAGCCTGATATGAAGCCAAATTGAGAAACAAAAGTTGAAACACAGCTTCCGTCCGCCCAGCTTTTGCAAACACCAATGTTAGCGGGTCGTTGTTTTTTGTTCGTCATTAACATATTCTAAAATGTCACCTGGCTGGCAATCCAATACATCACAAATTGTCTCCAATGTGCAAAATCTAATTGCCTTTGCTTTTCCTGTCTTTAAAATAGAAAGGTTCGATAAAGTCAGCCCAACTTTTTCAGAAAGTTCATTCAATGACATCTTCCGCTTTGCCATCATTACGTCTAAATTTACAATGATTGCCATAGCTTATACAGTTAAATCATTTTCGTTTTGAATGTCTACTCCTTTTTTGAAAATAGTCGCAATAATATATATTACAGATCCCATTAAAATAAAGGCTTGACTGTCAGCCCAAAATTGGTTTAAGCTGTCGGTGACAAAACCATGATGCATTAAATTTTTAGCTATCTGTCTGGCAATGTAACTAAACAGTCCAATTGAAAGAGTATAATAGCTAATTTGCAAAATTTGGTTCGAAACAAATGTGTTGAATGGTTTTGTTAAATCCATCTTGTGCATTAGTCTGATAACTATGTAAAATAGGAATGCTTTTAAAATTGAAATAGATAGAATAAAGCTATAGATTCCGAAAAAAGCTAGTTTACTGTTTTTATGTATTTCAGTTAAGTCCAACTTTTGATAAAGATTTTGGACAAATTCAGGTTTATACAAACTGAAAAAGAAATTTACTATCAGGCCCCCGGCTTCAATACACAAGCCGACAAAGATTAGCCAAGCCACAATATATAAGCCCCAAAATACGAAGTTGTTTGTTTTTGACATGATTGATAAATTTTAAATTGATGGCACAAACATAATAAATATTTATTGATAAACAATAAATATGTGCCTTTATTCAAAAAATATTTTCTAAATTTTAAAAGATAAAGATAAGTCGTTGATTATTTTAGATTTGTTATTGAGTGTAAAAGTCCGAATATTCAGGTGCATTTTATTGTGACGTATTTTTCTTGGGGTACTAGTGTCTCTTTACAATGCCCGCTAAAGTTCAGGGCTTGCTGCTGTGGGAGATTGTTGCTGTGTCCGCCCGGCGATGCCAGGTTAAAGGAACGAAATTTTACTTGAAATTTGATGTGAAATAGGTGACGGTCCCCCGGCTGCAAAACGCAATTAAATAAACGAATTTTTATTTTAAAATTGAAACTGGTTAGTTAACGGTCAACCCCATGGCCGATGCTGAACAGGGGAGTAATGCCTGGATCTCCTTCCGTCCGCCCCCATAGCAGCAAACCTTATGTTGTGCATTCGCCTTTATTGTAACTTTTCAAAATATTTGTCTAATCCTTCCATTATAGTTTTTGCTGATTCTGGATAACAATTCATTATTCTTTTCAAAGTAAATGTGCTTGTTTTTGAATTTTCAACAAGAAATATTTCATAAGGAACAGCAAAGTCACAAGTAGTTATCTTGTTTATATCACTTTCGATTTGCATCCATTGGGAATTCATTGTATTCGCAATTGTAGAATACAAAATATTACTCGATAGGATTTCTAATTTGTCGGTAGTGAAATTTTTTGCTTTATTGTTATAACAGGTGTCAATTAGTACAGAATCTTTAACAATTTTTAAAGCTTTATATCCGCAAGTTCCAGAAGATTTTAAACATGTAATTAGTATACTCTTATCAGTCTTATTGACTTGATTTGAATTAGTTTGTCCATAAAAAGTGTTAATGAGAAATATCAAAGGAATTGCAATGGCTTGTTTCATATATTAATTTAAAACTGTGTCGGAATATTGTACAAAGCCATGTTATGTTTTTGCCACTTCTCAATTACAATAGCATTAACTAGCTGCTTATAATTAATTTGTTTTAAAGATTGCTTTGACAGCATTACTTTTTAATAGCCAAGCTAAGTCCCCATAGCCTTTGATTGCTTAGCTCGTCGATAAACCATAGGCTTTTTGTTGTCGAGTCGATTATGCATTTATTTGATAAATAGTATTTGATTTGTTTGGGATCCGTGTCAAGCCAATTGAGATAAAGGGTGTCTTTCATCTGCGAATATCGTCCAACTGATTCACCTTGTTTTATGCTTACTATAAGCCATAGTTTTTGATAAAATTTGAAATAACCATTTTCTTTTAGAACTAAATAACCGTCTTGAAGTTCATTTCCCATTCCTGTATAAGTTGCAAGTACCTTCGATTTTCTGTATTCTTTATAATCGAAAGTTTTGTTACTTGTTCCACAGGAAGAAAATGTCAATACTAAAAGAAGATATTTTAAAATGTTTTTGTTCATTTGCTAATTTCAGAATATGTATGCTTTTTTAAGGTGACGCACAACGTCCGGGGCTTGCCGCAGGCTGGGTATTTGATGCTGTGTCAGCCCCCATAACGATGCACATAAAGGAACGAAAATTTTAGTTAAAACAAAAGGCCCATTATAAAACGGTCAAGCCCCACAACAAAAGATTGGTAGCGGACTGATGCTGAAGAAAGTCAGTCCAGCCCAGCTTGCGGCAAACCCGTGTTGTAGGCAGTGCCTTTTTTAGTATATTTGTCACATGAAAGCGCTAGTAATTACCCCCAAAAATAATGACGAATTCAAATTCGTTACTGACCTGCTTAAAAAGTTAGGTGTCGGTTCTTCAACAGTGAGCCAGGAGGAACTTGAAGATATTGGCATGTCAAAATTGTTACGTGAGGTTGATAAAACCAAAAAGGCAAGCCGTATAGAAATAATGAAAAAGCTGACAGCCTGATGAAAGTTGAGTTTCTAAAGAAATTTTCAAAAGATCTTGATGATGTAAGAACAAGACCTGTTAAGCAGGCATTGATTCGTGTCATTGAATTAATGGAAGAAACTGACTCTCTCGACAAAATTCCTAATACAAAAAAATTAAAAGGTCATAGAACTGCTTATAGAACCAGAGTCGGTGATTATAGATTAGGCTTTTTTTTTGAAAATACAACGATTCTCCTCGCTCGCTTTGTCCACCGAAAAGATATTTATAAAATCTTTCCTTAATTAGGGACTTTGCTTTGGCATTGCCTACAACGTTCGGGGCTTGCTGCTGTGGGGGATTGCTGCTGTGTCCGCCCGGCCCTGAACTATAATAAAGTAACGAAATTATTTTTTAAAATGTAAAGCTAAAAAGTAAACCCCATAGCCAAAGCTGAATAGGGGTGTAATGCCTGGATTCACTTTCGTCCGTCCCCATAGCAGCAAACCCATGTTAGCAGTAGTGCGTTAACTTTCAGAGAGGTACTTTTTTAGAGTAATGATTTGTGTCCTTCCGAATCTTTTAAGGTCTAGTAAATCTTTATCGCCTGTTATGAGATGTGAGGCTTTCCCGTCCTTTGAGAGAGACAATAAAAAATTGTCTTTAGGATCTCGACAGATAGATGTCGAACTTGTAACATTAATGAACTCTCCATGTTCTTTCATCTGAAATAACAACTCCTCTAAGTCAGAAGGAGAGAAGTATTTACTAAATTTTGGTCTACGAGCTACTTCAATGAACTCTTCAAGTAACTCGCCACTAAATAATAATATCAAATTGGGAGTTGATACGAGTTTATCGAATGATGAAAAGTCTTTCGTTAGCAAAAAACTAATCCAGATATTAGTATCAATAACAATCCTACTTTTTTTCTTTGGCATATCTTCTTGCTCTTACCGATTCGACTTCTTTTGTTATTTCTTCTAAAGAGAGAGGATTGGAACTAGCTTTTATTCGTAATTTTTTAATGATTTTCAAAAAACCATCTTCTTTAGTTCCTTTAATTGAAATTAAATTGAGGTCAGCAAGGTTTTGAAGCAATTTTGTTGCCTTTGGATTTAATATGTCAACTTGTAGTGTCATACCCAAATATAAGAATTTTCCTTGAGAAAACTGTCTCGCCAGCATTACAGCTAACGTTCAATGCTTGCTGCTGTGGGGGATTATTGCTGTGTCGGCCCCGGCGCAAAACCTGATTAAAGAAACGAATTTTTATTTAAATGTAAGACCGATTAGTAAACGGTCAACCCAATAGCCAAAGTTGAATAGGGGAGTGATGCTTGGATTTCCTTCCGTCCGACCCCATAGCAGCAAACCTTATGTTGGGCGCAGTTGAATAGTAGTTAATCTGTTGTGCCATATTTAATTCCTTGACGAATAAAATAGGATTTAAGAATATTAAATTTTTGATTGCACGAAATTCCATCATCAATACGTTTAGAGCTTACCCTGGTTCTATGACACTCGAAACAAATTTCAATGAATTCAAATACTTTCCCCTTCGAGTTCAAAAATAGAATCGCATTTCTGGGTACATAGCAAGCAGCAGGTGTATATTTAAAAGTGCTTCCCTTAACACCGAAATTATAAAGAAGATTAGTTAATGAATCAATTTGAACAGAATTTAGCGATTTTGTTTCCTTGAACTTTGAGAATGGGGAAGTTTTTAACGGTAAATAATTTGAGGTGTCCTCAAATGAAATGAGCATTACAGATTTAGTGATATTAAAGGGATAATTATTTAGCCGTTGTTTAAATGTGAAATTATTTCTCTTGAAACAATCATATTTTTTGTCCTGCCCAAAAGAACCTAGTGCAATTAGTAGAGAAATAATGGCGAAAAATATTTTCATGATTTAATTACTGTCATTGGAAATTGCGCCCAACGTGAAAGCATTGCCGAAGTGGTGATATTCGTTGTTTGTCCAGCCCGGCCGCAATGCTAGTTAAAGGAACAAAATTTTGATGAAACCGAAAAGTCAATTAGTTTATGGTCAAGCCGCTGACTACTGCCTGGCCGAGATAAAATGCTGAAGATTGTTTGTCCAGCCACCATTTTGGCAATGCAATGTTGGTGGCAGTATCATTATAACGAATAGTCTGTTCCTTTGGCCAAATCTGATGGATGAAAACCATGAACTGCTACAAGTGTTGGATACATTAACAACAGATTGATTCTTTCGGCAACTGGCTTATGGCATGGATCAACGATAATAATCCTCTTAACCTGATTGTTATCGAAACATGCTCCTAGTATTTGACTTAACTCAGCATCTAGTGGTGAAATGGACAATCCGTAGATAATAATTGTATGAGCTGTACGTATTGTATTCAGTGCAAGAACATGCATTTTTCCCAAATATTGGCTTTCTTCCTTAGCTCGATACGGCTCTTCTGTCATTTCTGATGGTAAATAGATATTTTTTGGATCCGTATATTTTCCATGAATGTGGGCGGCATCGAATTGCTTAACACCAAATAACTGAGGTAAAGCTGTTTTATTTATAGCATCTTCGACAACTGTATCCCAATTCGTTGAAACGATAGTAAACCTAATGCAATTCGAAAGTATGATTTGGTTGACTAAGTGATAAAATTCATCCCGAATTACGATTTCACCATTCTGTTGAGATATTCTAATTTCTTCACCAATTTTTTGTTTAGCTGTTGCTAATAGCTGTTTACATTCTTTAAATAAATCGCTATTCGGTTCACCTGAAAACCATCTTAGCAAGTAAATCATGCGTGCTAATGCAGTAGTTGCACCTTCGGGTGATAATTTTGTTTTAAAATAATCAGGTTGGAATACTCTAATTATGGGCGTCCAAGCGTTTTGCACTGCCCCAGCTCCGACAACTAAAGCAATAGATTGATTTTTTGCGATGTTCATTCTGGAATTATAACGCTTCTAAGATATTGCCACCAACGTGAAAGCATTGCCGAAGTGGTGGTATTCGTTGTTTGTCCAGCCCGGCCACAATGCCAGTTAAAGGAACAAAATTTTGATGAAACCGGAAAGTCAATTAGTTAACGGTCAACCCACTGACCACTGCCTGGCCGAGATAAAATGCTGAAGATTGTTTGTCCAGCCACCATTTTGGCAATGCAATGTTAGCTGCCGTTTAATTAAACTCGATTTGACCTTTCTGGCCTTGGAAAGTGATTTGTATGTGATCTGAAATTGATATCTTTTGAAAAGAAGGTTTAGAAGTTTCAAACTGCAAACTTCTGACTGAATACAGTGAATTTGGCTTTTTCCGTACAAAACTTATTAAAAAGCCTTCCAAAGAAATAAATGAATTTTTGCTTGATTTAGTAAAGCCACAATGTAAAAGAAGTGAACTGTAGAACTGAATTTCCGTTTTGCTACCATAAAATGTCATTCCAGTAAACCGCTTTAGAAATTTGCCCTTCCTTTTTTCTTCATGCTGTGCTAAATATGCTTTCCTCGTGACTGAGTCTCCGTTAATGTTCCAATGATTGAATTGAAAGTATTCTTTTTTGTACTCCATAATCCAGAAATTAATATCAGAATTAGAGTTAAAAGACGAATCAATAATATATAGTGCCTGAAACCATGGTATCAAATTATCATTTACTTTTCTTTCTTTTAATTCCACCTTAGTTTTATAATATTTACTTAGGATATCATTGGCCTTTTGTAATTCACCCGAATTATCTGGCCCGAGAGCTATAGCGCTACTCCCTATGTGATGTTCCGAAGCAGAAGGGGCAAAAATTTCCAAATAATTAATATCTCCAAAAATATATGCGCCAGTCCACGANGCACTACTTGTACTTGTGCTGCGAGTAAAAAAGCCGGAAAATTCATTTTTAATGAACTGTGAATTTATTAGCGCTGAATAGTCGGTGGAGTCTAAGACTACAAAGGCATGATTAAATTGCAACTTAGGTGATTGACCTAGCGAGGCAATTGTTAGAAAAATAGCATTAAAAGTCAAAAGTTTTTTCATAAATGGCGGCTAACGTTCAGGGCTTGCTGCTGTGGGGGATTGTTGCTGTGTCAGCCCCGGCGCAAAACCTGATTAAAGAAACGAATTTTTATTTTAAAAGTAAAGCCGATTAGTAAACGGTCAACCCCATAGCCAAAGTTGAACAGGGGAGTAATGCCTGGATCTCCTTCCGTCTGCCCCCATAGCAGCAAACCACATGTTAGCCGCTGTTGCTTATTGAGCGATTTTAAGAAGGGAATCAATAGAGAGATCTTCGTCAATTAAAGGCCAATGGATACCATACCCTGATGGAGAAACTGTGAAAAGATTCCTTTGAATTTCACTCGCCTCAGCCAATTTCTTTGATACTTTAGCAATAGGCAATTTTACCAAATGACCATCAATTTGTAGGCAAATTAAATTTTGCTCAAAAGTAACTGCTTCGATATTGTGAGTCGCTATCATTATATTAGTTGTTAAAATGATTATTCCAAGATTCAACGATTAAGTCAAAGTGTTGGTATATGATTTTCTTAATTTCTTTTCTTGCAGCTGGTGTCAGCTTATAAGAAAAAGCCTCTTTAATTTCAACCTCTTCAAGAAGCAGCCAAAATTTACACTCCATGTCGCCCTTTTCGGCATGAACATGAATAGGTTCGGCTCCTTCATTCGAATAGAAAAATAAACGCCAGCCATAAATAAACAATATTGTTGGCATATTTAAACTTATAGATATAAAGATACAAAAAAGCTATCAAAGACTTGAGCTGTCTTGCAATAGCGGCTAACGTTAGCATTTATGTAATAAGACGTACCTGGTTATTCAAAAAAGGTATTGAATATCAATAGGTCAGTATTATACATTTTGTATTGTTTGTTGCGTCAATGCAATTTATTAAAAATTGTTATGCGAAAAGGACTTGCTTAAATTCTACGGCTTCGCCTATCCAGGTCACAGTAGGTCTGGGAAATAATGACTGAATGGAATTTAGCAACTTTTCCGAGATCTACACATACCACTTTGTGGTAGTATAGTAGTCTAAATCAGCCTACCAATCTATTTTTTCGCTGCCCCACAAATCATCAAACGGACTTACAATGTTCACAAGTTCCTGTTTGCTCACGTGCAGGTAACGCTCGGTTGTTTTAATGCTGAAGTGCCCCAGTATGTCTTTAATGTACCTGATATCTGTTCCTTTGTCAAGCAGGTGGGTGGCAAAACTATGCCGCAGGCTGTGTATCCCCACTTCTTTTTTAATGCCTGCCCTGTTCTTTGCATTGGTAAAGATCTGCTGTACCGTTCGTATCGGATAGGACTGGCCTGTGGTTTCCGACTCAAACAGGTAATACCGGGGCCTGGGTTTACAGATCTTTATGTAATTCCGCAAGATATCCAGGAGGATGGGGCTCAGGTTTACATACCGGTCTTTTTTACCCTTGGCCCGCTCTATGAATATCTGCATACGCCGGCTGTCAATATCCGCAATCTTTAATTTTACGATCTCACTCACCCGTAAACCGGCACTGTAAGCTGTAAACAGCATGGCTTTATGCTTTTTATTGCTGAGGGCATTAAAAAGCCGGCGTATCTCTGTCTCGTTCAAAAGCTTTGGCAAAATGAACCTCTTCTTCGGCCTCGGTATCTCCCAAAAAAATTGCTGCCTGCCCAATACCTGCTCATAATAAAACTTCATCGCATTCATGCGGCTGTGCAGGGTGTTCTCGGTAAGCTTTAACCCTTCGTAGCAATAAACCAGGTAACGCATCATGTGTTCGGGTGTGAGTGAATCGGAAGAAACCCTGCCAATCGTTTGCAGCAATTGCGACATTTCATTGAGATAGGTTTTAATGGTGGAAGGACTGTATGCTTTCAGGATCAGTTTCTGCTGCATGGCCGGCAATACATGCGCATTTACCGGATGTATTTTTACGGATCTGTTCAAGAGGGGTGATTTGGGTATGCTTCTGGTTTGCGGCAGATCATAAATACGGGTTACCTGCCGGCCGGTACCTGACCCGCCTTTCTTTTTTTCGGCCAGGTAATCATATAAGGCCGACTGTTCTATCTCTGCTTTGTCTTTTAATGCAGCGATCAGCCGGCTGTGAATTTCTTTATTCAGCGGGGCATACCAGCATTTATTTGTCTGGCTCCAGTTTATACCAGGCTGTTTCCTGACCAGCCTGTTTAACCGGGCATCGCCATCAAAATAAATCCCGATCATTTCCTGCTGCCGGTGCTGCAACGGTTTTAGCGTCACTTTTTTCATCCCGGAATATTACAATAAAGAAAGAACCGCATCCTGTACCTTTACCCCACATAAAACGAGTTTTTTACCATGGGTTTAAAGTTTCTTCACTGGCTTGGCATTTGTGCCTGTATTGTACTCATTGTTTCCTGCTTTTTGCCCTGGGGGTATTATGGCGACATTAACCAAACCTTCACCGGCTTTTATAGTTACGGGAACCAGTACGGCCGGCCTGGAAAATTTTTGTTGCCAATGGGAACATTGCTCCTTGTATTTATGCTGCTGCCCAAAGTGTGGGCAAAACGGGCCAACCTTTTTATCGCTGCACTCACGCTGGCTTATGCAGTAAAAAATTATATCCTCTTTGGTTCCTGTTATAATAATTATTGTCCGCAACGGTTATTTGGTATTTACCTGATGCTGAGCGCTGCATCGGTGATATTGCTGGCGGCGGTTTTTCCGAATATGAAATTTAAGGAGAAAGTTTGAGGTTTGAAGTTTGTGGTTCATGCTAACATAAAACCTCAAACCCGAAACATCAAACTTCAAACCTCAAACAATTTTTTAATTCTTCTTCACTTCTTTCGCCCATGCATCTTTTAAGGTAACCGTTCTGTTGAATACCGGTTTACCGGGCGTGGAGTCTTTATCCAGGCAGAAATATCCCTTGCGGATGAATTGGTACCGGCTGTCTGATGTTGCATTAATAAGAGAAGGTTCCACTACGGCATTGGTAATTACCTGTAAGGAGTTCGGATTGATGGTATCTTTAAAATCACCTTCTTCTGCCAGCGGATTTTCGGATGTGAAGAGGCGATCGTATAAACGTACTTCAGCAGTAATGCATGTGCAGCACTTACCCAGTGTATGGTTCCTTTTACAGAGATACTGCCATTGTCTAACCCGCTTTTTGTTTCGGGTAAATAGGTACAATGTATTTCGGTGATATTTCCGGCACCGTCTTTTACAAAGCTTTCGCATTTTACAATGTAGGCGCTCTTCAGCCNTACCATGGCACCGGGCGCCAGGCGGAACCATTTTTTTGCNGGCACTTCCATAAAATCTTCCCGCTCTATCCACAGTTCTCTGCTGAAAGGAACAGAACGGCTTCCCATGCTTTCATCGGGACCATTCTCGCTGATCATNTCTTCNGTTTTNCCNGNTTCATAATTNTCAATGATAAGTTTAACGGGATCAAGTACGGCCATTACCCGGTTTGCTTTTTTATTCAGGTCTTCNCGTAAACAGAATTCGAGTAAACTCAGGTCNATNAAATTTTCCCGTTTNGCCACGCCGATCTTATCGCAAAATGTGCGGATGCTTTCGGCTGTATATCCTTTTCTCCGGAACGCACTTAGTGTGGGCATGCGTGGATCATCCCACCCGGTAACATGGCCTTCATTCACCAGTTGCAGCAGTTTCCTTTTGCTCATTACGGTGTAGGTCATATTCAGGCGGGCAAATTCATATTGATGCGATGGGAATATTTCCAGCTTTTCAATGAACCAGTCGTACAGTTCCCGGTGGGGAATGAATTCGAGCGTACAGATGGAATGGGTGATGTTCTCAATGCTGTCGCTCTGCCCGTGTGCAAAATCATACATGGGGTAGATGCACCACTTGTCGCCCGTGCGGTGATGATGTGCATGCTTGATGCGGTAGATGATGGGATCCCGCATGAGCATATTGGTATGCGCCATGTCGATCTTTGCACGCAGTACTTTTTCACCGTCCTTGTATTTGGCATCTTTCATTTCGGTGAAGAGAGTAAGATTCTCTTCGATCGTTCTGCTGCGGTATTGATTGTCTTTTCCGGGTTCGGTGGGCGTGCCTTTCATTGCTGCAATTTCATCGGCGGTGGAATCATCTACATAAGCAAGGCCTTTTTTGATGAGGGTAACAGCGTAGGTATATAAAGTATCAAAGTAATCCGATGCATAAAATTCATTGGCCCAGCTAAAGCCAAGCCAGCGGATATCGTCTTTGATGCTTTCAACATATTCGGTTTCTTCGGTAACGGGGTTGGTNTCGTCGAAGCGGAGATTTGTTTTGCCGCCATAGTTCAGGCCTAAACCAAAGTTCAGGCAAATGCTTTTTGCATGTCCGATATGTAAATACCCGTTTGGTTCGGGAGGGAAACGGGTGAGGATGCTTTTGTATTTTCCGTTCTTCAGGTCTTCTTCTATGATTTCCTCAATGAAGTTGAGGCTTTTTTCTTCGCTCATCTTGATTTGATTTGAGCGGCAAATCTACTAAATAATGAACAAGGAGCAAGGAGCGATGAATGGCGAAGGTTGCAGCTTTCTGTTCCCTGTTCTTAATTCCCTGTTCCTTGTTCTTTGTTCATTTTTTCCAGCAGGGCAATGATCCTGTCTAATTTTTCTGTTTCAATTTTATTAAGCTGTATCTGCAGGGATTCTATCTC
>JGI24770J26754_10000405_pt1 | contig 30636 bp, 20 predicted proteins | sample LakOneMetagenome_FD_26754 | JGI IMG/M metagenome (IMG submission 26754) | reverse complement strand
AAGCCGCTTCGACGGAGGACGGCAGACACCTCCTCAGCGAGAGCCAGGCCGACACTCTCGCGAAAGTCAGCGCCTCTGGCCGCCTGCTCGACCTGCTTGTCGGCCCTGCCGGTGCGGGCAAGACAACGGCCATGCACGCTCTCCAACGAGCCTGGCGCGCCGAGCACGGACGCGACAGCGTGGTCGGTCTCGCGCCGAGCGCGGTGGCTGCTCAGGTCCTGGCTGAGGACTTGGGCATCGAATGCGAGAACACCGCGAAGTGGCTCCATGAGCATGACCGCGGCAGGGTCGCTTTGCATTCCGGACAACTCGTGATCATCGACGAGGCGACCCTCGCCGGCACATTGACGCTCGACCGGATCAGCCGAATCGCGGCCGAGGCAGGCGCCAAGGTGTTGCTCGTGGGCGACTGGGCCCAACTCCAGTCGGTGGACGCCGGTGGTGCCTTCTCACTGCTCGTGAGCGAACGACTGGACGTTGCCGAGCTGACCGAGGTGCACCGCTTCGTCAACGCGTGGGAGCGCGAGGCGTCGCTCGATCTCCGGTTCGGACGCAGCGAGGTCATCGGCCTGTATGCCGAGCACGACCGTCTGAAGGAGGGAACGACCGATGAGATGACGGACGCCGCGTACGCCGCCTGGCGCGGGGACACCAGGTCTGGGCGGTCCAGCGTGCTTGTCACCGAGGCGACTCGGTCGGTCTTCGCGCTCAATAGGCGGGCCCGAGCAGAACGGATCCTTGACGGTGACACTCGGGCCAGCGCCGAGGTCCGGCTCGTCGACGGAGGCCACGCATCTGAAGGCGACCTCATCATCACCCGACGCAACGACCGGCGGCTCAAGCCGTTGCGAGGCGGGTGGGTCCGAAATGGCGACCGGTGGCAGATCCTGAATGTCGGTAGGGACGGCTCCGCCGAGGTGCGCCGGCTCTCCGGCACCGGGCACGGCACCGTCAGGCTGCCAGCCTCGTACGTCGCCGAGCACGTCGACCTCGGGTACGCCGTTACCGCCCATCGCGCCCAGGGCATCACGGTCGACACTTCGCATGTCGTCGTCTCCGGCACCACCACTCGCGAGAACCTCTACGTGTCGATGACCCGGGGCCGGGAGTCCAACACGGCGTACGTCGCGCTCGACCAACCAGACGACTGCCACGCCACTCCCGAGCCCGACGAGGTGACCGCCCAAACGGTTCTCTACGGAGTCCTCCAACACTCGGGTGTTGAACTTTCCGCCCATCAGACGATCCGTGCCGAGCAGGATTCCTGGGGCTCGATCGGCCAGTTGGCCGCCGAGTACGAAACGATCGCGGCTGCAGCTCAACGGGACCGTTGGGTCGAACTGCTCGATCGGTCGGGACTTTCGCGAGAACAGGTTGACGCCGTGGTCCAGTCGGACTCTTTCGGTCCACTGACCGCGGAGCTTCGTCGGGCCGAGGCAAACCACTACGACCTCGCCAGCCTGATGCCGATGGTCGTCGCGAGCCGCGGACTCGGTGATGCCGTCGACATCGGAGCCGTGCTGATGAGTCGCATTCAGCACCAAGCCGGTCGGGTCCGTCGTGGGAAGCGGAGCGCCGAACCGCACCTCATCGCGGGCTTGATCCCAGCCGCTGACGGGCCGATGGAGCAGGACATGGCGGAGGCCCTTCGCGAGAGGGCGTACCTGATCGAGGAACGTGCCATGACGCTCGCACAATCTGCGATCGATCTCGATGCGGCGTGGCTCAAGCGGCTCGGCGCGGCTCCCACGAACGAGGTTGCGCATGATCGATGGCTACGGGAGGTCGGGTCCGTCGCCGCCTACCGTGACCGGTACGGAATCGCAGCGCGGACGGGCCTGGGCGCCGACCCGGCGACGGACGCTCAGCGCCGAGACGCGGGACGCGCCGAGCAGGCCATCCGTCGAGCACGATCCATTGCGAGGGAGTCAGCGGACGACCACGAGCACAGAAGCCTGGTCCGTCGTGGTGCTGGGATCCCGTAGGTCCACGACTTGAGGGTTCGTGTGGGTTATCCACCGGGGCGCCCACAGGCAAGCGCCCTGCCCGCGGTCGGAGAGAAGGTCGCCATACGGACCGAAGGGAGACCCCGATGCTTGCCCTGCTTTGGAACCTCAGCGCCGCGATCCGCGGCTACGTGCGCTATTACATGCCCACCAACCGCGCCCTGGACTGGCTGCGTACACCGCGTGGCCTCAAATGGGCGATCCCAATCGCGGTCGTCGCGACGCCGGCGTACCTGTACGAGCTGAGCGTCGCTGCGGTCGTTGCGGCAGAGCCGGGATTCGGCTGGATGAACGTCCTCGTCATCCTCTTCCTGTGGAACGCACTCAAGTTCGCATGGATCGCAGTCCTTGCGCCGCTGGCCATTTTGAGGCCGATGCTGGGGCGAAGGACGGCAGCCACTTCGTAGGCTCATTGCGTGAGCGGCGACCGTTGACGGTGTGGGGGAAATGCGTATGAGAGCCCTACGTCGACCGTCTGGGCCCCGTCGCAGCCCGTCTTGGCTTCCGACAGTCCTGGGAGTCGACCGAACCGTGCGCGGCGCATCTCGCCAGCAAAGCCAGCCAGAATGATGCTCCCCTGCTGCAGCAGGAGTGGTCGTGGGCATGCTTGCATCTGGTTTCCCAAGCGGTTCCGGTCGGCGATAGGCGGAGGGTCAAATAGGTCCTCTGGGTTGAGTCGTCGCTGCCTCAAGACTCCCGAATGTCATGGCCCTGCAACCTCGTGGCCCCAATGCCTCACTAGGTTCGGGTCAAGCCCAACTTGATCCAAGCAATTCACCATCGCCACGTCAGACCATATTGGTGGTGAGGTACGGGATCGATCTGAAGCATGACCCACCGGTTTCGGCTGATGGGCGACGTGTCAGTGCCGGCCCTCCATTGGTCCTCGGCGCTGGTGGAGACGATGGGTCCGAATCTGCGAACGCGGGTGGGTTGTTCTGGACCTGTAAACCGAAGTTCGAGTCGCAACATCCGTGTGGGAATGGTGAAGGACACTTGGATGGTGGTTTCTGGAGTAGGGTCAGGATCGTCATCAACGAGTGAACGGACTGCGAAGGTGTGAGTCTCTCCGCGTTGCAGAGGGCGGTCGAAGACGAACGTGCAACTGTTCCAGGAGACCCCGCCGCCGTCGCCGTAGGAGAGTTGCGTGACGTCGCCGCCGAGCACGGCTTGTTGCTCAATGCGGAAACCCTCGCCGGTGTCCTTGTCCAGGCTGAGGCCGTATCGGTCGGCCCCGCTAACGAGGGCTTTGACGGTGCGATGCTCAATAATCTCGGCCGGGCAGCGGTGGTGACCGAATACATAGGCCATCGCCAGTTCGATCAGTTCGAAGGGACCACCCGATACGAATCCCGCATGTCGGTGACGTGCCTCGCCGTTGTCGGCGAGCTCGGGCAACAACTCCACCAGAGTGGTCAGGGTTGAACCCACGATAGCGTGCCTGCCGGCCTCGAGATTGGCGACCGTCGACCGGCCCAGACCGGCTCTTCCTGCGAGCTCAGTCTGAGTCCAGCGGCGCGCGAGTCGCGCGACGCGCAGACGGTTGCCAGTAACCACGCCCGTATTTCAACCCTCAGCGAGCGGCGCCGCAATGACCTAGTGCACATTCCCCAGGGTCCGCCAGAATGTTTGGACGGTCGTAGGTTCAGGAAGGACTGCGGGCGGACGGAAGGGTGCGCTCAGTACGAACAGTGGGAACTACCATCCTCGAGAGAGCTCGACGTCTTCTCGGGACCGATGCGCCCACCGAAGCTACACCTTCAACGGCGACGGATCAGCCTGGCCATAGACACGGTCCGTGGGCGCGGCTCGCGGGTCGGTCACGATTCTAAGGTGACGGCGACCCACCCACGGCTGAGATTCCCGCTCTCGGCCAGCGAGGTATCCATCGGTTGTAGACGCAAGAGGACGTCGAAGATCGTTCCGAAGTGGGCGTTGCCGTACGGAACGACGCCAACTCTGGTGCCCTCTGATACCTGGCTCAACAGGAAGACCAGTGCGTCAGCCGGCGTCGGCGGGGGAAAGATGGCCAGCGGGGTGCCGTAGACACTCACTTTCAATGCCGCATTGGGCGCATCCCCGTCCGCAACGAGTGTGGCCCCAACATGTCGGAGTTCCTTGCCCATGGATCCAAAGAGACTCCGAAGGAGCGCCAAGAACTCATCCGCAGCGAGTGCGGTGGTCCAGAACTTGCCGGGGTCGGCGTTACCCTGTTGGCCCGATGCCCGCGGTTGTTGCGGACCCGAGCTCCGCACCTTCTTCTTGCCGAACAGCCCCATGTTGCCCTCCTTGGAGTTCGCACGTTCGACCGGGTGTTGCCAGCCGACCCTATGGATTGTCACAAGCGGCTGACTGTGCCGCCGTTTCTGATTCTGTCAGCCCCGGCGACGAAACGGTGTGTCTCGGGCGGCTCAGCGGAGGGGCGGGGCTGCCCTGCACGTTTGCTCGTCCCGGACTTCCTGACTCTGCGTTCTCCTGTGCGCTCTGACCCGCCCCGGCGTCTCTGGGGACCCCATCCTTGGGATGGCCGGGGTATGTCAAGAGAACTTCGAGGTATCCGCCAGCTGAACTCGGCAAACGCGCCGAAGTCGGGCAGATCCGCGTGGCCGCGACCTGACACCTCCACGGTGCCAGGACCCACCGGAGGACATACTCGTGGCGACCTGGGGCATGGCCAGTCTGTCGACGCCGCAGCTGCGTGGAAGGCACCCGACGTTGTGCTCAAGGTGGCCGTCACCGGTTCGTGTCGGAGAAGGAACATCTGTGAGCGAGTGTTTGGCGCGAGGTTGCGCGCCGTGATGCTTCACCCGATGATGCGATCGAGATCGCCGCGCACGCCATGGCACAGGGCTCTGAGACCGGAGCAACGTGGGACGGGATAGGCGACCAGATCAAGAGCAACAAAGTCGAGGAGACTGGCATGGGATTCCTGAGCGGGCTTGAGCGTGGAGCAAGCATGTTCGTCAAGGTGTTGACCACGGCGCTGTGGGGTGCCATCGGCGTTGGCGGTTTCGCGACCGGAGTGTGGTGGATCGGACTGCTTGCGATCGCGTACCTTGCCTACATTTGGGTATGGGGAGGTAGGTGGCTCATCTACTAACTCGACTTGTACTGTGAAAGCCTGAAATGGGCTGGACGATCTGGCCGATCTACTCGCTGGTCTACGATCTGCTCTGGGATGGGCCGGCAACCCTCGCCGTAGCGCACGCAGTGGTCTCGGTGACCAGTCCAGCACTGCCTGTGATCGAGGTAGGGGCTGGCACGGGGCTGATCACACGCTCCCTCGTGGGTGCCGGCCTTCACGTGACGGCTTACGAGCCTGAGCCGCGGATGCGGAAGGAGCTCGTGGGCCGCCTTCCGCAGATTCCCACCGAAGCCCTTGCCCTCGAAGACATCCCAATATCGGACGGGGCCAAGACAGTCGTGGCCGCGAACGTGCTTCATCTCGTGCCGGATCCGGTGACCGCTCTTGCCCAGTTGCGGCTTTTGGCGGGTGAAAAGGGTGCTGTGATTGTGGTGACTCCGAAAGCGGATCGCACGCTGGCTCAAGTCATGGCGGCGCTGCGCGCGCTCGGAGTCGGACGGTGGCAAGTGGCGCGGTTTGGGGCTCTTCAGATCCTGGTGGGCGCCTTCGCGCGCCTTTGCGGTGTCAGCCTGAACTTGGAGTGGGCTGTCGACATCAGGGACTCAGCGATTACCGCACATTCGATTGAGGGCGGGCTATTTGAGCTCATGAGATTCGAGGGCGGGCCAGCGTAGCCCTCCGAGGAGTCGCAACGGTGGCCCAAGCAGTCGCCGAGATCCTTGTAATGATCCCCGTGTCTATTGCGCCTGCTGAGAGAGAGTCACGCGAGGGATATGCTGGGTGGGCCATCTCTCCGGGCTTAGAGGGCAAGCACTGGACGCACCCAATGCCCTTCGACACGTTGATGCACAAACGCGCTAGCGTGAGGGTGACCTCATTGCCTGTCTGAACTTGAGATCCGGCACAGAGGCTGGGGAATAGCCACACAGTATTCCAGGGCTTGCCCGAGGGCAAGATGGATGTCACCGGTCGTGTGCCTTCTCTGAACGAAGTAGCGGCGCAACTTGCGTCGTGGGAAGTTTCGAACTTCGACTTATCCTACGACCCCTCAACTGATGGTGCCGAGAGTTGTCTGTGATTCTTCTCCCATTCACAGGGTGTACGAGTCCGCATAGCGCCTTTGCTCGGGACCCATCAGATTCACCGACAACCGCAGGGCCGAGTTGCCGCAGATCTCATGCCGCGCGACTTCGGCAGAGTGACCCGGTGAGGCATCCGAATCAGTACGCTTCACCCATGCGACCTTGGCGTGCCCTGGCCCTCGTGGGGGCCGCCTGGATCCTTGTCGTCGCTTGCTCGGCGCAAGGGGTCACCGTGACGGCGACGCCGCCTTCCGGGTCGGCGGAGTCAGATACCGGGACGGCTGAGCCAGATGACGGGACGGCGGGTCCGTCGAACCCGCGACGTGCTTTGGAGCCGGATCTGACGATCGTCGCCCACCGCGGGTCAGCCAACGGGAACGTCAGCGAGAACGGGCTGCCAGCGCTCTTGCACGCCAGCAATCTTGGCGCTGACATGGTGGAGTTCGATGTGCGGCCAACGCTCGACCGGCGTTTGGTCGTCATGCATGACGGAGGGCTGGCTCGCACGTCGGACTGTCACGGACAGGTGTGGGCCCGCACCCTGGCCGATATCCAGGCCGACTGTCGGTTGGGTGACGGCAGCTGGGTGCCATCCTTCGACGAGTACGTCGACCTCGCACGCCGGCAGAAGATGCCTCTGATGATCGAGCTTAAGGCTGGACCAGGATGGAGTCCTGAGGCGCTCGAACAGATGCGCGACCTTCTTGGTCCAATGGCACAGCGTAAGGGCAGCGTGTTTCTATCGTTCGACGAGGACCTACTCGACCTGGCCCACGATGCCATGCCTCGGATCCCGGGTATTTGGATAGTGCCTCGGGGACTATCGTCCTCCGGCTCCCGTTCGCGCGCGGTCCTGAACAAGGCCACAGGTGGGTTCCTGGTGGACGGTGACCTGACGTCACGTGCCTGGGTGCGGACGGCCCATGAACAGGGTCAGTTGGTCTATGGCCGAGTCGTCGACACGACCATGGGGTGGCAGCGTTGCCGCCACATCGGGCTGGACGGGGTCTTGAGCAACGACCTGGTGGGCTTCCTGGCGTGGCGGACATTGCTCACCGAGTGAGCATCTCCCTGGCATCCCTTTGCTTGACCAAATGCTTCAGTGCGTCATTGATGCTGGTCATGGACTCACCTTCAACTGAGACAGAGAACGGCCAGTCCTTGTACATCGAGCTGAGCGTCACCCGACCCTCGCGGTTCACCCCATCGAACCGCCAGACGGCTTGGAGGACCTTGCCCGAAGACGACTTGACCAGTGACTGGGTGCTGGACCTGCCCTTGCCCGTATAACTCGCCCAGCCGAGCTCTGGGCTCTGCCATTCGTTGTACCGAATGAGCACGAAACGGCCATCTGAGGTCTCAGTCCAGCACTGCCAGACCATGAGTTTGGCCGGCGGGTGCCCTGCAGGAACGCAGTCACTCCTGTTGAAACTGGGATACACCCAAGCAAGCCCTTCAACGCCGGTAGGTAGGGAGCACTGGTCCGCGGTTTCCGCAGGCGTGTTATCCCAACACGTGACACCGACCGGCTGCGAATCAGTGGGGGAGGGCGACTGCGAAGACGCCGCCGGGCTGGCTGAGTCCCGGATAGAACTCGGGGACGATGAGCCATCAGGGAGGGGCGGGTCCTCCGATGTCGCCGTCGGCGCCACGTCGGCAGCGCGGTGGTCCAGCCACCAGACGCCGAGGGCCACGACACCAAGAACGAGAAGCACAGCCAGGAGCAGCGCGCCGATGCGGCCTTGCCGACGGCGTGGCACCGATGGAGGCTTCGGTCCCGCACCCGGCAGCGTTGGCACACCCACACCGGGCGTGCCAAGCGGCTCCTGCCACGGGGACCGTTGTTTCACAAACGAGACCAACGGCGGCTCGGCAGTGCCTCCAGGCGCCCCTGCACCTGTCGGAGACCCACAGTGCGTGCAGAAGGCGAGTCCGTCAGTCGGGCTGTTGCAGGTAGGGCAGGCGCTGGCTTTGACGGCCTCATGCGGCTGATGTTGGTGGCCACAGGAAACGCAGAACGGGGTCGGCCCCACAGGTTCTCCGCAGCCTTGGCAGTTGCTGTTCTCAGACATCGATGATGTCCCCTTGCGCCGTTGCCATCCTGATCCCTCCCACGAGCATCGATGAACTCGAGGCTTCAATATGCAAGCCACCATGGACCGTCAGGCCGACCGTGCCCGCCTCTTCATCCTGACCGAGTTCGCCAACGAGATTCCACCCACACACTGTCACTTGAGGACTGTAGATCTCTGACGTATCGGGGCCAATCGCGACCCGAACCTCGACGGCGCCGGTCGCTCTCACCAGCCCCTGACAGACTCCGGTCTACCCGACGTAGCCAGAGTCCCGACTCCTGAGACGGAGGTGCGCCAGCTCCGGCAGTCTGGCCCGTCCATGGCGTGGGGCCGGTCGCTCAGCCCCCAGCAGGGGTCCGGAGTCCTCTCACGTCCAGCCCGTTCCCGAAGGCGTTGGGCCTTGCGATGTCCTCATCCCGGAATATGCGCAGGCGGGTATCGCCATGATGACTCTATTAGCAAGTCGCAGGTTGGCGAAACATGGCGGCGGCGCTGTGTGCCCAGGGTGCCCCGATGGCACGTGGCGCGGTTCGTCACCTTCAAGACGCGGTTGGGGATGTGCGCGCCTCCGCAGAATACGGGGTCGCTACTTCCAGTAGCCGCCGTGGTCGTTGCAGATGAGTCCGGTGTTGTTGCACTTGCTACACGTGAGTTTGCCAAATATCCCACTGGCTCGGCCCCCGTTGCAGGCTTGGCAGTCGTGTACTGGGCGCCCGCACTTCTTGCACTTCATGGTTCTCCTTGACCTCACCAGAGGCCTGATGGCCAGACCCCGCCAAGAACATATTGCCAATGCGCGGTGGGTGGCAACCTACTGGGACAACAAGAGACCGAGATCCGACAGAACTGCCGAGGCTGCCCATCAGGGTAGCCACGTCCCATTGGGCGCGGGATTCACTGAGAGTCGAAGTGGTCTCGACCTTCAGGATCCCAAGGATGACGATTTCGACGGAGGACGAGATGCGCCGCTGAGACTGGTATGTAGGTGGGTTCTACGCGCTGGATATCTCGTCCGGTGGCATTGCCCTTGCACCAACCACCGAGGCTGACTGGAGGGGGCCACCGTGCACTCAACTGAGGTGCTGCGCGTTTGCCCCTCGAGGGGATCAATCATTCGATGCTGATGGTGAAGCCGATGTCGCAAACGACGTTCTTGAAGGTGCCCATGGAAACATCGAAGGTCTTGTGCTCGACGCGCTGCTCCTTGAATTTCCCGCAGACGAAGGCGACGAGATGTGTGACTGGCCATCTAGCGGGGAGACTTGGCGCTGCGTCGCGCCGCCATCACGGCCAGCGCGGAGCAACCGCAACAGAGGATCGCCAACATGCCCATGTTCATCATCCAGTGAGCGGGCGTGTGGATCGCGATCCAATCCAGTTCCGCACCCTGGGCCCGAAGTGGGCGCTGGATGGCAACGGTCGAAGCGCAGGCTGCGTAGGCCCACCGCGCAGGGGATAGCCAAGACAGTTGCTCGAGGAATGGCCGGCCCGATACGCCCACAAGCGCGCCTGACAAGACAAGCTGCAACATCACCACGCCAACAAGTGCCGGCATCGTCTGCTCGGTGCTGGTCAACACGGCGGAGAGGGTCAGGCCGACTACCGCCATCGTGAAGCAGAGTGCGCCGATGGCCAGGGCAAGCTCGAAGCGCCCGAGACCGATCGCGCCTCCAAAGTCCGGCCCGGGGAGTCCGACGGTTGCGAAGATGGTGACTACGACACCCTGAATGAAGGTCACGGCGCCTAGCACCGCGATCTTGCTGGCCAGGTAGACGTCGGGCGACAGGCCAACGGCGTACTCACGACGGAATATGGGCCGTTCGCTCACCAGCTCGCGGATCGCCATGGCAGTCCCCATCAAGGCGGCGGCGACGATCAGTAGGGTGACTCGCTTCCCGGCCTCCTCAGCGCTTACCGTTCCGGCTGGGCTCAGGGGGGCCTCGAGCAGAGAGAAGCCGCCTTGACCTGGCACGACTCGGCTCAGAATGCCCAGGATGAGCGGCATGGCGATCACCATTGCCAGCAGGAGCCGATCGGCCGCCACGACGGCGGCATTTCGGCGGATGAGAGTCCGGAGATGACTCTTCATGGTCGTCCGCGAGGGCTTCGGCTTGACTCGCGGCCCGATAGGAGCCGCCGCGGGAGGCGCTGCGAGCGGAACTGGTGGGCTTGTCCTGACGAGAGACCTCGACTGGTCAAGCTTATCGAACACCTCTGGGTAGGAAGAGCACCCGAAGTGCGACAGGACGTCGGTGGGATCGCCGAAGTAGGCAACCCTTCCGCCTGGAGCGAGCACGAGCACGTTGTCGCAGGTGTCAAGTGCCAGCACGGAATGCGTGACGACAACGATGATGCGACCCTCGTCGGCCAACGCCCTGAGTTGTCTCATGACTTCAACATCGAGCCCCGGATCCAGGCCAGAGGTCGGCTCGTCGAGGACGAGTAGCGGCGGTGCCGTCAGCAGCTCCGTGGCAATGGAAACACGTTTGCGTTGCCCACCGGAGAGTTGTGTGCCAATGCGGTTGTCCATGCGTTCCAAGAGCTGGAGCTGGCCGGCAACGAGACTGACTTGGTGTGCACGCTCCTGTGGGCTTGTATCAGGAGGAAGTCGTAGCTCAGCCGAGAAGCCGAGGGCTTGCGCCACCTTGAGCTGATGATGCTGGATGTCTTGTTGGGGAACGAGGCCAATCTGGAAGCGCAGCTGCTCATAGTGGGAGTACAGATCAAGGTCCTGCCAGGTCACTCGGCCGGCGGTCGCTGGCTGGAGTCCGGTCATGGCGCCTAGCAAGGTCGACTTGCCAGCACCTGAGGGGCCTATGACAGCAGTGAGACTGGCTGGAGCGAGCTTGAAGGAGACGTCATCCAGGAGGCGGCGCCCCTTGACGTCGAAGGCGAGCGACTCAGCGTAGAAGGCCTGATCCCGCACGGCCGGTGCGGGGGCGAGCGCCTGGCCGTCCCATCGCAGGGACCGGGTGCTGACCAGAACCTCGGCGCCCGGCGTCAGGAGAACCGGCCCCTGAACTCGTTCGCCGTTGACGAATGTGCCGCGGAAGCTGTCCAGGTCATGGATGACTGGGGGGCGACTCAGGTCGATTCGCGCGTGGAACCGGGAAACGAGGGGATCGGCGACGACCACCTGATTCCCGGGATCTCTTCCGACAGTCAGCGTTGGCACTGGAGGTTGCTCGGCCAGGCTCTCCAGCGGAGGGAGGGGCTGCACACGGGGCGACACCGTGAGGGGTCGACCTTGGACTCCCGGGGCAGGAGTGGTTGATCTGGCGGTTGGTTCGCCGCACCGACCGCAGAAAGACCCGCTCGTCGCGCTCCCACACGCTCCGCAATACTGTCCCACCGTCAACTCCCAGAGCACTAGCTTGTCTACTCCTGCCGAGCGCGGAAGGAGAACCAAGTCGCTGAATCGCTGGGATGAGGGTAAGCGTTGCGATCCAGCCGCGTTGCGGCGTCCCGGTCTTTGAGGCCAGCAGCGGCAGGTCGACTGCAACCGTCTAGGCTCCTGCCTAGATCGCCGGAGGGGGGAGAGTGCAATGCAGTTCGAGTCTGAGTTGGGTCACTGCCCTTCGTGCGGCGCCACTGCGCAAGGCACATCGTTCTGTACGCAGTGCGGCGCGCCACTTGAAAAGAAGGTAAGCCTTCGAAAGAGGGGGGCCGCGCAAGCAGCCTGCCCGGCCTGTGGGGCCGCGAGGAGCCCGCAACAGGCATTCTGCACGGTGTGCGGGGTAAGCCTCATTTCGCTGTCCGAAGCAGGCGGTCCAGCGGACCTTGGCGGCCACGTTGTCGAGCCGCCGAGGCCACCCCGGGGTCGGTCACTTTCGAAGGGGTGGCTGAGTGGCGTCGTGGCTGCCGTGGTGCTGCTAGCCAGCGTGGGGATCTACCTCGTCGTCCGTCACGACAACACCAAACCGGCCCAGGTAGCCGGTTCGCGCGGCTCCAACGGTTCGGTGGACCCGACAACCGAGGCTTCCCCAACGCAGCCGTCGGAACCGAGCCAGCCCTCGTTTCTGTGTTGGGACGGAACCACGGCCGACTCGTTGAAGGCTTGTCCAGTCGCCACGCAAGCCGTACACACAGCGACTCCGTTGGCCGGGCTGAACTGGGTCCTCGTGGATCGCGGCCCCCGTCTTGAGGAGGCTGGCGCAGTATGCCGACCGCTTGTCCTGGGCGAGCGGCTGTTGCATCGCAGTTGCGTGCTTCGCATATCCGGCACACCCGTGTGCTTGAACTACTCGCAATGGCGAACGGCGTCGGCGGCGAGCCCCGATTACGACCGATTGGGCGCGCCGCGTTCTTCTTCGCGGCGGGATGGGTCCACGCTGCTGATTTGGGGTCCGAGGCAAGTAACCACGGGATGTCAGGGTCTCGGGTTCAAGGCCGCAACAATGATCGATGGTCAGCCCTGGGGGGTGACGGCGTACTCCGATGTGCCTTCTGCCACCCTTCGCGCCCTTTCTCGTTTCGGGCAGTTTAGGCTGACTACTCAGTGGCGTGGCGTCCGCCAGTGAGCAGAGTCTGGCAACAACAGGATGGAGGATTTCGCATGATGAGGGTCAAACTCGGCCGTACCGGGCCGAACGTACTGGCGGTGATCGTGGTCATGGCCACCCTGTCGAGCGGCCTCACCTCGTGCGGTGCCGAGCGGTCCCCTCAGGCATTCTGCAAGGTGTACGACGAGGAGAAGGCTGCCTACATTGCCAAGTACAACGAACGCAATGATCAGGTCCAAGCTCTGGAGGAATCTGACTCTCTGGCCGCATTCATGGTCGCGGGCGGCTCGATATTCGAAGCCCTTGGTGACATAGTGATCATCTTTGACAAGCTTGACAAGGTGGCCCCGGACGATATCGAGCCGGATGTCGCAGCGATCCGAGACGCTCTGAAGAAGCAGAACGAGAGCGCCAAGGACAGTTACAACGACCCTATTGGCTCGTTGTTGGGAGGCCTGGTCAGCGGGCTGACCACTTCTGGATCCTGGACTCGAGTCGGCGACTATGTGACAGAGAACTGCGAGTCGTGAGCGTCATAGGTCGTGAGCCCCGACCTCGGGTGGGGACCTAGGGTGTACAGCTCCCGGAGTGTCCGAGTCATCGCCATACTCGTGCTCACTGCCCCGCTTGCGTTGGCGGCCGGGTGCAACGCGCCAAGCGAGGGACCAGCTGCCACACCGAGCCGGAGTGTCAGTACGGCGCGTTCGGGGTCTCCCTCCTCGAAGCCCCGGGAAACGCATACGCACCGGCCTCATCGCTCCCACGTCGCCCCTGGCGAGCCCGCCGACACAGTCCAACACGTCGTCGTGGTCTCCGTCGACGGGCTGAACCCAACCGCCCTGGACGAGGTCGATCAAGGGGACCTGCCGTCATTCCAGCGCCTCGTCACGGAGGGCAGTTCTACGCTCAACGCCCGCACGGAGTACGAGATGACGGTGACGCTGCCCAACCACACCAGCATGATGACCGGGCGACCGATCGACCGGAGGTTCGGCGGTCATGGGGTTCGTATTGACGTCCCCACCAACCAGTCTGTCCAGGATTTTGCTGGCGAGCCTGTCAGCTCAGTGTTCGACGTCGTGCACGACGCGGGTGGCGCGACGGCCCTTTTCGCGTCCAAGAACAAGTTCGATCTCTACAAGAGAAGCTGGCCAGACTCCATCGACCGATATGCGTACATGGGCGACAACTCCAGCTTGGTCGAGGAGGCAATGGCGGGGTTGCGTCGGGACGATTGGGAGTTTACTTTCATCCATCTGTCGGGGCCGGATGCTGCCGGGCACCAAACGCAGTGGCTCTCGCAGGAGTACTTGTCGGCGGTCAAGGCGGCCGACAGCGACCTGCAAGTGCTCCTGGACGGCATCGCAGCAAGCCCTCAGCTCGCCACGTCGACTGTGCTGGTGGTGACCACTGATCACGGGGGCGCTGGGTCTGGACACAGTGACAGCTCCAAGCCCGCCGACTACACGATCCCCTTCTTTGTGTGGGGCTCTGGGGTCGCGCACGGCAAAGACCTGTACGAGCTCAATCCCGACTACCGCGATCCGGGGCAAGCCCAGCCGCGCTACGGCCAAGCACCCCCGATTCGCAACGGAGACGTGGCGAATCTGGCGACGGCACTGCTGGGCTTGTCCCCGGTGCCCGGCAGCAGCCTTGACGCGGCACAGAACCTGGTGGCCACCGTTAGGTGAGGCTGTCGCGTAGGTTGCGCGTTGAAGAGGGACGGGACGAGCGCATCGGGGTCACATGGACGTCTTCCAGGTTCACCAACAAGTCATCGCGGACTACAGGGCCTTCACGTCCGGATTCGTCGAGGTGCGCGACGAGCGCATCAAGCGGTTCGTTGACGAGCAGTTCGAGCAGGGCGTTCAGTGGCCAGACCCCTGGCTGAGTCTCAACCCCTCGTTCGCCTCGGGCGCTGCCGTTCCCGACCTGGTCGCGGAAGGTTTGTTGCACCCCGAGACGGCTCGGATCTTTCGACGCAAGGAGGACCTGCAGGACCCCGGCCGCGATCCGATCGTGTTGCATCAACACCAACGCGAGGCGATTGAGGTAGCTCGCACGGGCAAGAGTTACGTCCTGACGACGGGCACAGGCTCCGGCAAGTCCCTGGCCTACATCATCCCGATCGTGGACGCGGTTCTCCGAGCCCGGCAGGCAAGCGGCGGAGAGCGACGCCCCGGAGTCAAGGCCATCGTCGTCTACCCGATGAACGCCCTTGCCAACTCGCAGGTGGGCGAGCTAGAGAAGTTCCTGACCTTCGGCTACCCAAGCGGAGGGGAGCCCGTCACCTACGCTCGTTACACGGGGCAGGAGTCACGCGACGAGCGCATGCGGATCCTGGCTGAGCCGCCCGACATTCTCCTCACCAACTACGTGATGCTCGAGCTCGTCTTAACCCGGCCCGACGAGCGGAAGCACCTCGTACGCGCTGCCCAGGGCCTCCAGTTCCTCGCGCTGGACGAGCTACACACCTATCGCGGCCGTCAGGGCGCCGATGTGGCCATGCTGATCCGGCGACTGCGTGACCAGTGCGCGAGCGACCAGCTCCAGGTTGTCGGGACGAGCGCGACGATGGCCACCGGGGCCACTCAGGCAGACCGCAACGTCGAGGTGGCGAAAGTTGCGACACGACTGTTCGGCGCCGAGGTCACGCCAGACAGGGTCATTGGCGAGACCCTTGTCCGGGCGACCCCCGATGAAGCCCCCGCCGCCGCTGAGCTCACGCGGGCCGTGTTGAACAACAGAACCCAGGGCCTCCGGAGCTTCGACGACTTCACCGCAGACCCACTGTCGAGCTGGGTCGAGACCACCTTCGGCCTGACCCACGAGGCAGGCACGAACCGGCTGATCCGACGGCCGCCGACCACGGTGCCGATCGCTGCCAAAGTGCTTGCTGCTCTGACGGACCTTGACGTCCAGACGGTGACCGCGGCGCTCCGCAACGTGCTGCGGGAAGGATCCAAGGTCCAGCACCCGACGTCGGGCAGACCTGTCTTCGCCTTCCGGCTCCACCAGTTCCTGTCCAAGGGCGACACGGTCTATGTGTCTCTCGAGCCCGAGGATGTCCGACACATCACCGGCACCTACCAGGTCAGCGTGCCCGAACACCCAGAAAAGGCCCTCCTTCCGCTCGGGTTCTGTCGCGAGTGCGGTCAGGAGTACGTCGTCGCCGCCAAGGTCGCCCGTGACGGCGGCTCAGCATTCGTTTCCCGTCGAGACGTTGACGCCAGCGGCGGCGACACGGTGACCGGCTATCTGTACGTCAGCGACGACCTGCCCTGGCCCGACGATCCGCTGGCGTCCGGGCGTCTCCCCGAGTCCTGGCTGGTCACCGACCCGGACACCGACCGGGTCGAGATCATCGACAGCAAGCGCAAGTACCTCCCAAACAAGGTCTACGTGCGCCCGGACGGGACGATCGACAGCACCGGGCGCGGCCTCACGGCCTGGTTCGTCTCGACGCCTTTCGCCTTCTGCATGCGCTGTGGTGTCTCCTACGAGCAGGTTCGAGGCAACGACTTCGGGAAGCTCGCCACGCTGGACGCCGAAGGCCGCTCGAGTGCCATGACTCTGCTGAGCGCCTCCATTGTCCGCAGCCTGCGCGCGGTCCCGGAGAGCGAGCTCCCCGCCTCCGCCCGCAAGCTCCTCACCTTCGTGGACAACCGGCAGGACGCCAGCCTCCAGGCCGGCCACTTCAACGACTTCGTCCAGGTTGCTCAGCTCCGCGCAGCGCTGTATTCGGCACTGCGGGCTGCGGGCCCCGACGGATTGACCCACGAGGACCTGGCAGAGGCTGTCACCGCGAGCCTCGGACTCACCATGAAGGACTTCGCCCAGAGCCCGGATGCGAAGTTCGGGGCCCGCAAGGATGCCGAGCGCGCCATGCGCTCAATCGTGGAGTACCAGCTCTATGTCGACCTCCAGCGCGGGTGGCGGGTCACCATGCCGAACCTCGAGCAGACAGGCTTGGTCAAGGTGGCCTACCGCGACCTTCCGGAGCTAGCAGCCGACGAGAGCTCCTGGACGGGCAGCTATCTGCTCGACCAGGTCAGCGCTGCACAACGCGAGGAACTTGCGCGAATCCTGCTCGACGAGCTCCGGCGGGTCCGCGCCATCGAGGTCGACTGCCTCACCGAAGAAGGGTTCGACCGGCTCAAGCGCCTAGCCAGGTCGCACCTGATCGAACCGTGGACCCTGGGCGAGGACGAACGCGTTGTCGAGGCAGGCATCGCGATCCCGCGGCCGGCCAGGCCCGGAGGCCGTCGGGCCCTGTTGGCTGTGTCGGGGCGCGGCGCTTTCGGCAAGTACTTACGGCGCGATGCGGCCGGACTGCCCGGGGTGGTTAAGACCGAGGACTCCGACCGGGTCATTGCGGACCTCTTCAGGGTCCTCACCCACGCCGGGCTCCTCAGCCAAGCCGACAGCGCGGACGGGCCCGAGTACCGGATCAACGCCGGCGCGCTTCGGTGGCTTCCCGGGGACGGCATTTCCGGCGCCTCCGATCCGCTCCGCAAAGCGTTCAGTGGCGAGGAGACCGCGCGGGTCAACCCGTTCTTCTCTGAGCTCTACCGCGAGCTCGCCCGCGGGTACGCCGGCATGCTCGCACGCGAGCACACCGCGCAGGTGCCCCAGCGCGACCGACTCGAGCGCGAGCACGACTTCCGGACGGGCGCCCTGCCGCTCCTCTACTGCTCGCCCACGATGGAGCTAGGCGTTGACATCTCCGACCTGAACGCCGTCGGCCTTCGCAACGTCCCACCCACCCCGGCCAACTACGCCCAACGGTCTGGGCGAGCTGGGCGCAGCGGACAGCAGGCGCTGGTCCTGACCTACTGCTCCACCGGAAATGCCCACGACAACTACTGGTTCCGTTGCTCCCGAGAGATGGTCTCGGGATCCGTCATCGCTCCACGGCTCGACCTCACCAACGAAGACCTCATCCGCTCGCACGTGCACGCGATCTGGCTTGCCGAGAGCGACGTGTCGATGAGGTCCTCCATCACTGATCTCCTCGAGGCTGGAGGGGACAACCCGACCCTCCACGTCCTGCCGCAGCTGTGGCACGAGGTCAACGACCCCTCGCTCATCAGACGCGCCCAGGCGACTGCAGAACGCGTTCTTGCCGAGCTGCGCCGGACGTGGGCCCTCGACGGCGGCGACCCGGGTTGGTGGTCCGACACCTGGGTACAAGACCAGATCAAGCATGCGGCCGCCGCCCTCGACGATGCGTTTGATCGCTGGCGCGAGCTCTATCGAACTGCGCTGGCCGAGTACCACGAGCAGCATCGCCTCGCCATCAGCACGTCTGCCAGCAAGTGGGATCGGCGGCAGGCCGAACGACGCCGAGCCGATGCTCGCAACCAGCTGACTCTCCTGCGCAACGACGACCGAGAGGCCGGGGCCACCGACTTCTACTCCTACCGCTACCTCGCCAGCGAAGGGTTCCTGCCCGGGTACTCATTCCCGCGCCTCCCCTTGGCCGCGTACATCCCGGCACGCCGGGGAGGAAAGGTCGACGGCGACTTTCTGCAACGCCCACGCTTCGTGGCGATCAGTGAGTTCGGACCGAACAGCCTGATCTATCACGAGGGCTCACGCTACGAAGTCACACGCGTCCAGATGCCGCGAGACCCAGGCAACACCACCGCCGGGGGAGCCATCACCGAGACGGCCAAACGATGCGAAGGCTGCGGTTACCACCACCCAGTCAGGGTCGGCCTGGACCGATGCGAGAACTGCCAGTACTCGCTCGGCACCACCCAGTACGGCCTGCTTCGGCTGCAGACCGTCTTCACGCGGCGCCGGGAGCGGATCAGCAGCGACGAGGAGGAGCGACGGCGCAGTGGCTTCGAGCTCGAGGTCTCCTTCCGCTTCGCCGACCGAGGTGGCCGCCCCAGCCGGACAGCCGCCGAAGCGGTCGCGGATGGCAAGACCCTGCTCGAGATGAGCCACGCCGACGCGGCCGAGATCCGCATCGCCAACGTCGGTCGACGCCGCCGGAAGAACCCCGCCGACCGCGGCTTCTGGCTCGACCTCCGCGAGGGCAACTGGCTCACCGACAAGCAGGCGGCCGACTCGCCCGTCGACACCGACGGCCTCGTCAGCACCGAGGACGTCAAGGAGAAGGAGAAGGTCACCCCCTACGTTGAGGACCGGCGCAACATCCTTGTCATGCGCCTTGCCCAAGCGGTCCCCGATGAGGTTGCCGCCACCCTCCGGGCCGCCATCGAACGCGCCATGGAGGCGGAGTTCCAGCTTGAGGACTCCGAACTCGACAGTCGCGAGCTTCCCGACGTCGACGGACGAGGTCGGATGCTGTTCACCGAGGCCGCCGAAGGAGGCGCGGGGGTTCTAGGCCGGCTCGTCGAGGAGCCTGACGCCCTGGCCCGGGTCGCACGTCGTGCCCTGACGATCATTCACTACAACCCCGACACCGGTGCCGACCAAGACCGGGCCGAGGGATCGCCAGAGCGATGCGAGCGAGGCTGCTACGACTGCCTCCTTTCCTACGCCAACCAGTACGAGCACAGCCGCATCGATCGTCACGTCGTGGTCCCGCTGCTCATGGAGCTGGCCGGGGCGTTGGTTAGCGGAGGTGCGGGTGGACGAGCACGCGCCGTGCAGCGTGAGTGGCTGAACAACCTGCGAGATTCCGGTCTGGAGAAGAGATTCGTTGACTGGCTCACCACTACCGGCCGTCGGCTTCCTGATGACGCCCAGCGCACAGTCGACAAGGCCTTGGCCAGGCCGGACTTCGTTTACGACCTACCGGGCAACCCTGTCGCGGTCTTTGTCGACGGCCCCCACCACGACGAGGCGATCCGTCAGCAGCGGGACGACGAGGCGGGGGAGCGGTTGGAGAACCTCGGCTGGACTGTCGTCCGCATAAGGCACGATGACGACTGGATGACTATCGCTGACAACTACCAGTGGCTATTCGGCCCTGGAAGGAGCACACCCACCTCATGAGCGCCGCAGCCACCCTGGACGTCGCCGTCGGCAGTCTCGTCCGCGCACGAGGTCGCGAGTGGGTCGTCCTCCCAGGGACCACCCCAGAGTTCATGCTGCTCCAGCCCCTCGGTGGCGGCGCTGACGACGTCGTGGGTGTCTTCCCGGACGAGGGTGTTGAGCCCGCCACGTTTCCCCCACCGACCTCAACAGACCTCGGCGACAGCGCCTCCACGGCCCTGCTGCGCACAGCGCTGAGGATCGGGTTCACGGCCGGCGCCGGTCCCTTCCGGTCGCTGGCGGGGCTCAGCGTCAGCCCCCGCAGCTACCAGTACGTCCCGCTGCTGATGGCCTTGCGTCAGGACACTGTCCGCCTGCTGATCGCCGACGACGTCGGCATCGGCAAGACCATCGAAGCCGGCCTGATCGCCTCCGAGCTTCTCGCCCAGGGGACAGTACGGCGGCTGGCGGTGCTTTGTTCACCAGCACTCGCGGAGCAGTGGCAACGCGAGCTCGCGAGCAAGTTCGGCATCGAGGCGGCTCTCGTCCTGACGAGCACGGTCAAGTCCCTCGAGCGGGGCCTGATGCTCAACGAGTCGCTCTTCGATCGCTACCCATATGTGATCGTCTCCACCGACTTCATCAAGTCCGATCGGCGCCGCCACGACTTCCTTCTTCGCTGCCCCGAGCTCGTCATCGTCGACGAAGCTCACAACTGTGTAGCCGGATCCGGCGTAGGGCAGCGTTCGCGGCACCAACGTTTCGAGCTGCTCCGTGGCCTGGCTGCTGACTCCAAGCGCCACGTCGTCCTTGCCACGGCAACACCTCACTCGGGCGACGACGCAGCGTTCGCCAACCTGATCGGCCTGCTGACCCCCGATCTCGCCACGGCCGACCTTGCCACAGACAGCGGCCGCCGGCTCCTCGCCCAGCACTTCGTCCAGCGCCGTCGAGCCGACATTCGCCACTACCTCGACGAGGACACTCCCTTCCCCAAAGACCGCCTCACCCTGGATGTCGGCTACACCTTGTCCCCGGCCTACCGGGACTTGTTCGACGACGTCCTCGCCTACGCCAGAGAACAGGTCCGTGAAGGACTGGATGGCACCCGCGGGCGTGTCCGATGGTGGTCGGTCCTCGCCCTCCTCCGTGCCCTCGCGTCCAGCCCGAACGCGGCTGCGGCCACTCTCCGCACGCGAGCCGCCAACGCCGAAGCCACCACCGCGCTTGAGGCCGACGCCCTCGGCCGGGCAGCCGTCCTTGACAGCGCCGACGACGAGTCACTCGAAGGCATCGACACGGCGCCAGGCGCCCTCACCGACGACGACACCAGTGAAGACAGCTCCGAACGGCGCCGGCTGATGCGTTTCGCGCGCCGGGCGGCCGAGCTCGCCGGACCCGACCAGGACCGCAAGCTCGCAACCGTTACTACGCAGGTCAAGAAGCTTCTCGTCGACGGTTACAGCCCCATCGTCTTCTGCCGCTTCATCGACACCGCCCACTACGTGGCCGCGCACCTCGAGTCGGCGCTCGGCACGAAGAAGAGCCCGGTCAACGTCCTGAGCGTCACGGGGGCACTCCCCCCCGCGGAGAGAGAGCGTCGGGTAGGCGAACTCACCGGCTTGGACGGCGCCCACGTCTTGGTCGCCACCGACTGCCTCTCTGAGGGGGTGAACCTGCAGGAGCACTTCTCAGCCGTCGTGCATTACGACCTCTGTTGGAACCCCACCCGTCATGAGCAGCGAGAGGGTCGCGTCGACCGCTACCTCCAACGCGAGGACGTCGTCCGCGCCGTCACCCTGTACGGCGAGGACAATGGCATCGACGGCATCGTCCTCGACGTCCTCATCCGCCGCCACCGCGCGATCGCCAAGGCAACAGGCGTCGCAGTCCCCGTGCCTGGCGATGGGCAGGGACTGATCGACGCCCTTGCCGAAGGCCTCCTTCTGCGCCGTGAGGACTCCCGGGACCAGCTCGCCCTGGACCTCGGGCTGGACGAACGTACGCGCGAGCTCGAAGATGCGTGGACCTCGGCCGCAGAGCAGGAGCGGCTGTCCCGCACGCGCTACGCCCAGCACACCATCAAGCCCGAAGAGGTCGCCGCCGAGGTCCAGGAGATCCAAGCCGCCCTCGGGACCCATGGCGACCTCGAGACGTTTCTCACCGGCACGCTGCGTGCCCTCGGCTCAACCCTCACGCCCGACGGGAAGGCATTCAACGCCGTCACTGCCACGCTGCCACTCGGCCTGCGCACGGCCCTGCCGGTCGGCCTACGAGACCCGCTGTGGTTCCGACCAGACCCGCCTGCGGATCGGGGTGAAGCGGTGGTGGCCCGCACCGACCCGGCCGTCCAGACGATCGCGAGGTACGTCCTCGAGAGTGCCCTCGACGACACCGTCCCAGCCCGGGATCGCCCTGCTCGACGTGCTGGCGTCATGCGCACGAGCGAGGTGCAGACGCGCACCACCCTGCTTCTGGTCCGCTTCCGGTTCCAGCTCGACCTCCCTTCCGCCGACGGGATCCAGCAACGGGTCGCCGAAGACGCCCGGGTGCTTGCCTTCGAGGGGTCGGCACATCAAGCTATCTGGCTGCCAGACGACCAGGCAGAAGCGCTGCTGGTAGTTGAGCCGACCGGGAATGTGGTCGAAGGCGTCGCCCGCGACGCCATGGACAAGGCGCTCGACGGGCTCGGCGCCCTCACACCTCACCTCGAAGCCGTCGCCGCAGAGCACGCAGAGCGACTCCTCGGGGCTCACCGCCGAGCCCGCACAGGTGCCGGAGCCGTTCGGCGTGGCCTTGCCGTCACCGCGCGAAGTCCGGTCGACATCCTGAGCATCCAGCTGTTCCTTCCGGACCTCGGCGGTGCCCGATGAGCAATGGGCTGACGTCAGTCCGCGTTGCGGGAGCTCTCCTGCCTGGCGACGTCATCACCGCCGTACTTGCCGGTGAGCTCGACGGCCTCACCGGGTCCTCCTACCACCTCGGCTCGGAGAGCCCCCGTGAGGCCGCCGCTCGCGTCTGGATACATCTGGTCGGGGTCTACCGACGCTTTCGCGACGACCTCGCCAAGCTGTCCGACGATGATCCGGCGGTCGGGCTCACCCGCGAGCGGTGGCTGACCCAGCTGCTCTCGGAGCTGGGGTTCGGCAGGGTGCCGCCCACGGCGGCGGGCGGGCTAATAGTGGGGGACAAGTCCTACCCGGTCAGCCACCTCTGGGGCGCCACGCCGATGCATTTGCTCGGCTGGGGTGTGCCGCTCGACAAGCGTTCGCCGGGTGTTGCCGGCGCGGCTCGTGCACCGCACGCTATGGTCCAGGAGCTGCTCAACCGCACCGACGCCTACCTCTGGGGGATGGTCACCAACGGGCGGGTGCTGCGGCTCCTGCGTGACTCCACGACCCTCTCCGGGCAGGCCTACATCGAGTTCGACCTCGAGGCCATGTTCGACGGCGACCTCTTCGCCGAGTTCGCCCTCCTCTACCTGCTGTGCCACGAGTCCCGGGTCGAGGTGCCCGCCGATGGGCAACCGGCGGACTGCTGGCTTGAGCGATGGCGCGTGACCGCCGTGAGCCAAGGCGTGCGAGCGATGACAATGCTCAGAGACGGCGTCGAACGCGCCCTGGGGACACTCGGCACGGGCTTCCTCCAGCATCCCGCCAACGTCGACCTCCGTGCCCGCCTCAAGGAAGGCCAGATCCGGCTCAGCGACGTGCACGCGGCGCTGCTCCGGTTGGCGTACCGCCTTCTCTTCTGGGCCGTGGTCGAGGATCGCGCCGCGCTGCTGACTCCGGAGGCCACCCAAGAACAGCGACACCGCTACGCCGCACACTTCTCCTCCCAACGTTTGCGCCGCCTGGCTCTTCGCCGTCATGGCAGCGGCCATGACGACCTGTGGCAGGGCGCCACGTTCGTTCTCGACGCCCTGGGAGACACGGATGGGGAATCCCGCCTGGGGCTACCGGGCCTAGGCGGCCTCTTCACACCGACAGCGGCCGACGTCCTGACAGGGTGCCGCCTGCCGAACGCCGCGCTGCTCTCCGCAATGAGGTCCCTCGCCGTCGTCCAACCCAAGGGACAACCCATGCGGCTCGTCGACTTCGCGCACCTCGGTGCCGAGGAGCTCGGCTCCGTCTACGAGTCCCTGCTTGAGCTGGTGCCGCGCCACGACCCCACCACCCAGGCGCTCACGTTGGAGAACCTGGCGGGCAACGACCGCAAGACCTCGGGCAGCTATTACACCCCGACCGACCTCGTCGAGCTGGTCCTCGACACTGCCCTCGACCCGGTCCTCGATGATGCCGAGAAGCGCGCTCGCACGGCTGAGGAAGCCGAGGCGGCACTCCTGAGTCTCAAGATCTGCGACCCCAGCGTGGGGTCCGCACACTTCCTGGTCGCGGCAGCCCGACGCATCGCCACCAGGGTCGCGACCGCGCGCACCGGCGAGGTCGATCCCACCCCGACCGCCTATAGCGACGCCCTGCACGACGTTGTCGCTCGGTGCCTCTACGGCGTCGACATCAACCCCATGGCCGCCGACCTTGCCAAGGTCAGTCTCTGGCTTACGGCTATGAGTCCCGGCCGACCACTCTCGTTCCTTGATCACCACATCAAAGTCGGCAACGCCCTGCTGGGCACCACCCCGGCCCTGCTAAACGCGGGCATCCCGGCCGCCGCCTACGTCGCGCTCACCGGCGACGACAAGGCCGTTGCCTCGGCCTGGAAGAAGCGCAATGCGGCCGAGCGGGCCCATCGCGACCAAGGCGACCTCTTCGACGACGCGGGCATAGAGATCGACACCACCCAGCTGCGGAAGGCGACCTCTGAGGTCGCGGACAGGGCTGCGGCCGCAGTTACAGTCGACGACGTCGCCTGGGCCGCCCGGCGCTATGCCGACCTCCAAGACGATGCAGACACCGTCCGGGCCCGCCGGACCGCCGACGCCTGGTGCGCCGCGTTCCTCGGCCCGAAGACCTCCGATGCCCTGACCATCACCGACGGCACTCTCACGGCGCTCGACGATGGCACTGCATCGGACGAGGTGATGGCCGCAGTCTCCGAGATCGCGACGCGTCACCGGCTCTTCCACTGGCACTTGGAGTTCCCCGAGGTCTTTACATTGCCGGACGGTGGCCCGGTCACCGGCTCGTACGGGTGGTCGGGTGGCTTCGACGCCGTCCTCGGCAACCCACCTTGGGAGCGAATCAAGCTCCAGGAGCAGGAGTACTTCGCCACCCGGGAGCCCTCGATCGCCGACGCCAAGAATGCGTCAGCACGCAAGAAGGCCATTGCGAGCCTCTCCGAAACTAACCCGCAGCTGCTGACCGAGTTCAATGCAGCTCGACGCGCCAGCGAGGCCGAGAGCCAGTTTCTCCGCGGGAGCGGTCGCTACCCCTTGTGTGGCGTTGGCGATGTCAACACCTACAGCGTCTTTGCCGAGCACTTCCGAGCCACGCTGGCAGCCCACGGGCGCAGCGGCATCGTGACACCGACGGGTCTCGCCACCGACGCGACCACTGCGGCGTTCTTCGCTGACACTCTGGCGACCTTCCGTCTCGCGGCCTTCTTCGACTTCGAGAATGAGGCCAAGATCTTCCCCGGGGTCCACAACCAGTTTCGGTTCGCTATCTCATCGATGACCGGTGGCGAGCATATCTCAGACGTCCAACTCGCATTCTACACCCGGTATGTCTCGGAGGTCGCGACCAGACGCTTCGTGCTTGCGGCGGACGAAGTGCTGATTCTCAACCCCAACACCGGCACCCTTCCGGTCTTCCGCACCCGCCGCGACGCGGAGATCACCCTGGCGTGCTACCGCCGCCACCCTGTCCTCATCCGTGACGGAGGCGCGAACTCCTGGGGTCTCCGATTTGCGCGGCTGTTCGACATGGCCAACGACAGCGGGCTCTTCCTAACTCCTGAAGACCTCCGGAGTGTTGGAGCTAGTTTCGACGGCTGGACGTGGGCTAGTGACGAGGGTCGCTGGCTCCCGCTCTACGAGGCCAAGATGCTCAACCACTGGAACCACCGCTATTCCACGTACGAGGGCGCCACTGAAGCCCAGCTCAACAAGGGGACTCTCCCTCGGCTGACCGTCGACCAGCTTGACGACCCCGCAGCCGAGTCCCTCGCCCGCTACTGGGTACGGGAAACGGACGTCGCTCATGCGGTTCCCGCCGGCTGGGATCGCGGCTGGTACCTGGGCTGGCGAGACATCACGAACTCCAGCAACGAGCGCACCTTCGTCCCGTGCGTTCTTCCCACGGCGGCGGTCGGTCACGTCTTCCCGATCGCACACACGTCCGATGCGGCGTCCATCCCCCTATTGCACGCTGTCTGGTCGTCCTTGATCTTCGACTACAACTCCCGACAGAAGCTCAGTGGCACTCACATGACCTACGGAGTGCTCAAGCAACTCCCGACCCCAGGGCTCAGCGCATTCCATGAGTCTCCCAGGTGGGGGGTGGAGACGTTGGCCGCTTTCGTGCGCGTCCGTGTGCTCGAACTGACCTACACCGCCTACAAGTTGGCGCCCTACGCCATCGACGTGCTCGCGGACGAGTCCGGCAAGACGCACGTGGGACAACCGTTTCGCTGGATCCCATGGCGGCGCGCGCAGCTCATGGCTGAGCTGGAGGGTGCCATGCTGCACCTCTACGAGCTCGACCGCGATGACGCCGAGCACGTGCTGGACTCGTTCTTTGTGGTCCGCAAGTACGAGGAGCGCAACCACGGCGAGTTCCGCACGAAACGGCTCGTGCTTGCCGCCTACGACGGTATGACCACGGCGGCGGAGACCGGGGTGCCCTTCGTCAGTCCCCTAAACCCGCCACCCGGCCATGGACCTCGACACCCGGAGCGTACTCAATGACCAACCACTCGACTCCGATACCCGACCCCGCAGGCGAGCCGGCGCAGGACGATGGTTGGCCGCTGCGCTGTCGCACGCGCCTCCAGGCAGCGATGGAGGTGTTGGGTGAGCAGCCCGACCCGATTAAGTCGACCGAGGTACAGGATCTCGCCGGGGCGCGTGTGCCCCTTACTCCCTACGACCAGTCTCTGACGTCCAGTGGGGCGGTCCGGGCCTGGAACAACCTGGGCTGGAACCTGACAACCACCTACGAGCACGCCGGGTGGCTGCACGCAACCTCTGACGGCGGGTTCCGTCTCTCTCGCGAGGGGAGGGCGGCACTGAAGGCGTATCCAGACCCGCAGGCTCTCTACGAGGCCGGGGTCCAGGGTTACCGTGCGTGGGATGAGGCACGCAATGAGGCGCTGCCCAACCCGCAGGTGAACCCCGAGTCGGATGTGGTGCACGGTGGAGCGGGGTTCGCTCACGTGCAACGGGCATGTGCTCCCGTGCTGACCGCGTGGCAGAACGGGGACTCCGCCTTCTCGCCCGGCTCTGCGGTATGGAACGCCGAGACCGTGCAAGCGCTCAACGACTATCTCGCGGCTGCTCCAAAACCGATGCCGGCGACGCTGCCGGGCCTGGGTGACCTCACTGTCCGCACGTTGGCGGCGGAGGCACTGGTCCTCCTGGTCGGGCCGCTCACCGACATGGTGGGCAGCACCAAGCGCAGCCGGATTCGGAACCCGCTCATCCCAGCCGTGGATCCGCCGGGTCTGCCGGTGCAGGTCTCCGCCGATCTCGAGCACGGGTTCGTTCATGGCGGCAAGGCCCTGGTCGCGACGCCTTTGGCGCTCCTGGAGTCCTTCGCCCGGCTGCTGACCCACTGGTACGCACAGCCAGTGGGCATCCGGGACTCGGCTTGGGCAGAACCCTGGGCTTTCCGCGATCTGGTGGCCGGCGCCTCGGACGTCGATGGCCGGGTGGTCGCGCTTGTTTGCCTGCTCGCGCACCCCTCGTCGTTCACCGCTGTCCTTCGGCCCGCCGACCGGGCCCGGATCGTCGAGGTGCTCGGTGGCAACGTCCTGGCGGAGCCAAGTGGTGACGTGGAACGGGACCTCAAGCAGATCACTCTGGCGCTACAGGCCGAGCAGGACGGTGCCGCCGTCCGCTACGACACCGCCCCGTTGCTTCAACAGTGGAGCCAGGAGATCCAAGGTGGCTCCCGGGCGTGGCTGGTGCGCGGTGAGCTGGACCAACAGAACCGAGTGCCGGCCTGGGTCAGTCAGGGCCGTGTCACAGTGACGGTCGGCCGGCTCACCCAGTTGCCCAGCCACCTGACTCAAGGTGCGCTCAGCAGCCTCGTCGAGGATCGTTACGCCGACCTCCAAGTCGTCAAGCGCGAAGCCAAGAAGCGCGACGTGCTCGCCTTCGTGTTGGGCATGCAGCCGGGCGACCTCGTTGCCACCGTTGACGGGGGCGCCCTCCGGCTGGGCCGACTGGAGGACGAGCCGGCGTCGTTGCAGTCGATCGGTGGCTCCACACTGCTCACTCGGCCGGTGGCCTGGTTCCCCGAGAGTGCACCCAGCGTCAAGGAGCTGCCCGGTGCGATCCGCAGCCGGGTCCGCTTCAAGGGCGAAGACGTCCTCGACCTGACCGACATCGCCGTCGCTCTTGAGGGGCTCACGGAACTGGACGAGGAACTGACCGGCCAGATCGACATCGAGGAGCTAGACCAGGACGTGGTCGGGCCGGAGCCCATCGTGGAGTCCGTGCCAGTGGCGCCAGCCGTGCTCGAGTGCGACACCACCCAGCTGGCAGCTGACCTCCATCANGCAGACGCTACCTGGCTCGACGAGCTCCTGGTGAGTCTCAACGAGCGCAAGCAGGTCGTCCTCGAAGGCCCACCAGGCACCGGTAAGACCTACTTGGTGCAGCAGCTCCTGGAGGCTTGCGGCCTGCCCGAGGCCCAGTCTGCACTGGTCCAGTTCCACCCGACGTATAGCTACGAAGACTTCGTTGAGGGCTTCCGCCCCGTAGCAACCTCCGAGGCTGGTGGCGCGGCGCTGACCGTGAAGCCGGGGCCACTGAAGCGCATAGCTGACGAGGCGCGCAACGCCCAGGGCAAGCCCTTTGTCCTGGTCATCGACGAGATCAACCGCGCCAACATCGCCAAGGTGTTCGGCGAGCTGTACTTCTTGCTCGAGTACCGCAACCACGAGGTCGAGCTGTTGTACAGCGAGGGAGAGCGGTTCAGTCTCCCGGACAACCTCTTCATCATCGGCACGATGAACACGGCCGACCGCTCGATCGCGCTGTTGGACGCGGCCATGCGGCGTCGCTTCGTGTTCCTCGCCATGGACACGACTGAGCCGGCCTTGGCTGGCGTTCTTGGCCGCTGGTGTGAGACGAACCAACGACCGCCCGCGCTGGCGATTCTTCGGGATCGGATCAACGCCGAGATGGTCAAGCGCGGCCTCGAGTCGTCGCTGGCCTTCGGGCCGTCGTACTTCATGCGACCCGGGCTGGACACGCACGCGGGTCTGGACCGGTTGTGGCGACGCGAACTGCGACCGATGCTGGTGGAGCATCATTATGGTGCCCACGACCACGTCGACTCCTGGTACCCGTTCTCTGCTTGGTTGTCCGATCTTGGACTGGCCGCCGTGCCGCCGGAGGACTCCGGTGCCAGAGAGGGCTGACCTCGCCAGGCTCTCGGAAGGGCAGGTCCTCTATCCAGTCGACCTGACGCGTGCCGAAGCCGCGGCTCTCAACGGCAGCCGTCTCGTCACTGCACAGCCGGACGTAGACGGTTGGCGGGTGACCGCCGAGTACGCGGTGGGAGCGGTGACCCGCGGAGACCTTGTCGTGCGGGTCTCGCCCAAGATCGGACCAGCGAAAGTCCTGGCACTGCTCGCCCGAGCCCATGGGATCCGTGGGCTCAAGGTCGACGCGGAAACGGTCGGCCTGGCGTCGGACGCCGACCTGTCCACGGTCCTGGCGGTGTTGTTCGCTCAGGAGGCAGCGACCGCGATGGCCGCTGGTCCGCTCCGGGGCTACCGCACCGAGGATCAGACGCTGCCGGTGCTCAGAGGTCGCCTGCGAATGCGCGAACAATACCTGCGTCGATTCGGGCTGCCTGTTCCGCTTGAAGTCACGGTCGATGAGTGGACGCTCGACACTGACGAGAACCGACGCCTGCGGGCGGCGGTCAGGACTCTCTTGTCCCTGCCAGATGCGCCGAGATCCACCGTGCACAGTCTGCTTCGTCTCGACCGACTGCTGGGTGAAGCCGCACCTCCCAGCCCCGGGGCGCCCGTCCCGGCATGGACTCCCACGCGGCTGAACTCGCGTCTGCACCGCCTCCTGTATCTGGCGGATGTGGCCTTGGCGCACGCAAGCGTAGAGAGTCAACCCGGTGCGACTCAGACCCATGGCTTCGTCATCAACATGGCCTGGCTGTTCGAGACTCTGGTTGCGCGACTCCTGCTGGAGAACGATCGAAGGTGGACTTCGCAGCAGTCGATGCCACTCGACAGCGCGGGCCGTTTGACCATCAGGCCGGACCTGCTGCTGCAGGGCACGGGAGGCATCGCTGCCGTCGCGGACACCAAGTACAAGCTGCTCGACGAGAACGGCAAGATCCCGAACGAGGACGCCTACCAGCTCGTGACGTACTGCACGCGCCTGGGCTTGGACACCGGCCACCTGATCTATGCGGGCAGCGGCGAGCCACCCGAACCCGCAGATGTCATCGGCGCCAGCCTCCGCATCGTCGTGCATCGCGTTGATCTCACGCGCCCGCTCGACAGGATTGAGGAGTCGATCCACACCCTGGCCATTGCGATGGCTCATACGAGAGACCAGGTGGTGGAGGTCGCAGAGGCGTTTCGCCGGCTAGGAACTCCCACTTGCAGCCCAGCCGAAAGCAGCAACTGTCGATCATGACAACTAATGCCCACCCCGCCGCACCCACGCAGCTTTGCCGGCACGATGACTGTGTCACGCGCCCGCCGAGAGCGCCGAGCCTCAGCTTCGGGAGACGGCCGCCTTGAGCACGGACGAGACCGACTCGAACGGCTTGAGGG
>JGI24770J26754_10000398_pt1 | contig 30835 bp, 20 predicted proteins | sample LakOneMetagenome_FD_26754 | JGI IMG/M metagenome (IMG submission 26754) | reverse complement strand
AATGTATTCATAAACAGTAAGCATTTATCAACTGCCAGCGCAATTGATCCCGGCAATGAGATTCATGTTTTTTAATGGCCGCGATCGTTTATTAAAACGATCATAGCAAACCAGGTTCTTCCTAAAACGTATTTTGTATGCAAAAGATTTTTGAAAAATTTTTTATTTAAAAAAAATAAAAAAATACTTGCATTTGTAATTTATAGTTTTTACATTTCTAAAAAATCCGTTATAAGTACCCAAGATTATAGTACCTACTACAATTTGGATAAAATTATCCTGGCATTTTTAAATTAACTATTTGGGATCTATGAATCCTGCTAAAGATAGTTATCCCGCTAACTTAAACGATCCACTTTTTAACCGAACCCTAACCGTTTGAACTATTCCTGTTTCCCATCCTTACCTGGTTTAATGTAATTAAACCAACTCCACCACTGTTCATACATCCATGTTTATTTTATGTGCTTAGTCCGGCTTTTTGTGACTGAGAGTAGCAAAGCTTTATGCGTTGCCTTGTTTATCCAGCCTTCCTGCATAAAAATTTAATTTATATAAAAATCTACAACTATGCCAGTACAACCAACCTATCCGGGAGTTTATATTGAAGAAATATCCAGTGGTGTGCGAACTATTTTGGGAGTTGCAACATCCATTACAGCATTTGTTGGCCGTGCCCGTAAAGGGCCGGAAGATAAAGCGGTGCTGATATTCAACTTCGGGGATTATGAAAGGATCTTCGGGGGACTATGGAATAAAAGCACCATGAGTTTTGCAGTACGGGATTTCTTTTTAAACGGAGGCGGAACAGCCGTGATCGTGCGGGTGCAAAGTAATGCAACCCAGTCAGAATTCCAGCTGCCAACAGGAGCTCCCGATCCAAATGATGAAATAGACCTGGTTGCTGCCAACAAGGGCAGCTGGGGAAATAAGATCACTGTCAAGATCGATCACAAGACAAAGAACCCCGCCGATCTCACGATCTTCAACATCAGTATTTCAGAAGAAAATGGATTGAACGAAAAATTCTTCAATGTATCAACAAGCAGTACACAGCCTTCATACCTGCCACGGGTACTCGAACAGGAATCAAGCCTGCTCCTTGTTAAAAAGGATGGAACGGGCGCTTATATGATGGCTAACGTGCGCCCGACTGATGCAGACAATATCACTGCTGTGACGGGGAGTGGAACGGATGGCGACCAAATTGGTGATGACGAAATATTTGCAGCCGTAGGTTTGGAAGCAGATAAAAAAGGGCTTTACGCACTGGAAAAGACCGACCTGTTCAATCTCTTATGTATCCCGCCATACACGTCTTCAGACCCTGATCACATTACCCTGCAGCCGGATGATAAACCTACTGATGTATCAAAGCCTTTAATAGCAGCAGCAGATACTTATTGCAAAAAAAGGCGTGCCATGTTAATAGTGGATCCGCACAGTACCTGGAAGACCATGCAAACAGCCAGTGATAGATTCAGCGATCTGAGCTATCCTGATTCAACCAGTTCTTCTGCAGCATTATTCTTTCCGCGATTAAACCAGGCAAACCCCCTGATGAAAAATCAGATCGAGGAATTTGTTCCCTGCGGTACAGTAGCCGGCATATTTGCAAGAACAGATGCGGAGCGTGGTGTGTGGAAAGCTCCTGCCGGCCAGGATGCATCGATAAGGGGTACTGATTCGTTTACCGTTCCGCTTACAGATCATGAGAATGGAATTTTGAACCAGTTAGGCATTAACTGCTTAAGAGCATTCCCCGTATATGGGCGGCTTGTATGGGGAGCACGCACATTGAATGGCGCCGACCAGCTTGCTTCGGAATGGAAATACATTCCTGTCCGCCGTACAGCCTTGTTCATTGAAGAAAGCCTTTACCGTGGTACCAAATGGGTGGTCTTTGAACCCAATGATGAATCCTTGTGGGCACAGATACGACTCAATGTCGGTGCATTCATGCATAACCTTTTCAGGCAGGGAGCATTCCAGGGCAGCTCTCCGAGGGAAGCTTATCTTGTAAAATGCGATAAAGAAACAACTACCCAAAATGATATCAATGCCGGTATAGTTAATATCGTCGTTGGCTTCCAACCATTAAAACCGGCTGAATTCGTAATGATAAAGATCCAGCAATTAGCCGGTCAAATTGAATCTTAAAAAATTATAATTATGGCACAGTTTACAGTAAATGCAAATCGGTTCGACCCATACAAAAATTTTAAATTCCGTGTAAAATGGGATGGCAAGTATGTAGCGGGTGTAAGTAAAGTAGGCGGGCTAAAAAAAACAACAGAAGTTGTCAAACACCGTGAAGGCGGTGATCCCAGCAGCAGCCGCAAGTCGCCCGGCCGCACAGAATATGAAGCCATTTCGCTTGAGCGGGGTGTTACACATGATGTAGAGTTTGAAAAATGGGCCAATAAGGTTTGGAACTTTGGCGCAGGGTTAGGAACCGAAGTTTCTTTAAAGGATTTTCGGAAGGATATCATTATCGAACTATACAATGAAGCAGGTCAGCTTGCAATTGCGTATAAGGTTTTCCGTTGCTGGGTTTCAGAATACCAGGCAATGCCCGACCTGGATGCCAATGCCAACGCCGTGGCTATTCAACACATCAAACTTGAAAATGAAGGTTGGGAACGTGACTATGAAGTTGCTGAACCGGCTGAGCCCTCATTCACAGAACCCCAATAAAACGGATGACCCCACTCACTTCTATTGAGTTGTTGCATATCTGGGAAAGAGGCATGGATCAATCGTTGACAGAAAAGACCTTGATCCTTTTAGGCAAAGCCTGTTCATCTGCCGACCAGCACGAGATCGGTATGCTGAGCATCGGTGAAAGAGATGCCAGGCTATTGCAGCTGCGTGAATGGCTCTTCGGCAGCACGCTCCGGAATATTGCCCACTGCCCAAAATGCAATGATACTGTTGAATGGGAAACAAATACCAGGGAACTATTTCTTAAGCCCATCAGTCCCGATCTTTCTGTCAAAACATTTCTATTAGAGAAAGATGGCCTTTCTATCCGCTTCAGGCTCCCCAATACACATGATATTTCAAAAGCAAGTACAGACCTGCCTTACCAGGCCGATCATACAAAACTGCTTTCGGATTGTATCCTTGAAATGAACAGCGGTGGAAAATATAATAGCGTAAACGACCTACCTGGTTTAGCATGGGAAGCATTGAGTGAGATGATGGAAAATGAAGACCCGCAGGCCGATATCAGGATGAATATTGAATGCCCGGCCTGTACTCATCAATGGCAATCGCCATTTGACATTGTTAGTTTTTTATGGGCAGAGATACACAATTGGGCCATCGGTATCCTGCAGGAAGTATACCTGCTTGGGCGATCATTTGGCTGGTCTGAAGAAGCCATTTTAAAAATGAGTTCACGCCGCAGGCAACTTTATCTGCAAATGATTGGAGCATGACCAGGTTCATACAAAATATCATTTCAAGACACTTAAATCCTGCTGCCAATATCCGGCCACGGTTAACTGGCAAATTCGAATCCCCGGGTTTTAATCCTGCTTTTACAAAAGAAACATTTGCTGCTTCCCCGGTTATTGATCAACCGGTAAACACTGGCCCAATAAGCACTCACACAGGCATGCGGGAAAAAATCATGCATTCAATTTTACCGGCAGTTCAGCAACCTGGAGCTATCCTGCCAGCCGAAAAATTTCAGCATACACAAACAGATCCCAATGAACAATTAAAAAGTAGTGAGCCTGCAAAGAATGATACTTCCGGCAGGATCGACAATGATAGAAGTGCTGAAATATACAATAAGGACCATGAAGAAAGAGAATATATTCCCGGGAAGGATCATACAGCCAAAGCAGGTAATACTATTATCCCGGAAAAAATACAGCCGTTGATAAAAGCATTGCATGTTGAAGAAGATCCCAAAAATTCAACCCCGGGTAAACCGTTATTTGCAAAACAAGGAATGCATGGATTTGAAACAACTCCAGGAATATTTTCTTCCGAAATATACCAGCAACAGGCAATGCCGGCTGTTATAAAAGTTTCTATAGGCAGAATTGAAGTGCGTGCTACAACAGCTGCTAACCCCGCTAAAATAAACAGGGAACCTTTGCAAAAACCAAAAATGTCTCTTGAAGAATATTTAGAAAAGAGAAATACCCGTCAATAACAACATGAGTACAGCGCTTCGCATAGCTTCAGTTACACAATTTCTCAGGATGCTGCTTCAAAAAGGATTGTCGGATAACAGGGTTGCTGATATTGTTCCCGGCAGTGATACCGTATCTGTGACAGCACCTGATAAAACGGAGGTCACTCCTTCCGACGAACCCAGCAAATTAAACCTGTTCATGTACCAGGTTACGTATAACCAGGGCTGGCGCAATTTTGCCCAGCCGGCTGTTAACCAACAGGGCGAACGGATCAGCAGCCCTCCATTGGCTATCGACCTGCATTATCTTTTAACCGCTTACGGGAAAGAAGAATTATACGCAGAAATATTATTGGGATTTGGGATGCAGGTTTTTCATGAAATACCTGTTATGGAAAGAAGTCTTATCAGCACATTTCTTACCAGGGCTAACCTTCCCGAATTATTAAAAGAACTTTCAACTTCCGAATTAGCCGACCAGGTTGAACAGATAAAGATCACACCGGAATTATTGAGCATTGAAGACATTTCGAAATTATGGGCAGCATTTAGTTCAAAATACCGGGCCACTGCTGCTTATAAAGTTACCGTGGTATTGATCGAAAGCAATAAATCCACCAAGCCAGGTTTGCCGGTGATAAACCGAAATATTTATGTAAATCCTTTCAGGCAACCTGTTATCGAAAAAATATTATCACAGGAAAGCGACCTGCTCCCGGTTTTGGAAGACCAAAAAATATTAAGTGGTTACAGGCTTGTATTAAGTGGTTCTCAGCTGATCCATGAAAATGTATCTGTTGATATTGATGACGACCCTGCATTGAGGATCAATACAGCTGACATAATGTCGATAAACAATTATCTTTTATACTTCCGGAGATATTGAAAGCAGGCATTCATGAAGTAAGGGTTGTTCACCCGGCTATGATAGGCACGCCGGCAACCGAACATGCAGGCATCATGTCAAAGGTTTCAACATTTGTACTTTCAACATCTATTGTTCAGCCTCCCGTGTTATCGAACAGAACCGAAAATGCACACGGCCTTATTTCCGGCAAAATAAATCTAAAGATCAAACCTGCATTATACCCGGGCCAACGGGTTGTATTATTCCTGAATGAGAACAGCGGCTCAGACCAGGCNAAAGCATACAGTTTTAAAATGCCCGTATTAACAACATTGATCCCACCGGCAACAACAGAAGACATCAGCATCGACATTAGTAATGTAAAAAAAGCAGTTTATTTAGTTCGCGTAAATATTGATGCAGCAGAAAGCCCGCTGCAAATGGAATTGGGCAAATTCGTTTCACCAAATATAGATCTAGGTTGATCATGAATGGTATCGAAATAAATGACTGGAGTGTGGCAAATCAACAATACCTCACCGGTATGATAAGATTGCTTAAGGCACAGCTGCAGCATTATTCAAATTTGCAAGGCACTCATGCTTCCATGGTTGAGCCTTTTGAACAATCAACAGCCGGCAGGGAGGAACTGCAAACCCTTGCAGAAAATATGCAGGCACCACCAGCGATTGAAAAACTTGCGAAAGTATTCGGCCTCTCATCTTTTGAGAAGGATATATTGCTGATGTGTGCCGGTATAGAACTCGATACGGGCCTCGGCGAATTAATGGCTTCCATACAAGGAGCCCCTTCTTTTTTCCAGCCATCATTTGGTTTTGCATTGGCAACATTTCAACAACCGCATTGGAGTGCAACTTCACCAGGNGCTGCGCTCCGGTACTGGCGGTTAATAGAAATGAGTAAAACACAAATGGTCACATCAAGCCCGATAAAAATTGATGAGCATATCCTGCACTACCTGGCAGGCCTTAAAGAACTCAACGAAAAAATAAAAGAAGTAGCATTCCCTGTTAATACAAAAGAAGAACCTGTTCCATCTCAACAGCGCATTGCAGAACTTGTAATAAAAACCATTTCAAATAATTTGGGTAAAGATGCATTGCCGCTTATCCAGCTTACAGGAAACGACCGGTCTGACAAGGTAACAATAGCAGGTTATATCAGCCGGCAACTGCATTCACAACTGTATGTAATTTCCGCTTATGCAATTCCATCCAATACAAAAGATAATATGGAACTGGCACGCACCTGGAGCAGGGAAGCAGCCTTAAACAATTATGTATTGTTGCTCGATTGCATGGACTTCGACAATAATGACAAACAAAGAAACCATTCGTTGTCAAGTTTTATAGAAAATGTGCAGGGCCTGGTCTTATTGAACAGTGATCAATGGTCTCCGGAACTGAAAAGAGATAAATATGTTTTTAATACAGCCAAACCTTCGCCTGAAGAACAGATGACACTTTGGAAAACAGAACTGGGAACCTATGCCGATGCAGGGGGAACCTGCCTGGAAAATATAGTTTCACAATTCAATCTTGGTACCGATACGATTCGCAGTGCTGCTTCAGAAATTTTAAGCCATGTTGTTTTAAATGGTTATCAAAAAGAAGACGGGCATCCAGGCCTTGAAAAGCATATCTGGAAAATATGTTGCAGGCATACCCGTCCGCAGGTAGATGAACTGGCACAGCGGATAGAGCCCGTTGCTACCTGGAATGATATTGTTTTACCTGAACCGCAAAAACTAATTCTGAAAGAATTGTCTGCCCAGGTTAAGCAAAGAAATAAAGTGTATGGTAAATGGGGCTTCAATGCAAAAAGTTCGAGGGGCCTTGGCATCAGTGTATTGTTTGCAGGCGAAAGCGGAACAGGTAAAACAATGGCATCCGAAGTCTTGGCCAATGAACTGCAATTAGATCTTTATAAGATCGATCTCAGTAAAGTAGTTAATAAATATATTGGTGAAACCGAAAAGAACCTTAAAAAAATATTTGATGCCGCCGAAGATGGAGGAGCCATTTTATTGTTTGATGAAGCCGATGCTTTATTTGGAAAACGCAGTGATGTAAAAGACAGTCATGACCGGTATAGCAATATCGAAGTGAGTTACCTGCTGCAGCGTATGGAAGCATACCGCGGATTGGCGATCCTTACAACAAATATGAAGAATGCTTTGGACAAAGCTTTCATGCGCCGCATCCGGTTCATCATTAATTTTCCTTTCCCGGATTCAATACAGAGAGCAGAAATATGGAACAAAGCATTCCCGGAAGCAACACCTAAAAACAGCCTGGATATTGAAAAGCTTTCGAAACTTACGATACCGGGTGGCAGCATCCGCAATATTGCTTTGAATGCAGCTTTTCTTGCGGCAGATGAAGACAGGCCGGTACAGATGTCGCATATTTTCCGGGCCGCAAAATCCGAATATGATAAAATTGAAAAGCCTTTTAACCACGTCGAAATAAGATCATGGCAATGAATCAACAGGTAGAAATATATATCGATGAACTCATCCTGCACGGGTTTCAACCGGGAGAACGTTACCAGGTAGCTGCCGCCGTTGAATCGGAACTATACAGGCTATTTACTGAAAACGGTGTGCCTGCTTCTATCCGGCAGGGAGGAAACATCCCATCACTAAATGCCGGGAGCTTTCAACGAAACAATGCGCCGGGTATGCAGATCGCAGGTTCAGTTTACAATGCATTGGCAAATACAGGCAAGAAGCTATGACCGATCTGGCGGGTTCTTCAAACAGGTAAAGCATATATTCAAAAGTTAAGCATGTCATCATTTCCAGGTTCACCACATTTAGTAAAGGGAGCAATTGTTTTGTTGAATCCTGAAACATCTGCTGTAGAAAAGATCATCACATTGCAATACAATCCTGATACCTTATCCAGAACATTGCAGGTACAGGGCATGGGTGGCGAAGGTGCGGGGCATCGTTCAGAACCCATGCGGTTAACAGGCCCGCCGGTGGAAACATTGAAACTGGACGCAGAGATAGATGCAACTGACCAGATGGAAGCAGCCAATCCCCTAACAATAAAAGCAGGTATACAACCGCAGCTGGCAGTATTGGAAACATTGATCTATCCCTCCAGCACGCACCTGGTCATGAATAATATCCTTGCACAGATCGGAACGATCGAGATCACCCCGATGGAGTCATCACTTATACTTTTTGTGTGGAGCAAGAATCGGGTACTGCCCGTAAGAATAACAGAATTCAGTATTACCGAAGAAGCATTTGATGTTAACCTTAATCCCATAAGGGCAAAAGTAAGTCTCGGTATGCGGGTATTGAATATTGATGACCTTGGCTTCGATCATAAGGGAGGAAATCTATTTATGAGTTACCAGCAAAATAAAGAACAGCTGGCAAAAATGTTCGCATCAGGTAACCTCGGCGATGCCGGTATAAAATCAATTTAATGGAAAATTTTTCGCAGGCAGTTTTACAGCAATTGGGTATTAAGCCCGGTTCATTTTCATTTTCCAGCCGCTATGCTACAGTGGAAACAGCAACAATGCAAGGAAGCAACGGAGAGCCAGTTGTTTTTTTACGCCGGCGTTTTGTTCCCCAGGCCGATAAATTTTCGTTGCTGCAGGAACACCGTTTAAAAGAAGGCGAACGGCTCGATAACATCACTGCGCAATATTATGGCGATCCGGAAAGGTTCTGGCAATGCTGCGATGCAAACAATGTGCTGGACCCGGGTGAATTAACCGAAGAGCCCGGCAGTATCATTAAAATAACCTTACCGGAAGGGATAGCCGGGAATACAAATGCTTAAAGGTATCCATCTTAGTTTATTGATCGGCCCGGCTGTACCGGTACCTGCGCCTAAAATAATAATGGATGCATTGAACAGCATACAGGTCACCAGCAGTAAAGACCGCAATGGTTTCCAGATAGTTTTTAGCGTATCGAAAAGTTCCCCGCTGCTTAATATCATGCTGCCGACTGGTTTTTTTGATCCTATAACAACACGGGTCATCATCATTGCCACCATGAATGGGATTCCCAATGTATTAATGGATGGGTTTGTAACAAATCATGAACTCTCTCCTTCCAATGAAACAGGTAAATCAACACTCACCATCACCGGGGAAGATGTAAGCCTGGCCATGGACCTGGTACAACTTATCCTGCCATTGCCAAATATGCCGGATGTTGCCAAGGTATACAGCATGCTTGCACCGTATTCCTACCTGGGCCTCATACCTGTTGCCTTTCCGCCAATCGTATCACCGATAAAGCCCATAACGGAAGGATATAAAGCTGTTGTAAAAAAAACTACCCGGGAATATTTAAAAGCGCTGGCAGATAATTGTGGTTATGTTTTTTTTATACAACCAGGACCGTTGCCCGGTCAAAACATTGCATACTTCGGGCCTGATATTAATTTACCGGTACCACAGCCTGCGTTGTCGATCAACCTGGATGCACATTCNAATGTTGAGGCCTTAGGTTTTTCCATGAANGGGCTGGCGAAGAAGATACGGGTGTACACCATNTTCGANCCTGTGTCTGAGAAGATCATTATGCCGATACCGGTTCCAAATGTAAATGTCTTAAAACCCCCATTGGGTTTAAGGCCTACGCAAAGTGTACAGCGGTTTGAATATGCCGATGAATTTTCAAAAAACAAACCCGATGAAGCCTTGCAAAAAATTACCGGTGATATCATGAGCAGTAATGTTAACACGCCGGCTATTACCGGTAACGGATCGCTGGATGTAATGCGCTACAAATGGATCTTAAGGGCAAGAATGCTGGTTGGCGTAAGGGGCGCAGGCATTGCATATGATGGGATGTATTATGTAGACAGTGTTACGCATAATATAAAACCCGGCGAATACAAACAGAGTTTTACTTTATCACGTGACGGGTTGATATCAAACACACCCGTATTAATACCATGAGCGGATCATATATAGGAAAATACAGGGGAACAGTATTGAATAATATCGATCCCGAAATGCGGGGCAGGCTCATGATCATGGTACCCGATGTATATGGCCTCATCCCATCTACCTGGGCCGAAGCATGTATTCCCTTAGCCGGGCCCACCGGGCCACCGATGGGATTTTATATTGTACCGCCGATCGGCACCGGGGTTTGGGTTGAATTTGAAAATGGCGACCCCGATCACCCGATATGGGTAGGCTGCAGGTGGGGAGCGGCTTCTGATATACCACCACTGGCAAAATCCGGGTTACCCATCTCCCCGAATATACTGATCCAAAGTGCTGGTCAAAATACATTTGTTATAAGCGACCTGCCGGGTCCAACCGGCGGCATCATGCTTAAAAGCCTTACCGGGGCTTCGATCACCGTGAATGACACGGGCATCTATATCCAGAATGGAAAAGGCGCCAGCCTAAATATGGTTGGCCCCAGCGTAACAATAAACAATGGTGCACTAACCATTATCTGACAAAACTTATCAATGCCGGGATTTTTATTACACTTAGGCGCAACAGTTATGTGTTCGCATGCTGGCCAGGCACAACCAACTGCTCCTAATGCCAGGGTGCTTGTAAGCGGCCAGCCAATCGTTATGCAGCCGGCTCCCTATGTTATTGCGGGCTGCCCGTTCTTGACGCCGGGTGGCAATCCCCTGCCCTGTGTTACGGCACAATGGGTTACTGCGGCTACCCGTATTACATCTAACGGCATGCCCGTACTGCTAATGGATAGCCAGTCCATCTGCACACCCAACGGCACCCCTTTATTAATAACTGTTACACAAACAAGAGTAACCGGGATATAAAGTATGAATATCAAATTCCCTTTCCAGTTCGATCACAAAGGACAAACCGCCGCCAGTGATGATGAACATCATATCCGGGATATGATAGAACAGGTATTGTTCACTTCTCCAGGAGAAAGGGTGAACAGGCCCACTTTCGGAAGTGGTCTCATGCAGCTTGTCTTTCAGCCCAACAGCGATGAATTATCAGCAACAGCACAATTTCTTGTACAGGGATCACTGCAACAATGGCTGGGCGACCTGATCGAGGTAAACAATGTGGAAGTACAAAACAGGGATTCCTATTTATTTGTAACTGTCGTTTATACCATTCGCCGGACAAACGAACGCAGGATGTCGGATTTTAAAAGAGCAATTTAATGAGTACGCAATTTTTTTGTAAGAACAGGGACCGCTGGAAATTGGTCAGCGCAAGTTCTACCATCAATGGTATTGATTACCTCGAAGTATTTTCGCCCGATCAACAAACACTGAAAATACATTTCCTGCATAAACTGCCTGATGGTACCGCCGGCATTCCTGCAAGCCCCGAACTGAAAAAGGAAAATATTTTTATTGAAGGCGGCGTAAGGGTAAAGAATATCAATGTAACGGCTGTATCAACAACAGACAATATACTCACTGTTACAACAGACAGCACAGGTGACTTTTCCAATTATATTTTAAAGATCGGCAATTCCGCTACAGACAGGGACAGCGTATTGAACGGTTTTGATCAGCAATTGTCTTCCATTGAATTCTCTTTCAAAATAAACTGCCCGAACGAATTCGATTGCAAAACAGAAACGATCTGCCCGCCGTCAAAAACAGAAGAGCCAACGATAGATTACCTGGCAAAGGATTATGCCAGTTTTAAAAGGCTGATGCTTGACCGCCTGAGCAGCATCATGCCCGATTGGAAAGAACGTAACCCTGCAGATCTCCAGGTTGTGTTGGTTGAGCTATTTGCTTATGTGGGTGACCAGCTTAGTTATTACCAGGATGCGGTTGCAACAGAAGCTTACCTGCAAACAGCACGGCGGCGCATCTCTATGAAACGCCATGCACGCCTGTTGGATTATGCCGTACACGACGGGTGCAATGCCAGGACATGGATCCACATTGAAATAGAAAAGGGTGGCAGTTTTGAAGAACAGTTACTCGAAAAAGGAACCGCAGTAATGACCAACGGCACAGATGATAAGATCGTTATACCATTATTGGAGAAAGAAAAATTCATCAACGAGTTTGACCCGGTCATATTTGAAACGCTGCATAAAATAAAATTAAGAAGCGCTCACAACCGCATATCATTTTATACATGGGGCGACAATGACTGCTGCCTCCCCTCCGGCGCTACGCAGACAACTTTGCTGGATGTTGATGACCCGGATTCCATCATCCTCAAAAAAGGAGATGTATTGATCTTTGAAGAACTATACGATCCTGTTTCAGGAAAGAAAGCCGACGCTGATCCGAGCCACCGCCATGCAGTGAGGCTGAAAAAAATAGAATCGGGTATCACAGATAAACTCACCAACAAAAAGATCATAAACATTGAATGGTATGAAGAAGATGCCCTGCCTTTTGCACTATGCCTGACGAGTTCAGTGGAAAGTGAACTCAATGCAGATGGCAATAAAAAAAGTTTTGCATGGGGAAATATCGTGTTGGCTGATCACGGATCAACAAGAAAAAAAGAAAGCCTGAGGCCCGCAGAAGCTACCGATGGTATTATATATTATCCTGAACTGCCGGGAGACAATAACACAGTTGCAGAAAACTATGAATTTGAATCCGGCAAAAGCATTCCTGCTTCCAGGTCGATCATCCAGGATCCGCATAAAGCACTTCCTGTTGTTTCGTTAAATGATATACTCGGGCCATGGTCATCCAAAAAAGATCTTTTAGCAAGCGACCGCTTTGCCCAGGAATTTACCGTAGAAACAGAACAGGATGGAAGATCTTATTTACGTTTCGGGGATGATATATGTGGCAAAAAACCATCTCCGGGATTTAATCCCAAAGCAACTTATCGCACCGGCAATGGCAGATCGGGGAACATAGGTTCTGATACCATAAACACGATCGTTTCAAATACGGGAGGAATTCTAAAGATCAGGAATCCACTTCCGGCCAATGGAGGCAGGGAAGCAGAAACGATGGAAGAGATAAGGCAGTTTGCACCNAGGGCTTTCCGTACACAGGAAAGNGCGGTAACAGCTGCCGACTATGTACAAAAAACAGAACTGCATCCCGAAGTTCAAAAAGCAGCTGCAAAATTTTATTGGACAGGAAGCTGGTATACCGTGTATATCATCATCGACCGGAAAAAAGGAAAGGACATCGACAATGAATTTAAAGAAACCATCCGCAAACATCTTGAACAATACAGGATGGCGGGTTATGATCTTGAAATACGCGGCCCCCGGTTTGTGCCTTTGCATATCGTGATAGAGGTATGCGTTAAGCAGGGGCATTTTAAAAATGAAGTGAAAAAAAGTTTATTAGAGCTGTTCAGCAATTATGAAATGGCCGATGGCAACAATGGCTTTTTCCACCCCGATAATTATACGTTCGGGCAACCCGTTTATTTAAGTGCTATTTATAAAGCAGCCATGCAGGTAGCCGGTGTTGGATCGGTAGAGATCAAAACATTTAAACGCTGGGCAAAAAATGCCGGCACAGAAAAAGCAGATGGATTTTTAAAACCGCTGGAACTGGAAATTATAAGGTTAGACAATGACCCCAGCCTCCCGGAAAATGGAAAAATTGATTTTATAATGTTTAACGGATTATGAGTAACCAGGACAATACACTTTGTACATGCGGGTGCTGTGAAGAAGGTAAAGACATCACCCCATTAAACCTCGTGAACATACCGGGGTTACCGGCACTGCACTATCGTGTGGGTACACACAATAGTTTTAAAGCATCAATGTTACAGGCATTGTCAGCAAACCCTAACCTGGCAAAACTTACTTCACGGTACGACAATGATATGGCCATCGCAGGTATCGATGCATGGGCTACTGTACTGGATGTATTGAGTTTTTACCAGGAGCGCATCATCAATGAAGGCTTCCTGCGTACAGCTACCGAAAGACTATCCGTTATCGAACTGGCAAGGCATATCAGTTATAAACCCGGCACGGGTGTGGCTGCAGAAACCTTCCTGGCATTCAGTATGAATGAAGCCCCGGGATCTCCTGCAAAAGCATTGATCCCGGTTGGCACTAAAGTTCAAAGTGTGCCTGAAGAAGATCAGTTACCGCAGGTATTTGAAACAACTGAACAAATAGAAGCAAGGATAGAATGGAATAATATCAAAGTACAAACTACCGAAAAAATTATCCATACAACAAACCTTACAAAAATTTTCATAAAAGGCATCGTCAGCAATCTGCAGCCCGGAGATGGCATACTTATTATAAGATCAAAAAGATTGATCGATGGGTCTTTGTTTACAAACAGGGAATTCAGGAGATTATTAAATGTCGTTCCAAACAATNACGCTGATCACACGAAGCTTACCTGGGAAACAGGATTAAGCCATATTGCGAATAGCATTGATGATATTCAACATGCCAATGCAGACATAAAAGTATTTGCATTCCGGCAGAAGGCATTTTTGTTTGGCCACAATGCACCGGATTTCAGGACACTCTCCGGGAATATAAAGGCAGAATTTTTACCATCCGGCTTATTAGGCGAATATTTTAATGACAGTTCATTTACCAACAAGGTAACGGAGCGCATCAGTGCTGATATAAACTTTGACTGGGGCACTGATTCCCCCATTCCCGGCATCATCAATCCAAATACTTTTTCCATCCGTTGGTCGGGAGTGATATTGCCGCCTGTTACCGGCCTGTTTACTTTTTATACATCTTCAGATGATGGAGTACAATTGTTCATTAATAATGAAGCCATCATCACAAATCTCACAACACATGGCGTAACCGAAAATTTCGGTACTGTGTGGCTCCAGGCCGGGCAACTTTATAATATCAGGTTGGATTATTTTGAAAATACAGGTGCTGCAGTAATTAAACTTTCATGGTCAGCGCCTGATCTTCCAAAGGCGATCATTCGTCCAAAATATCTTTTTAATCTCGCTGATCATTTAGACTGGCCTGATTTCACTATCACAGGAATATCAGGCTCCACGGATACGATCCACCTGGATGGCATTTATTCCAGGATCGTTAAAAACAGTTGGCTGGTAATGAAGAATCATTCATCTGAAAATATCTACCGGGTAACGGATGCAATTGAATCATCCAGGAAAAATTTCACCCTTGCATCAAAGACAACAAAAATAACAGTGGATGGACCGGACTTCGGTGATTTCAATGATCATGTAAGAAATACAATTGTTTTTGCACAAAGTGAAGAACTGGAAATGGCAGAAAAGCCTGTTGATAATTTTATACAAAACAATAAAGAGATCACGCTACAGCAATTAATGGCAGGGCTGCCCAAAGAAAAAAAGATCATCCTCAGCGGTAAAAGAAAACGCCTTGAGATCACAACAGCCGGGAATGGCAGGCTCTTTACAGTAGCGGGTAACAATATTGCTACAAGACAGCTTGCTGCAGGAGATTCCCTCATCATTTTAAAGAAACCTGAAAGAAGCCTGAGTGGTTGGACCTATATATGGAACTGGACATTGAAAGACGATGCCGGATTTGAAGGAACCTTTTCGGGGCCAGAGAATACTTACAATATAACCGGTTCAGAAAAAGAGGATGAAATGGTAAATGAAGTTCATACCATCGATACTTTGCCGGATGGCTCCGATCCCACTGTCATTGTTCTCAAGGATAATGTCAGCAATATGTTTGATCCGCCCACTGTTTTGATATATGCCAATGTTGCAACCGGTACACATGGCGAGACCCGTAATGAAACACTCGGCAGCGGCAATGGATCACAAGCCTTTCAAAAATTTGAATTGAAACAAAAGCCATTGACATTTATTGCTGCTGATAGTTCAACAGGAACAAAAACAACCTTGCAAATAAGGGTAAATGATATTCTATGGAAAGAGGTCGATTCCCTTTATAATGTTTCATCTAAAGAAAAAGTTTATACAACCAGTTTCAATGATGCCGGTACTGTTACCGTAATGTTCGGCGACGGCACTACAGGCTCAAGGCTACCAACCGGTGTAGAAAATATCAAGGCCACTTACCGTGTTGGGATCGGATCGGAAGGATTGTTGAATGCAGGACAGCTTTCTATGCTGATGTCTCCCAGGCTTGGCGTCAACAAGGTCGTCAACCCGTTAGCAACTTCGGGAGCCGCTAATCCTGAAAGCCGCGACAAGACCAGGCAAAACGCACCGCTTACAGTTCTAACACTCGACAGGATCGTTTCAGCAAAAGANTTTGAAGACTTCACCCGTGCTTTTGCAGGAATAGGAAAAGCAAAAGCAGACATACTTTGGAAAGGAGACCGCCAGGTAGTTTATATCACCGTAGCCGGAGCTAATAAAGGCCCCGTAGACAAAAACTCGGGGTTATATAAGAACCTGCTCAATGCCATTAAAAAATCTGGGCATAGCAATAACCTGGTGTTAGTTGAAAATTATGAAGCGCTTTTTTTCACGGTCAATGCCAAAGTACTTGTAGATAGCAATTATGATTTCGAAAAAGTAAAGAAGAATATCCTGCAGGCTTTAAAGGAAACTTTTTCTTTTGAGAACAGGGAATTCGGCCAGGATGTTACACCATCAGAGGTCATTGCCGTGATCCAAAGTTTAGAAGGCGTTGTATTTACCGACCTTGACCAGCTAAATGGCCTGGATATTTTTTCACCACACTTCCGGATAAATGCAGCCGTTGCCCGGCGATCAGGCGATGCTATTTTGCCTGCACAATTACTCACGATCAATGAAAGCCAAATTAACATCACTCAAATAATCTCATGAGTTTTACCGGTAAAAATATTTATGAACTGTTGCCCCAGATCTATCGCATCCGTGATATAGAACAGGATAATGCGTTAAAGGAATTCATTGACATTATCGCCCGGGAAGCAACCGTAACAGAAGCGAATATTGCTGAACTGTATGAAAACTGGTTCATAGAAACATGCAAAGAATGGCTGGTGCCATACATTGGCGACCTGCTGGGCGTACGTGGTTTACATGCTATCACAGGATCAAATGTCATCAGCCAGCGTGCTTATGTAGCCAATACATTAAGCTACCGCCGCAGGAAAGGAATTGCACCCGTACTGGAACAACTGTCACTGGATGTTGCAGGTTGGCGTGCACACGTTACAGAATTTTTTGAATTGCTGGAAACATCGCAATACATGAATCATATCCGGCTCCGGTGTTCATTAACACCTGACCTGCGGAGGATGAATCAACTGGACCTGCTAAACAGTGCATTTGATACGATCACGCATTCAGCAGACATGCGCCATATTTCATCGGGGCGTGGAAGGTATAATATTCCTAATATCGGTTTATATATATGGAGGATACAAAGCTACCCGGTCAGCAAAGCGGATGCACGAAAAGTTGATTGTGTTCTCAGCACACCCGATCCCACAAAATATTTTTTTACATTCAGTCCGCTGGGATGCAATACGCAATTATTTAACCGCCCACAAACAGAAACTGATATCACGCATATCTCTGAAGAAATAAATGTGCCCGGCTTATTAAGAAGCAGGGCATTATTCGATGAGCTGGAAGCCCGCCGCCAGGCTATTGTGGATGACACAACTGCTGCATACAATTATTTTGATGACCGCCTGGCGATCGAAGATGATCCATCTACAAAAAAACATCCTGTGTTTGAAATTTTTCCGGAAGGAAGTGATGAACCCGTTCCACCTGAAAAGATCCTGATCTGTAACCTGGCTGAATGTTGTAGCCCGGCTTTGACCAGGCCTTATAAAAAATTAATGAGTGATGGAACTTATACGACGGTTGATATGCCGATCGATGTTGTAGTAGATCCCGTTGCAGGACGTTTTATTTTTACAACGCCTGTAACAAAAGCAACCGTTAGTTATTCTTATGGTTTCAGTGGCGACCTCGGAGCTGGTATCTATAATATGCAGGGATCATTATCCGCTTACCTGCAATCATTGAATTTTCCACAAAAACAGGTCAGCAGGCATATTGGCGTAAGCAAAACGATCAATACCGTTGGCAGTGAAACGATATACCCAACACTGCAGGAAGCCATCGCAGACTGGAACCTGCTCAATGCAACATCACCTGGTGGAGTAACGGCTGTCATTACAATAATGGACAATCATAGTTACGAAGGAGCCATTGATATTGAGATCGGCGAAAAAAGCCATTTAATGATCGTTGCAGCACAATGGCCCGTAAGAGAAGATACCGAAACATTGCCGCCATTGAGGAAAAGGCTTATAGGCGATTTTACGATCGGCGGGTTGAGGCCACATATAAATGCCGACATTACTGTAAAAGGTTTAACAGCTTTAGATAAACAAACGGGCGGAAGTTTAACACTGAATGGATTATTAATAGAAGGCAAATTATCTGTTTTGGAAGGAAACCTTGGAGACCTGGTACTTGCACATTGCACACTTGTACCAAACAAGGGCGGGCTGGAAGCTGGTGCAGGATCACCTGCTGATTTATCCAATCAATGGCTGAAATTAAATATCCTCAGTTGCATTACCGGGCCCATCATTCTTAATAATACTTCAGCCGTTTCCCTGGCTGTCGAAGATTGCATCATTGATGATCCGGCAGCATGGGCCATTGATGCGGTCAATACGCCGGCAACATTTAAAAGAACAACAGTGCTGGGAAAAACACACGTTAAAACGATAAATGCAGAGAATTGCATTTTTAATGAATTGGTAAAAGCAGAAAGAAGGCAGACAGGTTGCCTGCGTTTTAGTTTTGCACCGCTGGTAAATTCAGAAACGCCACGCAGGTATCATTGCCAGCCCGACTTCGAAATAAATAGCCAGGTAGAAGAAGCAGAAAAAAACGGGCCCATTTCCAATGCAGCAAAAACAGTCATTCGAAATACCGTTATCCAATGGCTGGTTCCGGGCTTTCGTTCAACAAAATATTGTCACTATGGTTATGCCCAGTTAAATGCCAATTGCCCCGAACAAATAAACAGCGGTGCAGATGACGGATCTGAAATGGGTTCATTTAGTTTCCTGAAACAACCACAGCGCATGGCCAATTTACGCATTGCCCTTGATGAGTACCTGCCACTGGGCCTCGAAGCAGGATTTATTTATGTTACCTGAGCCACAACTATATTTTTAATCTATCTCTTTACATTCTTAAACAAGGAGGAGTATCATGAAAGGCGATTTTTCAAAAGACACATTCAATGCAAAAAAGCATTTCCGTGATGTGCTTATGCAGCAAGGCAGGGTCCTGCTTGGTTCTGACTGGAATGAACAGGCGGATATAACCGCACATCGAATTGAAACAGGCACGGAAGATATCATTGGCGATGCCGGTGCACCCATGCAGCATGCCGGGTTTGCAATTACTCCCGGCGGGGCATTGCCCACGAATATTAATATCTCAGCCGGGCGTTTTTATGTAGATGGTATTTTATGTGAGAACGAATCGGATGTGCTGTTTGCAGACCAACCCGACTTCAATGGAACCGGGTTGCCAACTGAACCCGGCACTTATATTTTTTATCTCGATGTTTGGTTAAGGCATATCACTGCACTGGAAGACCAGGAGATTCTCGAGGTTGCATTGGGTGGGCCGGATACAACTACACGAACCAAAACGATCTGGCAGGTAAAATACCTGCTCGACAATGCCGCCACCTGTGCAAACCAGCTTCCGCCTGCGGTCACAGCTCCTTCAAGCGGCACCTTAAAGGCAAGGGCTGAAATACCTACCGGTTCAACTAACCCTTGCGGGCTTGTAACAAGCGGCGGATACAGGCGCCTGGAAAACCAGTTATACAGGGTAGAGATCCATAAAGCAGGAGCAACCAGGGCTACCTCCACATTCAAATGGTCGAGAGACAATGGCTCGGTTTTGGTAAAATGGGAAAGCATAGATTCAGCCAATCCCAATAAACTAACTGTAAGCAGTAGTGGACGGGATGAATTGCTGGGTTTTAAAAGCGGTGACTGGGTAGAACTGATCGATGACAGGACAGACCTGCTTAACCTGCCAGGAGTGCTTGTTCAATTATTACAGGTTGATGGAAACATTTTTACAATAGATCCCGCTACTATCAAAGATCCGGATAATGCAACGGCAACCTCAGTAAACCTCAGCACTAAAAATCCAAGGATTCGTCGTTGGGATTCCGCTGCTGACCTGCGCCTGAATACAAACAATGCTGTATGGATAGCATTGGAAGATGGTGTTGAAGTTAATTTCCTGGAGGGAACATTTAAAACCGGTGATTANTGGCTGATACCTGCACGCACAGCAACTGCAAACATCGAATGGCCTTTTAATACAGCACAACCACCAAGGGGCATTCAGCATCATTTTGCCAAGTTAGCAATCCTTAACCTGGCAACAGCAACTGCGCCACTCTGGACTACAGTCAGCGATTGCCGCCCGATATTTCCACCTATCACAGAATTGACATCACTCTATTATGTAGGAGGAGATGGACAGGAAGCAATGCCTGGTCAACCACTACCAACTTCATTAAAAGTTGGTGTTGCCAATGGAAAATGGCCTGTTGCAGGCGCTAAAGTAAAATTTGAATTTGTAGCACCTGGAGCAGGAACATTAGCGCCTGTAAGTGGAGGCGTAACAAATTCAGAAGGGATTGCAGAATGCTTATTGACACTTGGTTCAATTCCGCCAAACGTAAATTTCAGTTTACAGGTTAGGGCCAGTTTGCTGGGCCCCGATGGTATTACACCACTTCCACACCAGCTTCCCATTATCTTTAATGCAAGCTTTAATGTTGCAGACAATGTTTCTTACACCGGTGGAGATTGTACAAACTGGCCTGCCCCAAGACCAACAAATGTTGCAGAAGCGCTAACGGCATTGTGCAAACGGGAAAACAGCAGTAGCAAGAAAGGTTGCAGTGTAAGTGTTGGAAAAGGAGGTACGTATGAAACATTGAAAGAAGCTTTTGACAAACTTGCACAGGAAAAGGATATATGTATTTGCCTGATGCCCGGACAGGAACATAAAGTGGAGGAACTGGTAGTAACTGAAAAACATGTTATCAAAATTTCAGGCTGTGGCGCAAGCGTTCTTATGCTGGGAAAGACGATCCTGTTAAATGCTGATAAGATAATATTACAGGGATTTTCTTTAAAGGCTAATGAAGGCACTGCACAGATCAGGCTTACCGGCCATGAAATAAATGCGGATCATTGCAGGTTTGCAAGAAAGGATGATGACAAAAAAAGCCCTTTTATTATTTTAAAAGGTACGGTTGCCGAAGCTGAAAAATTTGCCATTGTTAATTGGAATGCCAACCAGGTCATTTGCTCTGTTGCCCTGGCAATAGGGCGTGGATTCCGTGGCTGGATAGAAGATAATTTTTTGGAAGGCGACCTGCTCCTGCAGTATGCAGATGATTTTGTTCAGTTCAAATGGGAAAACATACCACCGGATATAAGAAAGGTTGTACAGGCAAACCTTTCCAGGACATTGGTAATAAATAATAATGGAGATTCCATGCATATTCGTGGCAATACCCTGAACAGGGCCATTACCAATATTTTTACACAATTAAATATCCCCGCCGTTTTCCAGCAGGGAAACCCGGTGACTGTCCAGGGATATCAGAGTCTGATGGTTTCTGAAAATATCTTTAACGGGAATGTTTCTGAAAATGCATTCAAGGGAAATTTCAGCACATTTTTAGCTGACATGACCAGCATTACCAACAATGAATTCCTGAATGGAGAAAGAAGTAAAGTAATTGCTTATGCATTGGGCCAAAAAGGCGTAATTACCGGCAATATAGATCCGCTCTTCAATGGCGATGATGGAGCTATCATTGATGACCTCTTTAGCAAGAAGATAATTTCCCCCACACTGATCACGGTGTTGTGATAAATCAAACCCGATCTTTCACAATATGGGTTCTTTGGGCTAAACACCAGGGTTATTAATTCAAAAGTAGTTTCCAAAATGTATCTGCTGCAGCTTGTTTTGTTTTCAATTTTCTATATTATGCCCGCCTCCAACAGGCGGGCATTTATATTATAAACAACAAAAATCCGGTCCATGCGTAAGCTCAAACAAAAAAAAGAACAGGGAAATAACAAAGGCATATTATATAACGAAGCTGCTCATACAGCAGTTGCTCAAAATCATGCACCCGTTATACAAACCGGTTATGATTTTAGCCGGGTACCCCTGCAGGCAAAACTTACAGTAAATACCCCGGGTGATAAATATGAGCAGGAAGCGGATGCAATGGCTGATAAAGTGACACGAACAAACAATGATCTATCACAACACAAAGCAATTTCAGCTGGTATAACCCCGCTGGTACAGACAAAAACCGAAAGCACTACTCCGTCTGTAAGTGCCGCTTTGAATAATAAGGTCACTGCATCACAGGGAGGGGGAAGCTTTATGGATAATGAAACAGGATCATCCATGTCGAATAAATTTGGTGTCGATTTCAGCAATGTAAAAATCCACACCGATAATGAAGCGGTGAAGATGAATAACGAATTAAACGCAAAAGCTTTTACCGTGGGAAGGGATATTTATTTTAATGAAGGCGAATTCAATCCTCAATCCAACCAGGGCAGGCAGTTATTGGCGCATGAGTTAACACACGTGGTACAACAAAACAGTTCTTCCAAACTAGCAGGCGCTGCTATACAAAGAGATGATGATACTGACGCATCGGATGCCAAGTTAAATTTTAAAGATGATTGGAATAATTACTTTTCAAACTACAATAAGTTGATCAAAATTGATACTGAAGCTGCTAACTATGTTAAGGAGCAGAAAAAAGGAATAACAGCAACAAAAAAGATGACCTTATAACTGTTACACTTGGTAAGCCTTATGCCACTGAAGAAGATGAACCAACCCGAAAAAAATGGATCAAGGAGGCGATCATTGATAAGTTTGTAAAGGCAGATCGTTTTGAAGAANTGGGTTATGATCCTACACATTCCAAATTAGACCAGNTAAATCCCCCGGACGGTGCTGGTGTTTATTGCAGCTTAAATTGTCCTGCCACNGCCGCATCGCTCGATGAATATCTAAGAACCGGAACTGTTAATAAAGCATTTTGCGATACATCACTTGAACAAGTTCCTGGCTTTGGTTTCGTTGTCTCAAAAAATACATTTACAAAGCCCCTTGACTGGAAAAAAGCCAAAGCAACGATCACAAAGCAGTTGAAGAAGCATGGTGATTTTGTAATCATTGAAGCAACAAGGAATGCTAAGCAAATGGCAAATGATGGAGGAAGACCACTTGCAGAAACACATTATTTTTCAGTTGTAAATATCCACGGACAATTATTTGCAATTGATGCATTTGGGGGNGGGATTGTAAGTGATAACATTGATGCATACAATAATACACGGGTAAAAGCCACCTCTTANAAACTCGTGATCGGAGAATTCAAAGTAACTCCTTATATACCCAAACCCTGATCAGTTTATTTCAATTATCAGATTAAAATTGAAAAAGCAATAATCATGTATTCGCATTTCCGTGCAAAAGACAAATCGAATAACCTTTCGGCAGGTGGCATAACTATGCAACCCTATCAAAATAATACAGCAGGAAATGAGCAAATAAAAAACAATGGCGGAACGAAGTCCTCTCATAATTATAAAAACATATCACTATTCGGTATAGCGCCAAAAACGATCCAGCCTAAATTATCAGTCAATACCCCGGGCGATAAATATGAGCAGGAAGCGGATGCCATGGCTGATAAAGTGATTCAAACTACGGGCAACAACTCCATTCAACGTAAGTGCAGCGATTGTGAAGAGGAAGAAAAGATACAGCGCAAACCGCTTTCAACAAATATCACTCCACTGGTTCAAACCAGGCAAGCAACAAATACACCTGCCGTAACCCCTTCTCTCAATAATCATATTGAAACATCCAGGGGTTGTGGCAAAGCTATGGATAGCCATACACGGTCTTTTATGTCAAATGGTTTTGGTGTGGATTTCAGCCATGTAAAAATCCATGCTGATCATGAAGCGGCAAGCATGAATAAAGAATTAAATGCAAAAGCATTTACTGTTGGAAATGATATTTATTTTAATGAAGGAGAATATCAACCGGGTTCATCAAAAGGGAAACATTTGTTGGCGCATGAGTTGACGCATGTTATACAACAACGATCCATGGATAAGAGAGTTCAGAGAACTCCTTGTATAACGGATCCAGCAATTTGTGCAAATAATGACGGCAATCCGGGAGTATTTGATGATAATGAACATTCAGGATTAATAATTGGAGATGCCATAATGGATGAGGATAATGGCACCACAGGAGGACAGTCACGAAGGGCAGTAAACCTTGAAACAATTGCAAGGCAGCATGGACTATATCCAAGGGCTTGGGTTCACGGATTTTTTGTCAATCAAATGTTGTCCCAAGATATAGGAGCCGAAACGATGCGCTGCAGCAATTATGAATGGGAGACGGCCAACGCACAACCACAAAACCCTAATGTCTGGTGTGTTTTTTTTCATGAATCAGAAGAACACAACGCTGGTATATTCTTACATCACCCTTCAGAACAAACTATCGATGAAATACCAAGAAATGAATGGCTTCTGAATACTATGAAAAAGATCACGCATGAGTTCGAGCATGTGCGTTTTTATACCAGTGTACAAAGCTCTTTAAATCATGGCTCCTGTAACCGGAATACATTGCTTGACGCAAGGCACGATGTAAATTATTTTTTAAGTGAATTAGGTGCCCAACTTTCCGAATTCATTTATGATTATAATATTGTTAACCCTACTCGTTCAACAAGTAATATGAGCAGGCGAGAAATGATGGCAGAAGCTGCTCGCCTTTATAGATGGCACTTATCCCAGGGAGGCGAGAATATTCTCGGAATATTAAGGGCACTTAGATGTCATTGTCCTTGTGATGAGGTCAATGATTTTGTAATGGATACTTTTAATTTTACCACCAGGACATGGGATGCTTATGCCAGGGATTTTTTCCTGGAAATGCTAAGTACACAATATCCTGAAATATGGCAGCCGTGAGATTTTTTTAAACTTTATAAATTGCATCCCACCCACCAAAATATAAATACTAAATCCCCGCAACTTCCAAGCAGCGACAAAACAAGTTTTACGCATCAACATGCGCAGGAGGAAAGTCATGCAGCAATAAGTTCACCAGAGGCATTTCAAATAGGGCTGAATAATACTAGTCAAAAAAATAATCCTCAACACAGTTTTAGCAATATACCTGTTCATTCTAACACAGGTTTAATACAAACCAAATTAACTGTGAACACGCCCGGTGATGAATATGAACAGGAAGCCGATGCAGTTGCTGATAAGATCATGCGGATGGCTGATAACAATTCAGTTGAAACAAAATCAACTCCTGTAAATATTATCCAGCGAAAATGCGAAACTTGTGGAAAAGAAGAACCTGAAGAAGAAAACGAAGAAGAGGAAAACGATCATGAAGCCGTACAACGGATGATCATGCGTAAATGTGCTGCATGCGAAGAGGAAGAAAAAGAAAAGATCTTACAAAGAAAAGAATCCGGCAATAATAGCCCTCCTGTTTCTTCATTTGTAACTCAAACATTACAATCTTCCGGTCAGCCATTGGATAAAGCTACCCGCTCTTTTATGGAAAGAAGGTTTGGGTATGATTTTAGCACAGTGCGTATCCATGATAATTCACTGGCACATCAATCGGCGAAAGACATCAATGCGCTGGCTTATACTCACCAAAATAATATTGCATTTGGCAATGGACAGTATCAGCCACAAACAATACAAGGCAGAAGATTATTAGCGCATGAGCTCACGCATGTATTGCAACAACAGCAATTGTCTTCATTGCCGTTTATACAAAGAAAAGATCATAAGACAAAAACAGTTGCAAAACCTAAAGCCGAGCCAGAACAACATGACCTTGCCATGCCCTGGAAAAATTCACTTCAGAATACTATTTATGAATTTATACGGGCATATGCCATATTCGGGCCCAATCATTTACAGGATGCTGAAGCATATGACCTCGTAGGCTCATTTATAAATAATATCAGTAATGCAAATGACCTTGAGATAAATTATAAGGAGGGAGGAGATGACAAGCATAAAGATAAGCTGGATGTAAGCGGACTTGAACAAATGATGAATCAATATGCGGTAGATACATTTACAATTCACGATTCATATACGGACAGCTTTCTGGATATGTTTGGTTATACCTGGGAATCCTTTAAAGCCGCAAGGACAAAGCCAAAAGGCAAAGACGAAGCATCTCTTGAAGATATAATGGAAATTCTTGACGATGCCAGGTCAGGGCCTAATTTTCCTTCTATTAAAGAACGAAGAGAGATCATAATGGATGGGGCTCCCATGGATCAGAAAGCTTTGGTTGAAAGATTTTTAAATGACATTAAGCCAATAACCGGGGAAGACAATAGTGATAAATCCTTACCTCCATATGTTGTTACTGGTTATGATATGGATAAGATAAGGGAACTCTATCAGCCAGGCAATGAAGAACAATTAAAAAGCTTTCTTGCTTTTATAAAGCAGAGTAATGTAAAGGGTTCAAAAAAAATGCTGCCTGCTGAAATGACGCTTTCTGAATTGGTAGAAACAGTTCTTGCCACGCAACAAATGCGGAGCGACAATGCAAAGTATGGGTTGAAAAATGGAACAGCTGAGACCGGTGAAAAAAAGGTAGCAAACCGGCCTGTTCACGGAAAGATCATTGCGGCGAATAATCCAGCCATAGAATGGCAATCCTTACATTTCTCATTCCAGGTATATGACAAAGTAGATGCATTCAAGGTACCAATGGTGCATATTCACTGGAATGCCATCAGTAAAAAAACTCAGGAATCAGTAGATGATGAGTATACACATTACATTGATGTTCGGGATGACGGGCTGTTAAATGACAAAGTCTTTGAAGTCAAACCTTTACCGGCAGGGGAATATATTATTCATGCTCAGGTTGATCACAACTTTTATTATCCTGCCGTTTTCTCCGAACCGGTAACAGTAGTCAAACCTGGTGAAGCACTGAATGCCCTGAGAGCCGACTCCGACAAAACGGAAAAATTTTCGGATGTTGGAAATTTCAGTTCATACAACTATTCAATGGGGATCATCAATGACATTAGTTCAAATGATGAAGGAGACAGAGCCTATGGAACAATGGATCAGAAAGCATCATTCGGAATAGACCGGCAGATAACAAAACTCGAAAAAGAAATTGCAGACCTGGAAAGCCTGAAAAAACATTATGGTGCCGATGATAAATATAATAAATGGGTTGATGCCAAAATAAGTCGTTTGCGTGACACCATCAGCACCTTAACAACTAATAAGCAAAATCCTATCAACAAAGAGATCCAGGTGCAGGGATTTTATGTTAGCAGAACACCCGGGGTAAGCAGTGGCGCACTTAAATTATCAGCCTGGTATAATCATTCCAACAAAGAAGAAGGAATGGCAAAGCATTTTTATTTTGGAAATGTATTCGACAGAAGTGATATCGTTGATACCGAAAATTTACATTTCGAAGAAATAGGGTTCAGCTATGAGGCAATGCTTGAAACACTTTTTGTAGAACTAAGTAGCGAATATCCTGTCGGAAATATTGAAGTCACTTTCCAGTTATATGATAATGACGATGTCGCTACAAACAGAACAGTTACTTATCGCAGGATTACTGATACCGTTTGGAAAGATATTAAAGCAGTGGCTTATTCATTACCCGTACAGATCTTAACGAATATTGTAGCAGGCATTCTAACCATATTTCCTCCAACCACGGCAATAGGAATTACATTAGGCGTTGTTTACAATGGAGCCCAGGTTGTAGCAGATATTGCAAGCAAGGTGAATACCGGAAGAGCGATCACTGCTGGTGATATTATAAATGTTGCTTTGGTATTAGTAGATCTTGTGCCTTTATTAGGGGCGGCTGCAAGCGAAGCCAGCACTGGTCTGAAACTCATGAAAATAACAAGTAAGATCGGTGGAATTGCAGGGAATGTATATGTGCTTAGTCAAAGTATATATGATCAGATCCAATCAATGAGAGATGGGCTGGTAAGTCAAATGGCAGAGGTCTATAATAACATTACAATACTTCAGGACCAACATGCACCTGCCGATATTCTTCAACCGCAATTGGATGAATTGAGAAGGCTTGAATCTGACATAAATGAAGCAGGAATAAAGATAGCAGCAGAAACGCTTATAACGCAAGCTGCCGTAATGGGTATAACGCATGCTGCAACCTCCAAATTTAAAGACGCCCTTGAAAAAATGCCTCGTAATGATCGATTGGCTGCAGGCATTACCGATGAAAGTATGCAGGCATTGTTTCATCAACAGGAAGGAAGGGTGGTTTCTGAACTTCTTCCAGGGCATTCATCTACTGAAAAACTAGCTCCACATCCAAATTTATCTGAGCATGCAGATCTGGTGAAAGGCACCGAGGGCATTTTCTCCAGTGGACAGAAGAACAGTGAAATGAAAGTGCGCTATGAGATATCAGATGATGGGGTTATTGAGAAAATTTTTATAGAAGCTGGACTTGATGCGGACCTTAACTTATTAAAACAGCACCTCCCTACAATAAAATTATTACAGCGATACCAGAATTTTTCTGGAAAGATCAGGATTCTTTTGAGGCGCATGTATAATCTTTACATGGGGCTTACCGGGAAACATGCAGACCTTGTTCCCCTGCCAGGCTCCCGTGCATTTGAAGCAAAATTGGAAATAGAAAAACTCCCCATTATTATAGAATCCAAAGCTGCGTTATTGGCAGATCTTCCACTTGACGATGTTAATGGAAGATCCAAATTGGAATCGGACATCGCATTCCTTGAATCAGAAGTTGCCAGGCACAATCGTACACTTGATTTATTGGAAATGGAAACAGGCGAAGGCTTTGTAGCAGCAACAGTACCTAAAAACGAAGCCGCCATAGCCGCTGGATATCCACCACCTCCTCCTGGTCATTATTATTATGAAAAAGGAGGCAAGTATGAATTAGAGCGGTTTTCAAATTCCAATGAAAGGCCACAACAAATTGTAATGGAAAATGGCAAACCTGCTGTAGAGCCTTTACCAATGGGTGCAAGAGAAAAAGTACTTGATCCTCCTCCCGAAACCAAAACAGAAAAAACAGCCGCAGATCCCGGAGAAAAAGATACTGCAGTGCCAGATGAACAAAAAGGGCCTGATGCACAAAAACCAAGCTTACCAGTTGCTAGCGCTGACCCTAATGCAACACCGGATAAAGCTGTACAGCCAGTTGCAACAGCAGAACCTGTTAAGGATAAAGATAAAGTAAAACCAACCAGGAAACCCAAGCCGGAAAAACCACTTACCAAAGACCAAAAGCAAGCCAGGGCTACACTTAAAAGGCAACAGGATCTAGTTGAAACATTATACGAACGCAAACAAATTTTCCTGGAGGAACTCGCCGAACGCAGGAAACAGGAGAATAAAACAGCTGAAGATATTGCAGAGATCAGGTCGTTAGAAAGAGAATTATATAGACTTGACCCTAACTGGAATAATGATGCTCCCAAAACAAATAAAGATATTGGGCAGATCAAAGAAGCGGAGGTTGCTCTTGGATTTGCAGAAGTTGATGCAGCCAAAAGTTTCAAAACGCTTTATGACAGGTTACGTGATGCATGTCCTTCCGCAGCAACAAGAGAACGGACACTTAAAGGCAAAAAAGTTGACCAGGTTGGTAGATTAAAAACAAAGCCAGGTGCATTAAGGCCTGAACACATTGTTTCAGTAAAAACAGTCTCTGATATGATAGAGGAACTTGATACTGATAAAAAACTTACCTGGGAAGAACAAAAAGCTATTGTAGATACCCCAGAAAATATGATCGCAATGGATGAGTATGCAAATTCTTCAAAAGGTACCAGGCGCTGGGCAAACTGGGAACAAGCTATTAATTTTTATGACCAGACCACTATTGATAAATGGATAGGTGATGAAATCAGGATCAAAGGTTTAATAAAAGCAGCTATTCTTGCAAAAATTGCTGAAAAGACTCCCGTTACACAATAAAATAAATAAATCCCAACTTTATTAAAATACACTTTGTCTTCCAGTAAATAATTTAGCAGTACTTTCCCTCTTTTCTTTCCTTAAAATTCTCAGCATTTTTTACAGATCAAATACTTATTAGATATTGTATTATTACTCTAATATCTTTTCAATAACTCCTAACTCATCTCCACTAAAAACCACATTCTTCAGCGTATCAATATTATCATCCAGTTGCTTAACCGAACTGGCACCGATCAAAACAGAAGTAACACGCTTATCCTTCATCAGCCATGCAATAGCCATTTGTGCGAGTGATTGATTGCGTTGTGTTGCTATCTCATTCAGCGACCTGATCTGTTGCAACTTTTCTTCTGTTATTGTTGAAAGTTTTAATGATGAATCAGGCTTGGATGCCCTGGATGTTTTTGGTATTCCTTTTAAATATTTATTGGTAAGCATCCCCTGCGCCAATGGTGAGAAAGGAATACAACCTACACCGGCCTCTTCCAATACATCCATCAAACCATTTTCCACCCATCTTTCAAACATGGAATATTTTGGCTGATGAATGAGACAAGGCGTCCCCAGTTCTTTTAATATCCGCACAGCAACTTTTGTCTGTTCTGCATTGTAACTGGAGATACCTGCGTATAATGCCCTTCCACTTCTTACGGCAGTATCCAATGCCATCATCGTTTCTTCAACAGGCGTTTCAGGATCGGGCCGGTGAGAATAAAAGATATCTACATAATCCAGTTGCATCCTTTCAAGGCTCTGGTCCAGGCTGGCCAATAAATATTTCCTGGAACCATGGTCACCATAAGG
>JGI24770J26754_10000394_pt1 | contig 31102 bp, 30 predicted proteins | sample LakOneMetagenome_FD_26754 | JGI IMG/M metagenome (IMG submission 26754) | reverse complement strand
GGTTTGTTTGAAGGCGTGATCTTCGGCAGACAAAATCATTTCGATTTTCAATACCTGAACCCGATCATTTTTTACAGGCATATTGAAGGTACCGTTGGCAGCCCTGACAATGCTTTGGCAGGATTTGATTTCAAAGCAAACATTGCACACAGGTTCCAGTTGTACGGCCAATTCCTGCTGGATGAATTCATCTTATCGAAAATTAAGAACAGNCCTACCAACTGGGTAAATAAATTCGGTATACAGGCCGGCGTGAAATATGTGGATGCGTTCGGACTTAAGAATCTCGACATACAGGTTGAAATGAACAGGGTAAGGCCATTTACTTATTCGCACAATGATACGATCGCAAATTATACCCATTACAACCAGCCGCTGGCACACCCGCTTGGTGCCAATTTCCAGGAAGTGATCGGCATCATCAATTACCAGCCGGCGCCTAAGTGGCGTGTGAATGCAAGGGTGATCTATTATTACCAGGGGCTGGACAGTGCAGGTATAAATTATGGCGGAAATCCTTTCAGGGATTATACAACACGTACAATGGAAACAGGGTATAAGGTTGGAAGCGGCAACAAAGCAACCTGCTTCAACGGCACATTGGATATATCTTATGAGCTAAGGGAGAATTTATTTTTAGACCTGTCCTTACAGCAACGTAATTATAAACTTGAAAATTCGCCGTCTGCAAATTCAACAATGATAACCGGTGGTATCCGGTTAAACATGTTCAAACGGGCTTATGATTTTTAGGGATCAATGATATAAAAGAAAAGGGACCAGTTCATCTGCGTCCCTTTTTCTTTTTAAAAGAATATTATTCTACTGTTAAGGAGAAGGTAAGTGTGCGTGAATTTATTTTGTCTATCACATTCGAGAATTTTAGATCCTCATCACGGGCATGGAGGTTACTGAGTCCCCAGCCCAATTTCAATTCAGGAGACAATACGAAATACTGGAAATAAAAATGGAAACCCAGGCCGGCTTCAATGCCATAATCCAACGGGTTCAGCTTGATGAGTTGTTCTGCGTTTTTTGCACCTTTATTGGCAGCAAGGTCATATTCAATTTTACCGCCTGCCATCATATATACTTTAAAGTTGTTGATACGGTCGCTGGTGAATTTTATGTGAAGCGGCAAAGCCAATGTTATTCCCTGTATCTTTTTCAGGGTAATGGAATCTTCGCCAGCAGGCTTATCGGGATATTTTAAATGGTATTGAAAAGCTTTCTCTGTAAATACCAGGCTTAGCGGGTAGGTCTTTAGGTCGAAGTGTTCACCCAGGCGAAAGTTCACCAGCCAGGCCAGGTTGATACCGGTGCTGCTGAGGCTTTCCACCACCATCACACTGTCACGCTGCAAAAAAAGCGGGTGATGCGTAAAACTGAAATGTGCTTTGTTCACGCCCAGGTAGATACCAAAATGATATCGCTTGTCATCATGGTCTTCCAGGTTCAGGCTTTCCCGCAATTGCGTAAATGCAATGGATGGCAAAAGCAGTACCGGTATGATTATATGTATTATTTTGTTCCGCAATAGATGCTGCATATTCCTAGGCTCAGTGATTTACAATATGTTTTTTGATATCCCAGTTTATCCAGGATATCCGTAAAATTTTTTCCTTCAGGAAATTTTTTAATTGATTCGTCGAGGTATTGGTATGCGTGGCGGTTTTTGGAAAAAAGTTTACCCATATTCGGGGTAACGATTTTCATATAAAAATTATATATGGATCTGACAAAAGGCATGTTGGGTTTACTGAATTCAAGCACTACCAATTTACCACCGGGTTTTAAAACACGTTTAATTTCGTTCAAACCTGTTGTAAGGTGCTGGAAATTCCTCACTCCAAACGCAACTGTTATGGCGTCAAACGAGTTGTCATCAAAATTTATTGCTTCGCTGTCGCCATTTAACAATTCTATGCTTTGCTGTAAACCCAGTTTTGCTATTTTTTTCCTGCCTATATCGAGCATGCCATCGCTGATATCAATACCTGTGATCTTCTCTGGCTTTAGCAAATGAGATGCCATGATGGCTACATCCGCTGTCCCGGTAGCTACATCGAGGATCATTTTAGGATTTAATTCAGATAATTGCATGATCGCTTTCTTTCTCCACCGGGTATCAATACCTGCGCTTAAAAAACGGTTCAGGAAATCATACCTGCCCGAGATGTCATCAAACATACCGGCCACCTGTTGTTTCTTGCTAAGTTCCGAATCCTTGTATGGAACAACGCTGTCGTGTGCAAAATCTGTCATACCTCCGGCAAAGATAGGTTGTTTGAAATATCAGCCTGTTTGGCAACAATTATTTTCATTGGATAAGTCAGCGTATTTTTGCCGAATGCGTATTAAGAAAGCAACATATATCACCAGCAGCCCCGACTATTTGAAATGCCCTGTGCCGGATAAGCCGGAATATGCATTTATCGGGCGCAGCAATGTTGGCAAATCATCNCTCATCAATATGCTTTGCGACAATGATAAGCTTGCCAAGACCTCGGGCTCGCCCGGTAAAACACAACTCATCAATCATTTTGAAATAGAGAGTAGCCTGGATGAATCGGCCGGAAAACTAAAGGTCAATATTTTTAAATGGTACCTGGTCGATCTCCCGGGTTATGGTTTTGCCAAAGTTAGTATCAGCAGCAGGAGGAGATGGGAACAGATGATCGAGAATTACCTGCGTAAGCGGGAGAACCTTACCATAATTTTTGTTTTGATAGATGCCCGGCATACCCCTCAAAAGATCGATCTCGAATTCCTGGAGAGTTTAAAATTATGGCAGATACCTTTTTGCCTGGTGTTTACAAAATCNGATAAAGAGAACCAGCGGGTGGTGAGTAAAAATGTAAAGGATTTTTTAGAGGCGATGAAGAAGACCTGGCAGTTCCTTCCACAACATTTTGTAACGAGTGCGGTAAAAAAAACGGGCAAAACAAAGATCCTGTCGTTCATTGATGAAACGAACGAGGCGTTAATGAAGAAAGGGAAATAAAATCGTAAAACACGAATTAATACGAATTACACTAATTTTTTCAAGTGCCTGTAATTAGTGTAATTGGTAAAAATCAGTGTAACAAATCAATTTACCACCTTGTTGGCGCAGCTGCTGCTGGCAAAGGCTTCCGGTTTTGCTTTAAAGGCGAATCCCATACCCAGGATATACCCCATTGCTTCACGGAGTGCTTCATTGCTTTTAAAATGTGGATTGGTGTTGATGTCGGCATGCACTTCCATGTCTACATCATAGTCGGTAAATAAATTGCACAGCTCATAAGCGATCTCGATACTCTTTGCCACTTCTACAAGCATTCTTTCTTTAATGCTGTATTTTAAAGTGGTTTTTTCATTGTGGATGAACATGAAACCTCCATGTCCTTCCCTTAAAAAAACAATGACCGTGGCAAACTCGGTATCCCTGCCTTTTACCTGGCTGTCGGTACCAATGCAAACTTTTAATTTGTAACCTGAAGCAGTTTCTCTTTTGATGGCTTGTTCTACTGCATCTTTGATCGGAAGATGAATCGCATCACCATTGAATTTTCTCCATAACATAAAATGGGGTTTTTTAAAGTTATGAAAGAAAAACAATAAATCATAGGGCAGGAAGGTTACCACCTGGTTAAATGTGTATATGTGGAAAAGCACCCAATTTGAAAATGAATCAATTTGGAGATTTGAAAATGAAAGGCCAAACTTTATGATTGTATTTCATTGACAGATTTTCAAATCATCAAATTTTCAAATAAAAAAAGGGACCAGCCCCTAACGCTGATCCCTAACTTACACATGAATCTACCTTACTGTTTTATAATTCGTTCTGTTTGTTTTTCGTTNTTGCTGAATAATTGTAAGATGTATAATCCCGAAGGCTTATTGNCTACATTTATCCTGTTCATACCTTTTGTTCCGTTGCCAATTGCGATCATTCTGCCNTTGGCATCTGATAAACGGTATTGGTAATTCTCATAAGCATTTACCGTGATCTCATTTTGAACAAATGTTGATACAGTAAATAACTTTTCCGGTTTGCCTGTTACTTTCAGCGCAACAATATTTGAATAGGCTGTCTGGTCTATAACAGAGGTAACTTTTATCCTGTAGTAAAGCATGCCGCTATTGTAAGGAACATAACTGAATGCTTTCGCTGTACTGGATAACGTATAAAGTGGTTTAAATATTATCCCATCGGTAGAAACTTCTACAACTTGTGTTTTAATTGGCTCGTCGGCAATAATGGTCCAGCCCAGGTTATGCTTGTCTTTATCTGTGGTACCATTCAGCGTAATGTCATGGATCGGCAAGGGTCCATTAAATCCGGTCAATGTATAAGAACCCAGGCTGCCGTAGTTGCTGGTGTTTGAATTCCCGGTGCCATCCACTAAAAAATAATAAGTGCCTGCATTCAAGGTGGTGTCAATGGTAATGCTCATGGAAGCNGGCGGATCATAGGTCCTNATTAAGGTTGACCCGTTGTAGAGCATGATCTTCATGTCCAGGTTGGCACCAATATAATTGCCGCCTACATTGAACGGTACTGCATCCATGTGGAATGCTGCCGTTTGCGAAACTGTGTATTTGAATGCATCTTTATCGGTACTGGTTGCAATGATACCATCCACATTGAATGAATTGCTGCCGACAGAATAAGTGCCTGCATTCATTGTTTCAGCGTAATCGTCTGTACGATATGTAAACCCGTTCTGTGAAGTGATGATGGTTAAGTTATCCTGTGTATTTGCACAACCATAAGGTGTCGGGCCGTCATTCCAGCCCGTCATATTCCTGTAATAGCTGTTTCCCATGATCGGGGCCCAGCTTACTTCACCGGCACCTGTTCCCATGCAATAGGTTTCGGTAAGATTGCAGTTGGTATCATAGGTTGATTGATGTGATAAACCAACAGTATGGCCGCTTTCATGAGAGCAGCATTCTCCGATATACTTTGGACTGTTTGGCCCCAGCCTGTCGGAGAAAACAAATCCAGGGGTATCATCACCCCAGGTAAATGAACCTACGTAGGATATACCGCCAACGCCGCTTGTCCAGCCACTCGTAGGCGTTATGATGATCCTGATCCTCCTGTTCAAAGGAGCAGCTAAGAATTTGGCAGAGTCTGTAGTGATGTTGATATTGAATGGACGGTAATCTTCTGCTACCCGGTTGAATACTTCTGTGATCTGCGGATCCGTTAAACCACTCGGTGCACAAAAAAGCGGGTTGCCATTATTCCAGCTGGAACCGATTACAGAGTGACCGTCAAAGTCTAAAAAAATAGTTGCGGTTGCTGCAGGGTAACTGTTTAGTTTAGGCAAACTAAAGGCGTTTGCCGATATGAGAAATGTGAAAAGCAGTAATTTCAGGTAAGTAAAGTTTTTCATTTTGTTAGGATTTATTACCTCGTGTGCAGGTAATGCTATTGGATATTATTGGATATTCTAAAACGGTTGCCTGTGTTATAAATTGCATTCCTGCAATACTTTTTCAGCGTCTACTTTTTCAAATTTATAATTGCCTGACTGGTCTTTTTTTATTTCATAGCCATCTGATGCATTTGCGTTCAGGATACGTCCCACAAAAGAGATCGTATTATCCTGGTTCAACTGCTTTGATAAATGAAAAATGGTATTGGCTGATTCGTCGGACCTTATAGTAATACTTTGCAGGTTGCTGTACTTAACGATATTGCTNATAACAGTACCTGAAAATTTAAAATTATCTGAAAATGCCAGGATAATATGCTGCCCTTCTGTAGCAGTAAAAGCATTACTGAATTCGGAAGCGGAACAATTGATGCTGTTTGGAAAATTAGAGAAGACCTGTTGCTTGGGGGCGTGTAAGGTTTGTGAGAACCCGGCTGCAGCGACCAGGCAAAGCAGCAGCACAAGCATTAGTTTAGTAAGGGGTTTCATAGTATGGTTTTTGATTCAGAGATATTTGGATAAACTCTTCATCAGAAACGCCGGATCGGCATTTTTAGTATATGAATGCCAAAAAAACAGGAGAAATCCAGGCTTACCCTAATATTGACCGGTGCTGAGCATTACAAGCGTACAGGCTTCCAGCGTTTTAATTCCCTGGCTTTGTGCCATTGATTCGAATTCCTCGTTTTCAGTGCCCGGGTTAAAAATGATCCTTTTGGGTTTTAAAGAAAGTATATAATCATAATATGCTTTTTGATGCAGGGGGTTCAGGTATAAGGTTACAGTATCAATATCCTCTATTGGTTGCTGCCCGGTTAGGATCGGTGTATTTTCGATCATACCTGTTCTTTTGCCAATGGCAACAACAGGATTGTTATAAGCCAATAATTTTCTTACTGCAAGATTGCTATACCGTTGCTTATTTTCCGATGCGCCTATTACCAGTGTTTTCTTAGCCATAATGATCAATTTAAAAATCTCGACTTCAAGGATGCTGTTGGTACCATGCAGCTATCTTTTTTGCCGAACCATTTATAGCGGTTCTTTGCAATAAGATCGTACACGGCATTTCTAATAAAAGCTGGTACAATAATGAAGCCATAGAGCAATTTTGATATGCCTTTCAGTTGCTTTGCCACAGTTAATGCGGCTGTTGATCTTGTATATACCTTATTGTCTTTTATCAATACAAAGGAATTCATGTTGTTGGCTGTAAGGCCGTATTCTTTTAATAATTGCTGACCAGCTTCTCCCTGCAGCGATGCAAATTTAAAAATGGCTGCAGGATCATGCCTTATTACATATTGCACCGAGCGGTTACATAAGTTGCATAAGCCGTCGAATAATATGATGGGTGGGTTGTTCACGGGTTGCAAATTAAATGATATGATCAAGCAAACATGAATTTGCGGAACTAATTGCACCATTATTATGCATCCCGTCAAACTCCCGGAGCCTTTTTAATAACCCAGGTAGCCGGATAGGTTTGTAACAAAGAGTGCAATATAAACCAGGGAGAAAAATACGAACAGGCTATTCATCAGTACTTCTCCAATTTTAAAAATGGTCTTCCTTGGTATCTCATACATGGGATAATAAGAAAACTGTGTGATGATCTTTCCCGTCCAGTAAGCGGCAATGAGGCCTGTTAATCCAACGGCCAGGCCGGTCTGGTTCTTTAATTCTGCTGTAAATAAAATGCTGATCAACCCAAAAGAAAAATTGAGTCCCTGTATATACCTGCCATAGGTCTTTGCTATTTCCTGGTTGAGCGGTTTTAATTTCTTTATATCATTATACCAGTCGAATACTTTGTGGCGGATATAAGGGTAGATGATCGCTGTAAATATTTGTCCGGCTGCACCAATGATGATCAGCCAATTTGGAATATTGATTTTCATCTTTATTGATTTTATTATTTGAGTAGATAAACAGGGAGATCAATGTATCACCTCGCTTGTATGTTTGTTAAATTGAATGGCTTTCTTCCTTAATGAAAAGAATATATAAAGATTTAGGAAGTGCATGAAGCCCAGTATGAGGATTATCCAGCCGATCTTCCTGCTAAGTTTTTCCAGCATATCCTGCGGATTTATTANGCCGCTGCTGATCCGTAATGTATATACTGCATAGCCAAGGTTTATCAAATAAAACCCGACGAGCAGTAAGTTGTTTACACTGTCGGCGAGGTCTTTGTTGCCATGAAAGATATCGATCAAAAATAATTTTCCGTTTTTAAAAAGCGTCCGGGCAACCCATACCGTTAAACAAATTGTTATGATCAGGTAAATGATGTAAGTGGTGATGATCTGGTTCATAATAGTAGTTTTTATTATTAAGAAATATTATTTAAGCAGGCTGATCGGCCTTTGTTGCATTTGTACGTACACTTCATCGTAGCACAGGTAAGTATAATATACAGCCATAACCGGTGCCATAAAGAATAGTATGAGATAAGAGCCAAGTGGCATCGTAAGCAGGCTGATAAATGTGATCCAATGGTATGACCGCCTTACGCCCCCTTTTTTGGTGAACCAATGGTTCAATGCATGAACGATCATGCTCGTCACCTGCCAATAACCAACCACGATATATCCAACAATAAAAGTGAAGTCCCCATTCCTGATGCTTAACACGAGGAATATGATTATAAGTAAAACGCTTATCCAAAAATCTATGATCTTGAATTTTTTCATAACTGTGTATTTTAAAATTTCAGAAAAATATGAAAATTCATTTTAAAAAAACACCGGGACATATGCCCGGCACTCATCTTTATTATTTAAATACTTTTAAGAGGCTCCCTGTAAACCAGTTCTCTTCAGCTTTGATCATCACATCCAACACTTTATCTGCCTGGTTACCCAGTTTTTTTATGTTGCCGATCATTTCTATGAACTGCTTTGTTTCTTTATCTTTTTTATCGCCGTCAATATTATCCAGCTGCCCCAATAATTTAAGCATGGGATCGAGCTCACGTTTTTTTCTTTCCTTGATGATCTGTGTGGCAACTTTCCAGATATCCTTCTCGGCACTGAAGTATTCCTTTCTTTCACCTGGCAGTATGATCCTTTCTACCAGGCTCCAGCTGATCAGGTCGCGGATATTCATGTTCACATTGCCGCGGCTGATGCTTAGCTGTTCCATGATATCATCCTGGGTAATTGGATCAGGGCTTACCAGCAACAAGGCATGTATCTGTGCCATGGTGCGGTTGATGCCCCACTGCGTTCCAAATGCCCCCCAGCTGCTGATGAATTGTTGTTTTGCTTCAGAAAGTTTCATGCTGTTTATTTATACTGTAAATATAAATACTGTTTCTGAATTTTCAAAATATATTGAAAATTAAATTAAGCCTGCCACAGATAAGTGCAGAAAAAGAGAAACCGCAGATCTTCTGCAGGCAAATTTCTGCGAAGATCTGCGGTCTTAAATCAGTGTGTACCTGCGACAAAATTAAACCAACATCGTTACCGGGTTCTCCAGGTATTTCTTCAATGTTTGCAGGAAGGCTGCACCAACGGCTCCGTCCACGCTGCGGTGGTCGCAACTCAGGGTTACTTTCATTACATGTGTTACATCAAACACACCGTTCTTACGAACAACTACTTCCCTGATATTTCCTACAGCCAGTATGCAACTGTCGGGTGGATTGATAATGGCAGTGAATTCTTCAATGTCCATCATACCCAGGTTAGATATGGTAAAGGTATTCCCGCTGAATTCGGCCGGTTGTAATTTTTTATCTCTTGCTTTTGCATATAATTGTTTTGCATCAGCAGCTATCTGCGACAATGTTTTCTGGTCTGCAAATTTTATAACCGGCACGATCAATCCTTCCGGTAACGCCAGGGCTGAGCCGATATGGATATGATGGTTCTGCCTGATGAAATCTCCCATCCAGCTGCTGTTCACATCAGGGTGAAGGCGTAAGGCAGTTGCACATGCTTTTATAATAAGATCGTTGAAGGAAATTTTTACGGGGCTTACTTCATTCATGGCATTGCGTGCAGCGATCGCATTGTCCATATTCATTTCCATCGTTAAATAAAAATGCGGCGCACTGAATTTGCTTTCACCCAGCCTGCGTGCGATGGTTTTGCGCATCTGTGTAAGTTGTACATCCGTATGCCCTTCTTCGCCTGTAGCAGTAAATACAGGCGCTGCAACAGCAGGTTTGCTTTCTGCGGTTTGTGGCTGTGATGTGGGTGCAGCTGTTTCTTTATAATCATCAATATCCCTTTTGGTAACACGGCCGCCATCACCGGTTCCATTTACTTTCGAGATATCTATTCCTTTTTCTGCTGCTATTTTTTTAGCCAGGGGGGATGCTTTTAGCCTTCCATCAGCGTTTTCGGATACTGCTTCCTGTGGCGCTGCAACAGCTGCGGAATTTTCTGTAGCCGCTTCGGGAGTTGCAGCAGCAGGTGCTGCCGTTGAAGCTGTATTGGAACCTGCTTTCTCTGCAGCAACATAAGCGCTAACATCTGTTCCTGCTTTACCAACAATGGCAATGATCTCATTTATCTTAGCCGCTTTTCCTGCTTCAACACCTATATAAAGCAGTGTGCCTTCTTCATATCCTACCACTTCCATGGTAGCTTTGTCCGTTTCAACTTCAGCAAGGGTATCATCGGCCTTCACCTTGTCGCCAACTTTTTTATTCCAGGCAACGATCTTTCCTTCGGTCATCGTATCGCTCAGCAGGGGCATGCGTATTTCCTTTGCGCCTGCTGGTAAAGAAACCTTTCCTGTAGTTTCAGTTTTTGTATCTGCAGTTGCTTTAACCGGCTCAGTTGTTTTAGGTTCAGCCGGCTTTGCTTCTTTGGCTGTTTCCTTTTTTTCATCCGTGGCTTTGCCATTAGCAGCGCCTGCTGCATCCAATGCCGCTTTATAATCTTCGCCTGCCTTGCCTACAATGGCAAGTACGCCATCCACTTTTACAGATTTTCCTTTTTCCACGCCGATATAAAGCAACGTTCCTTCATTATAACTTTCCAGTTCCATGGTAGCTTTATCCGTTTCTACTTCTGCCAATACATCTCCCGGTTTAACCTTATCGCCAACCTTTTTATTCCAGCCTACTATTACAGCTTCGGTCATGGTATCACTCATCCGGGGCATGCGTATCACTTCTGCCATAAATTTGTTTTTCTTTATTTAGAAATATAGAAGCCCGAAATTAATGCAAAAACAGGAAAATGATGGGTAGATTTTGTACCAGGCAATATTTCTTTGGTCAGCGGTTGTTGCGTCGCACACTTGTACGGCATACCCGGGGGCATCATTCCGGCAAACTTAAAAATCGAGTTCGAGTTTCAGGCGCTCTTTCAGTTCTTTGATGAGGGGATATTCTTCTGCAAGCAGCTGGTATTGCTGTTTTGTATTGAGTGGTTTCTCACCCGTATCTGCCACAGTTTCTTTTTCTACCAATATCAACTGGTATTTAAGCAAACGGTTATTAAAGAACTGCTGCATGAAATGTATCAGGTCTGACCGTTCCGCTTCAATGAATTTNTGGTGCATATTGCTTTGCGTAACAATATCAAAACTGTTCTCATCCAGTACTTTCAGTTCAGCCATTTTAAAATTGGTAACGGCAGAATGGTTCTTTTTAAGAGCGAGGTTTTCAATAAAACCATTCCATGCGGCCAGGAGGGATTCTGTGGTCAATGGTTTTGTATTATTCCCGGCCTGGTTCTTACTGATGATCTGTTCTTTCAATTTTTCCAAAGAACCCATTTTTGTTCTTGGCTTCGAAGGCTCTTCTGCTTTCTGCACAGGAGCTGTTTTTTTTATTTCCGGCTCTGCGGATTCAATGACCAATGTTGCAGCTATATTTTTTGGCTGGCTTTTTTCAGCAACAGGTCCGGCTTTTGCTTCTTTTATTTTAATGATAGGCAAAGACCTGAATGAAACGGCTTTGGTATCATCCGTTATTTTTTTTTTACTGCTGCCCTGATCATCTGCCACGAACTGAATGGCCTGCTGCAGGTAATTGAGTTTGATGATCAGCATTTCAATGTGCAGCCTTTTGTTGCGGCTTTGCTTGTAATTGATGATGGCTTCGTTTAAAATATTCAACGCGGCGATCAGCCAGCCGGTAGAGACCTGCTGTGCATATTGCAGATATTTCTGTTTAAAATCATCAGCTACCTCCAATAAGATAGCGGCTTTGGCATCCTTACTTACCAGGAGATTCCGGATGAATTCTGCAAAGCCTTCCAGTAAAGTGTCTCCCTCAAACCCTTTTTGATTTATTTCATCAAACAACAGCAAAGCTTCCGCCAGTTGCTGATGTTGCATCTGGTCGAGTAATTTGAAATAATAATCCTCATCCAGGATGTTCAGGTGCTCCAGTGTATTTGCATAATCAAGCTTCCCACCTGTAAAGCTTACGATCTTATCGAGTATGCTCAGTGCATCCCTCATACAGCCTTCGCTTTTTTGAGCGATCACATGCAGGGCGGCTTTTTCAGCAGTGATGCTTTCCTTCTCACATATTTCCTGCAGGTGCTCTACCGTNTCATTAATGGTAATGCGTTTGAAATCGAAGATCTGGCAGCGGCTTAATATAGTTGGGAGTATCTTGTGTTTTTCTGTTGTTGCCAAAATGAAAATGGCATAGGGCGGTGGTTCTTCCAGCGTTTTTAAAAATGCATTGAATGCGGATGCGCTGAGCATATGAACCTCATCCACGATATACACTTTGTATTTGCCGGCCTGTGGTGCAAAGCGCACCTGTTCAACCAGTGTGCGTATATCATCTACCGAATTATTACTGGCTGCATCCAGTTCATGAATATTTAAAGAGATGCCACTGTCGAATGAAACGCAACTGTTGCAGGTATTACAGGCTTCACCATCTTTTGTCCGGTTCTCGCAATTGATCGTTTTTGCCAGGATACGGGCACAGGTGGTTTTGCCCACACCCCGTGGACCGCAAAATAAAAATGCATGTGCCAGTTGATTGTTGTTGATGGCATTCTTCAGCGTAGTGGTAATATGCGACTGCCCAATGACAGTATTGAAATTCTGTGGCCGGTATTTTCTTGCTGAAACAATAAACTTATCCATGATATTCGATCCTCGGTAATTGAAAAGCTATGGCAGCAAATCTAATTTTTAATTGCTAATTTTTAATTTTTAATTTGTCNTTCCNACGAAGGAGGAATCTTATGAGATGCCTCGTACCTCGGCATGACAAACAACAGGAAGCTATGTCAACATGGGATGCCGCTTAAACTCTTTTGTACGGTCAAAAATATACCTGAAAGTGGTGAGCTGCCTGCTGCGGTAAGTTTCACCAAGGCTTTCCGCCACGTTGATCATCTTGGTATTGAAATCGCCGATCCATTGCATTTCATAGTCCAGGTAATGCTGGCCTTCTCCCTGTACGATCCTGGCACATTCCCCAATGATATAGGCATCAATTCCTGTTCCCTGCCATTCGGGTACCGTTCCAAATACCATCCCNACAAATTTTCTTGCCTTCCGGAATCTTTGCCGCCATAAAAATTCAAGCTTTTGCANCAGGCCGAATTTCCCGTTNAAGTGCTTGAAATATTGATTGATATCCGGCAGGTTCACGAACATGGAAATAGCGATCCCTTTGTTATAGGCAAAATAGACAACGTCTTCGTCCATCACCGGCTTCATCTTTTTGAACATGATCAATACCTGTTCTTTGGTGAGCTGCTTCAGGCCGCCATGCCCTGCCCATGCTTTGTTATACACTTCAACAAAATCTGCGGCATATTTCTCCAGGTTATTTTTTTTGATGGTGCTGAAACTGATATCGGGGTTGGCGGCATGCACCTTATGACGATCAAGTACTTTCCGGGCTAATTTTTTTTGGGCATCCAATCCAAAACATACCTGGTTAAAGAAAACCCTGAAACCATAGTTCTCAAAAAGCTTTACATAATAAGGCGGGTTGTAATTCATGCAATACAAGGGTTCGAAAAAACCCTCTGTTATCATTCCCCACCAGCGGTCGCGTTCGCCAAAATTTATCGGGCCATCCATGGCTTCCATGCCATTGCTGATGAGCCAGTGTTTGGCATTGTCAAGCAACAGGTCGGCTGCTTCCTGGTTGTCTATACATTCAAAAAAGCCGATCCCGCCAACGGGCATATCATCGCCTTTGTTCTTATATTTTTTATTTACAAATGCGGCAATGCGGCCGATCAGGTTACCTTCATCATCCTTCAATATCCAGCGCTCAATTTTCCCGAAACGAAAAGCCTTGTTTTTCTTTGGATCAAAAACCTCGTTAATATCTTTATCCAGCGGCCTGATCCAATTAGTATCATTCTTATAAATGGAAAGAGGAACCTTCAAAAAGAGTTTACTGCCCGCCTTGTCAGTTACAGGTAATAGCTGCATGCCTTTATTTTATAAATAATTTTTTTTAACACGTCATTGCGAGGAACGAAGCAATCTGCCTTATTAAGCACATAGATTGCTTCGTTCCTCGCAATGACGAAAATATTTTGCAATGGACGTACTAAGTAATTTTTGGAAACCAATTATTAAACAACCATGATCTCTTTCTCCTTTGCTTCCAGGTGTTTTTCTACCAGGCTGATGAATTTGTCGGTTATATCCTGTACTTCTTTTTCAGCATCTTTGGAAGCATCTTCGCTAAGGCCGTCCTTCTGTAATTTTTTTATGTGTTCAATAGCATCCCGGCGGATATTTCTTACAGATATCTTTGCATTCTCTCCTTCTACATTACACCTTTTCACCAACTCTTTTCTTCTTTCTTCTGTAAGTGGCGGCAGGAAAAGACGGATCGTGGTGCCGTCGTTTTGGGGATTGATGCCAATATTAGCAGCGGTGATCGCCCGCTCAATATGTTGAAGCATATTCTTCTCCCATGGCTGAACAGAAATGGTACGGGCATCCAGTGCAGAAACATTCGCAACCTGGTTTACCGGGGTAGGATTGCCATAGTAATCCACCATAATGCCATCCAGCATATTCGGGCTTGCCTTTCCTGCACGTATCTTAATAAGTTCAGCTTCTAAATGATTGATCGCTTTTTTCATAGCAGATTCTGTATCTGCCAATATCTTATTTAAATCTTCTGCCATAATATATAAGTTGGCTGCAAAGCTATAAAAAACTACTATTAGTTGAGGGTAGTTTTTAAGTTTAACTAAAAAGGAGGAATGCCGTATTATTCTACTTCAACAGATTCGGCAGAAAGGGATAGTATCTTGTGGGATTTTCTCATTTCATTTTCCATGATCGCATCCACGGAAACGGGTTTGTGTTTTTGGCGCAGGTAATAGATAACGCCGATGAACAGGAAGCCGGTGAGCAATAAAACACCCATAACGGTAGTGGTGCCAAAGTTCCTCAGGCTATAGGCCATGGCAATGAAAAGAATATTGAGGCCCACGCATGACAAAGTTATTTTACGGTGTGAGAAGCCAATATCAAGGAGGAAATGATGCACATGTGTCCTGTCGGGGCTAAAAGGAGAACGGCGGTCGAGCAGCCTCAATCCAAAAACCCGCAGGGTGTCAAATAAGGGGATCATTAAAATAGAGAAGCCGATAGCAGGTGAAGCAGCCAATGGTAAAGCTACTCCCGGAGAACCGGCAAGGTTGATGAACTTGATCACCAGTATAGAATTGATCAGGCCAAGTAACAATGACCCNGTATCACCCATAAAGATCTTNGCAGGCGAAAAATTATAGATCAGGAAGCTGATCAGGCTGCCAGCCAGTGCAAATGCCATCACTGCATATTCAATATGGCCGATATAATAAAAGTATAACCCGAAAACAAGGGTAGTTAAAAAGCCAAGGCTTCCTGCAAGCCCGTCGATACCATCGATCAGGTTAAATGAGTTTGTAATAACAATGATGGTAAAAAGGGAAAGGGTGATACTGGCATAATGCGGTATCTGGTAGATGCCTAAAAAGCCATGCATATTGGTGATCTGTACGCCTGCAAATTTGATGAGGATGCCCGCTGCTATTAATTGCCCGATGAATTTTTTGCTTGCTGAAAGAACCAGGATATCGTCTTTCATCCCTAAAAAGAAGATCACGATGGAAGCTGCGGCGAAATATTGTAATTCAGTTGTGATTCCCAAAGGCACTCCCATGAGTGTTGCTACTATAAAACCGGCGAAGATACCAAGGCCACCTAAAGTGGGGATGACTGCTTTATGAACTTTCCTTTCGTCCGGTTCGTCAAAAAGCTTTTTATCTTTTGCAACCTGGATGATGACAGGGATAGCGAAAAACGTTATTAAAAACGATAGTCCTGCACTAAGTAAAATGTAATTCATGCAATTGGTTTATAACGTCAGTGGTTACAAAAGTATCAAATATGTTTTGCAGAAAGAATTTTAATATCAAGATTTATAAAAAAGTACCCAATAAAGGGTATTTTCCGGCAAAACGGCTGATGCGTACTACTATGCTATTAAATAACGGCATATTTATCAACTTAGTATTGGCCCGGCATGCAATTGCTTTTTTTCTTTGTACATGTATTGAATTAGAGTAGGTTTGCAGCAAAATTTTGTAAGCGTTATTAATAAAAAAATACATATAAAATGAGCGAGCTTAAAGATATTGCCACCCAGATCAGAAGGGATATTGTACGTATGGTACATGCAGTTCAAAGCGGTCATCCCGGTGGTTCATTGGGCTGTACTGAATTTTTTACGGCCTTATATTTTAAGATCATGAAGCATAACCCTGATTTTAAAATGGATGGCAAAGGAGAAGACATTTTCTTCCTGAGCAATGGGCATATTTCCCCCGTATTTTATAGTGCACTTGCCAGGAGTGGTTATTTCCCGTTGCAGGAATTATCCACTTTCCGTAAAATAAACAGCCGCCTCCAGGGGCATCCAACTACGCATGAAGATCTACCTGGTGTAAGGGTTGCAAGCGGTTCACTGGGGCAGGGAATGAGTGTTGCTATCGGCGCTGCTTATGCAAAAAAATTAAATAATGACGACCGCACGGTTTATTCTTTGCATGGTGATGGTGAACTGGATGAAGGACAGAATTGGGAGGCCATCATGTTTGCGGCACATAAAAAAGTTGACAATTTGATTTCTACCATAGACTGGAATGGTCAGCAAATTGACGGACCCACAAAAGAAGTAATGAGCCTTGGAAACCTGCATGCGAAATTTGAAGCCTTCGGTTGGGAAACCATGGAAATGGAAGGGAATGATATGGATGCGGTAGTAGCCGGCCTGGAAAAAGCAAAAACATTATTGGGCAAAGGAAAACCAGTTGCAATACTGATGAAAACAATAATGGGCAAGGGTGTAGATTTTATGGAAGGGCACCACGAATGGCATGGTATTGCACCGAATGATGAACAGTTGAAAAAAGCATTGGAGCAATTGCCGGAGACACTGGGGGATTATTAGTTATTTGATAATTTGATGATTTGAAAATTTGAAAATGAAAGAAAGTTCAAATTAGTTTGAACCAATCTTCAAATCACCAAATCTTCAAATCATCAAATTGAATTAGCGCAGTTCCAATGGTTGCTTTGCCGCTTTAGATGCCGGGAACCAGGATGCGATCAATGCAATGGCCATGGCTGTTGCAGTTACCATCAAAAAATCTGTCAGCACCAGCTTTACCGGGAAATAATCTATTAAAAAAGATCCGCCCTGCAGTTTGATGAGTTTGAATTTTACCTGCAGCAAACAAATGATCAGTGCCAATGCAATTCCACACAAAGCGCCAATGATGGCAAGCAATATCCCCTGGCTCATAAATATCTTTTTTATTTGAGAAGCTGGACTGCCCATGCTTTGGAGAATAGAGATGTCTTGTTTTTTTTCCAATACCAGCATGGTAAGCGCACTTACCATATTAAAAGAGGCGATGATGAGGATCAGTGTAAGCACTGCATAGATAGCCCATTTTTCCAGGCGCATGGTATTATACAGGTTACTGTTCTGCTCGTATTTCGTTTGTACGGAATAATTCCCCCCCATAAGTTTTTGTAATGCCTCCCTTGCATCCTTAATGTCTGCACCAGCTTTTAATTTTATTTCTGCTGCAGTGAATTCATTCTCCTTTAATCCCATTTGTTGTTTTACAAATGCAATATTGCTGAACACATATTTGTTATCAAAATCCTGCTGGATGGCAAATACGGCGTTTGCTGTTACATTCCCTTCACTCAGGGATGCCAGCGGATCACTGCTTGTTACATTTTTTTTAGGAAGGATGACCGTTATGTATTCCGGTGCAAACTCTTCGTTGATGGTTAACGCCAATGCATTTTGTATGCCTGCCCCGATGATGAGCCTGGGTGTATCCACAGTACCGGTATTGAATTTTCCCCTGGTAAGTTTGAAAGGTACACCGCTTACATTTTCAAAATCATTGTCAACCCCTTTGATATAAACAACCGATTGCTGTTCGCCATTCTTTATTTTTAATAATGCTTTTTCCTCGGCAACCAGTGAAACGCCCCTGATAGAAGGCTGCTGTTTGATCTGTGAAAACTGGTCTGCTGTCAGTGTAAATGTTTTGCCTTTGGCGGGAACGATCTTCAGGTCTGTATAAAAAGAAGCGTACAATGATTTTACCAGGTCCTCGAAGCCATTGAACACACTCAACACCAATAACTGGCAACAGGTGGCAAATGCGATCACACCCGTGGTTACCCATGAAATGATATTGATGGCATTGGCAGATTTTTTTCCTTTGAAATACCGCCAGGCAAAAATGAGGTACATTATTCAGTTAGGATTTGTTTTGATTTTTTTCTTCCTGCGATTTGATGTCCTTGAAAAGCTGTTCCATTTTGTCTACGTATTCCAGCGTGTCATCAATATAGAAAGTAAGTTGCGGCATAGAGCGCAGCTGGTGCCTGACCCTTGCAGTCAGTTCACGTTTTATTTCCCAACTCCTGTCATTGATCGTTTTTAAAGTTTCAACAGGATCTTTTACTTTAAAGAAACTCAGGTATACCCTTGCATCAAACAAATCCGGTGTGATTTTTACAGAAGAAATAGAGATCATTCCACCACCCATCATAGAAAGGCCCAGGCGCTGAAATATCTCGTTCAGGTCTTTTTCCAACACAGATGCCACTTGTTTTTGTCTTTTGCCTTCTAACATATGTTTAGTCTTTTAATCGCTGTAAAATTACTTACTTTGCAGGGTTTTATCAGCTTTTATATTTACAGTATTACATGAAGAGTTTAAGAACGATCTTTAAATACATCAAAAAATATCCGCGGCTTGTTATAAGCTATTTTGGGTTCAATATTTTATCAGCCATATTCGGGGTATTGTCATTAGGCTTGCTAAGCCCTTTTTTAATGCTCATCTTTAAACAGGGTGATGCATTTAAAGCAGCAGGAACAGGATTCTTTAATAACATAAACCCGGTGAATCATTTCAAAGAATGGTTATATAAAGTGATCGCAGAACCCGGCGGGAACATAAAAGCATTGATGGTGATCTGCCTGGTGGTATTTACAGCCATCATCCTGAAAAATGTCTTTGCATATTTAAGCATGTATTTTTTAAACCCGATCCGCAACCGCATATTGAATGACATGCGCAGCAGTATGTATGCAAAGATCCTCCAGTTACCGATTGGCTATTTCAATGAACAACGCAAGGGCGATATCATGAGCAAGCTTTCCAATGACCTGGCAGATGTGGAAGGATCTACGGTGAGTGTTTTGGAAAGTGTTTTCAGGGAACCGATCACTATCCTCCTGTTCTTTATTTACATGGTGATCCTTAGTCCGCAGTTAACCTTATTCCTTGTGATATTCCTTCCTGTTGCAGGATTTATTTTAGGAAGGATCGGGCGGTCGCTGAAAAAAGAAAATAAAAGTGTGCTGCAGCAATTCGGCATCTTATTTTCTACCATTGAGGAAACTCTTGGAGGTATCCGCATCATCAAAGCATTCAATGCAGAGAAGAAGATCCAAAAAAAGTTTGAGCATGAGAATGAAACGATGTACCACCTCAAGAACAAGGCAAACCGCAGGCGTGACCTGGCTTCGCCGGTTTCTGAAGCATTGGGTGTAACGGCNGTGCTTTGTATACTTTGGTATGGTGGAAGGCTGGTGTTGAGTGGTGATGCTTCCTTTACATTGAATGCCGGCGACTTCCTGGCATACATTGCCATTTTCACACAGCTCATCCAGCCATTGAAATCTTTGTCAAGCGCTTCTTATAATATCCAGAAAGGTGCGGCAAGTATTGAACGGATCGAAAGTTTAATAAATGAGAACGTAGGCATCAAAGAACTTCCGGATGCAATAGCGTTGAAAGAATTCTCTCATTCAATTGAATTAAAGAATGTAGGTTTTTCTTACGAGGACAATGTGGTGCTGAAGAATATCAACCTTACCATTGAGAAGGGAAAGACCATCGCATTGGTTGGCAGCAGCGGTGCAGGTAAAAGTACATTGGCTGATCTGATACCAAGATTCATAGATGCAGGCGAAGGGGAAGTGCTGATAGATGGTGTCAATATAAAAAATTACACACTGCATTCCATCCGGAATCAAATGGGCATTGTTACGCAGGAAGCCATTTTATTCAATGATACGATCGCAAATAATATTGCACTGGCAAAAGACAANGCTGGCAAAGAAGAGATCGAGCACGCTGCAAAAATTGCCAATGCAGCTAATTTTATTGAGACGAAAGAAAATGGTTACNACAGCAATATCGGGGACCGTGGACTGAAACTCAGTGGCGGCGAGCGCCAGCGCATGACCATTGCCCGGGCGGTACTCAAAAATCCCCCGATATTGATATTGGATGAAGCCACTTCGTCATTGGATACCGAAAGTGAAAGGCTCGTGCAGGATGCCATTAATAATTTGATGACCAATCGTACATCGATCGTAATTGCACATCGCCTCAGTACTATCCGTCATGCAAACGAGATCATCGTTTTACAAAAAGGAGAAATTGTAGAACGGGGAACACACGATAGCCTGATCAATCAAAATGGATTTTATAAGCGGTTGGTGGATATGCAGGAGGTGAAGTAGGTGAAGTAGGTGAATGGGTGAATGGGTGAATGGGTGAATGGGTGAATGGGTGAATGGGTGAATGGGTGAATGGGTGAATGGGTGAATGGGTGAATAAAATTACAAAGGAAGGGAAGGTACAAATAACGTAATAATTGACCTATTCACTTAGCTTAATATAAAAAATAGAAAAGGAGAACACTATCGTTCTCCTTTTCTATTATATTCATAATTACTTACTTCACAATTCCCATCTTAGCTTCGATGCTAAGTGTTGCATGCGGAACAGCCCTTAACCTGGCTTTATCGATCAGTTTGCCGGTGATACGGCAGATGCCATAGGTTTTATTCTCAATACGCATCAATGCTTTTTCCAGGTGATCGATGAACGTGATCTGGCGGCTTGCCATCTGGCTTAGTTGTTCTCTTTCCATGCTAAGGCTCCCGTCTTCCATGGTCATGTAACGGTTATCGCTTTCATCACCACCCATTTCATCTTTACGGGTGATCAGGCCCTGCAGGTAATTCAATTCTTTTTTTGCTGCGTCCAGTTTACGGTTTATCAGGTCCCTGAATTCTTTCAGGTCTGTATCGTTATACCTTACGATCGGTGCACCCGGATCATTTTTGGGTTGGTCCAGTACAGATTTGGTAAAATCCGGTTGGTATTTCCTGGATGTCTTGGTATTTATTTTAGGAAGCACTACCGGTTTGGCAGGTGTAACTTTAATATCCTTTGTATTGGTAGCCATGGTAGGTTTTGACACTACTTTTGCTATTACGGGGGCTTTCGCTACCGGTTTCAGTGGTTTTTTTTCTTCTACTTTCTTAGGCATAGGTTTTTGTGCCGGTTTTTGAACAGCTACCGGCTTTTTTGGAACATGTTTTTGAATAGGTTTAGCAGCAGGTTTTTTGGCAACAGGTTTGGCTTTAACTAAGGGCTTTGCTTTTGGTTTTGCAACAGGCTTAGCCTTCGCAACCGGTTTTTTGGCGGCAGGTTTTGCTTTAACCGCAGGTTTTGAAGCTTTGGCCACCGGCTTTTTTGGAGCAGGCTTTGACACTTTCTTTGCAACAGGTTTTGCCTGTTTTTTAGCAGGGGCTGCTTTTTTAGGAGCCGGCTTTTTCGCTGCAGGTTTTACTGCTTTCTTTTTGGTTGCCATACTACTAGCTTTTTTTTAATACGTTTACGGTTAAAGATGAATCGTTGACTTCAATTTGTGTACCGTTGCTTAAAAACGGCACAAATTCAAGAGAATCTGCCAAAATTTCGCGGCAAATATACTCTTTAAATTGAATTAAAGATGGTTGCAGGGCCTCATTTTCATTTACTGTTACATCTATCCTGTCGGTGAGTTCAAAATTGCTGTCCTTCCGGATATTTTGAACCCTGTTCACGAATTCCCTGGCATTACCTTCGTTTTGCAGGTTTTCTGTTATGGAAACATCCAATGCTACGGTCAGGGAACCCTTGCTTGCGATCTCATAACCGGGTATTTCATCGGTAATGATCTCAAGATCCTCTGCCTGGATGATGATCGGATCTTCACCAGCAGCAGTATTTAAAGAATAAGGGCCTTCCTGTACCTTTTCAATTGTTGCATTATCAAATTTTTCGATCTCGGAAGCGGCCCATTTCATTTTTGGCCCCAGTTTTTTACCCAGGGTCTTGAAATTGGCCTTTGCTTTTTTACGGATGAAATCATTGTCAGCATCCAATAGGTCTACTTCTTTGATATTGGTTTCGGCTTTGATGATATCCTCAACCAGTTTTATATCATTTGCCATTTCATTATCCATCGCAGGGATGAATACTTTCTGTAATGGCTGCCTTACTTTTATATTTACTTTTTTTCGCAACGACAAGATCAGTGAAGAAGCGTCCTGTGCCAGCTGCATCCTTTTTTCCAACGCCAGGTCAATGACAGATCCTATTGCCTTTGGATAAAGTACATGGTGAACAGATGTTTCCTCAAAACGGTTGGTTACGCTGTTGAGGTTGTTGAAGAGCCAGTCTGCAAAGAATGGAGCCACTGGTGCTATCAGCCTGCTCAATGTTTCGAGGCATTCATATAAAGTTTGATAAGCACAGATCTTATCATATTCATATTCGCCTTTCCAGAAACGGCGGCGGCAGAGCCTTACATACCAATTGCTTAAATGTGCGTCTACAAATTCTTCGATGGCCCTTCCTGCCTGGGTGGGTTCGTAGGCGTCAAAATTCTGTTCTCCAACTTTTATAAGGCTGTTGAGAGATGACAATATCCACTGGTCAATTTCCGGGCGTTCATTAACCGGTATATAAGTTTCCCTGAAATCAAATCCATCCACATTGGCATACAATGCAAAGAATTGATAAGTATTATAAAGTGTTCCGAAGAATTTACGCTGTACTTCTTTGATCCCTTCCTCATCAAATTTCAAACTGTCCCAGGGCGATGCGTTGGTGATAAGGTACCACCGGGTAGCATCGGCGCCGTAAGTATTGATGGTGCCAAAAGGATCCACCACGTTACCTAAACGCTTACTCATCTTATTGCCCGACTTATCCAAAACCAACCCGTTACTTACAACTGTTTTATAAGCTACCCCGGCCTGTGCACCCGAGGCTTTCATTTTAGAACCCTCCCACAATCCATCTTTCTTCAATTCTTCTTCAATAGACTCTTTTAATAAAGAACCTAATGCATGTAAGGTATAGAACCATCCTCTTGTCTGGTCAACACCTTCCGCAATAAAATCTGCAGGGAAATTCTTTGCAAATATTTCTTTGTTCTCAAAAGGGAAATGCCATTGGGCATAAGGCATGGCACCGCTGTCGAACCATACATCTATCAGGTCGGCGACCCTTTTCATGGGCTTACCGCTATCGCTTACCAAAACAATATCATCTACATAAGGCTTGTGCAGGTCGAGAATACCTTCATGTAAATAATGTGTATTGGTATCACCGCCTAACAGCCTGGCAGCTTTTTTTATTTCATCATTTAGTTCCTGTATCGAGCCAATACATTTTTCTTCCTCCCCATCTTCTGTTTTCCAGATAGGTAACGGAGTGCCCCAAAACCTGCTGCGGCTAAGATTCCAGTCAACCATATTTTCCAGCCAGTTGCCAAAGCGGCCGGTACCTGTTGAAGCAGGTTTCCAGTTAATGGTCTTATTCAATTCAACCATTCTCTCTTTCACGGCCGTGGTCTTTATGAACCAGGCATCCAGCGGGTAATAAATGATGGGCTTATCAGTACGCCAGCAATGCGGGTAATTGTGTTCGTATTTTTCAACTTTAAAAGCACGGTTCTCTTTCTTAAGTTTAACGGCGATATCAACATTGACATCTGTATAATCCCTGGCATCCTTGTAATCTTTTACATAACGCCCGCTGAATTCGCCAACGCCATCAATGAATTTACCCTGCTTATCTACCAGTGTAAGTATACCGAGATTATTTTTTTGACCGACCCTGAAATCATCCGCACCAAAAGCCGGTGCCGTGTGAACGATACCGGTACCATCTTCCGTAGTAACAAAGTCGCCCAGTATGATCCTGAATGGTTTTGCACCCGGGGTGATCTCCTGTATTTTGTCTAAAGTATTTGCCTCAGATGGTAGCAATTGTTCATATTGTATTCCTTCGAGTTCCTTTCCTTTGAATTCAGTGATAATTTTCCAGGGAATAAGTTTATCTCCTTCTTTATAATTATCAAAGTCCCCGTTCTCAGCTTCAGGTTTAAAATATTTGCCAACGAGGGCCCTGGCAAGTATCACATTGTTTGGTAAGTATGTATACGGATTAAAAGTTCTTACCAATACATAATCTATGTTTGGTCCAACAGTTAGGCCAAGGTTGGATGGTAGTGTCCATGGAGTTGTGGTCCATGCCATGAAAAACATTTCCCGGGGCAAAATTTTATTCCCGCCGTCCTGGTAAAGTGCTTCAACAAGTTTTACAACGGGTAAATTTTTTGACCCGGTTTCAATATCCGGTACGATGGCTTTGAACATGGCAACCGCACTCGTATCCTTCACATCCTTATAAGTTCCCGGCTGGTTTAGTTCATGAGAAGACAGGCCTGTACCGGCTGCAGGGGAGTAGGGCTGGATGCTGACACTTTCATAGAGGTATCCTTTTTTATACAATTCACTCAAACACCACCAGAGTGTTTCAATATAATTATTTTCAAAAGTTACATAGGGGTTGTTGAGATCTACCCAGTAGCCCATTTTTTTGGTGATCTCGTCCCATTTGTCTTTGAACCGCATGACCACTTCACGGCATTTCTTATTATAATCTTCTACGGAAATTGTTTTACCGATATCTTCTTTGGTGATGCCTAATTCTTTTTCAACACCCAATTCGATCGGCAGGCCATGCGTATCCCAGCCGCCTTTGCGTTTTACCTGGAAACCCTGCATGGTTTTATACCTGCAAACCAGGTCCTTTAAGGTCCTGGATATAACATGATGGATACCCGGCATGCCATTGGCACTTGGCGGGCCTTCATAAAATACAAAAGCCTCCTTACCCTCCCTCAGTTCGATGCTTTTTTCAAAAGCGGATGATAATCTCCATTGCTCCAGTACATCCTGGCTGATAGCAGGTAAATTAAGTTGCTGATATTCATTGTATCTGGCTGGCATATCTATACTCCCAAGGCTTTTTTAATAAAAAATGAGGCTGCAAAGTTACTAAAATAACCATTGGAAAAATCCGCCATGGATGGGCTTTTAATGGCTTTTTGGAAAGCAGGGGTTGTTAATCAAGTTGGATTTATCCACATTTTTGATCAATGGCATAATATTGGTTCCTAGAAATCTGAAATCTTTGATCCTTAAAAATATTTATGAAGAACACTTTTTTCATTAATAATTGAAAAATGGTTCCGCTGAGAATGTCAATATCCCCCATTATAAATAGCGCTTTGCTGTTTATAAAGAAAGATAGCCTATGACGACCAGCGGCTTTTAGACCGGAATTAAATAAGAATAAAATAAAAATATTAAGTGCAGGAGATAAAGAGGAAGTATTAAGAGTTTTGCTGGTTTAGGGTTTTATTAGGGTAAACGGGAGTAATCTTACTCCCGTTCTTAAAGTTAACATAGCGATCCAATATATCTGAAAAATCGTCCCGTTTTAAATTCCAAGGTGGATGTGCTTTTAACAACCACAAAGAAAAAAATCATTCCTGGTAGCAATACNGGTAAAAGATCAAAGCACAAACACCATAAGCCGCCTCAGCATTTTATTGTTGAGGCGGCTTTTTAGTTCAACAGGTTCCCGGCACTTATAATGATTTGATAAATCTTATCAATGCTTTTCTTTCCGTTACAGATAAATTATAGAAACTGTTCTTTGATGCTTCCGCTTCACCACCATGCCACATGATGGCTTCTTCAATGGTACGGGCACGGCCGTCATGCAGGTAAAAAGGGGTTCCGTTAGTTCTTTCAAAAAGCCCGATACCCCATAAGGCCGGGGTTTTCCATTCGGTACCCGAAGCCTGGAAGTCAGGGCGGTTGTCTGCAAGCCCGGTCCCCATATTGTGTAGTAGAAGGTCTGTATAAGGATGAATGCGCTGATTACTAAGTGCAGGAAAAGTAACATCTACCCCTGTTTGTAATGTTGGAATATGGCAACCGGAACAATTGATCTGCCTGAATATTTGTTCACCCTGTAATGCGATCGCATCGGTTACATTTCGTCTTGCAGGCACTGCCAGGCTTTTTATATAAAATGCGGCAGCATTTAATACACTATCCGGCAACTCGGGGTCATCTGCATACCCGTCATCCTGTAACTGGCCAAAGCTGCTTTCTTTTGGAAATACATAACTCGTTATGCCCATATCCTGGTTATAAGCAGCTGCTACCTGGGTAAGAATGGTAGCCGTATTTGCTTTCAATCCAAAACGGCCGATCATTAATTTACCGAGGTAAGGATCCCAGACATAATTAGGCCTTCCACTGATGCCATCACTGTTTGCATCATTTTCATCGGCATAGGATAAGATAGTTGCCTCCGGGATATTTTGCAAGAGACCTAATCCAAAGAACGGCGGTGCCATCCGGGGGCTGATCATCAGGTCAGCAGGCAATGGCAAATAGGGGCTTTGTAATGTATAGGCCGGAGACCTTAATGAAACCGTTTCCCCGTCAGGGAAACTAATCGTTTGCTGGGTATAATTTATAATGATCTTAGCTTCCGGCGACTGGCCGAAAATAGATACATCCTGCAACTGCCCGCCAAACCCTGGCACAGGAACTGGCCCCCCGTGCGCATCACTACCGGGAATGCTAAGCCGAATTAATAAAGAGGAATTTACCAGGCCTGCAGTTGGATTTCCCTTGCCATCATTGTGGTGGCAGCTTATACAGCTTACATTGCTGAAAATTGGCCCCAGGCCACTGTTAACCGGCGCTGGAGCAGTTACAAAAGTTTGTTCAACTGCATGATCACCCACTTCATGCACATGCAGGTCATTTACATTCAAGCCCGAAATATCGTGACCAAAAGCCTTGCTTGTTTCATCAAAAACAGTAGCCATTCCACCCGAAAGACGGGGATCAAAATCTCCCTCATCAAAAATGCCGGGTTTGCGGCACATGATCAAACAAACAGGCAGGCAAATGATCGCAGTGACTAAATATGCCTTCCGGATCCTTAATTTGATCATAAAAAAACTTTAATTGAATACTGCTGATAGTAATACAATATCAACAATAGTAGTATGAATATTTTAGTCGGTAATATTTGTTATGACAAAAGACCTTAGGTCTGTATCGATCACTGTTGCAAGTGCGGTGATGGCAGTCATGGCAGCGAGGCATTGTGTACGCTGTGTGATGATCGCCTGTTCGTAAGGAACAGTGATGGCCGAAAAGGAATTTATCGCAGCATTGAATTTCTGTTCGATCTGAACATTCAAAGCACTGTTCCTGAGTTTTACAAGGTCCTGCAAACCCACGCCATCTTCATTGAATTTTCCCTGGTAAACATTAAATGCGCCTATGATATTGTTTTTAAAATCAGTGGTTGAATTACCGCTGAAAGGAGATTCAACGATCTGCGGATCCATGGCATCATAGGGCTCTTTCATTTTGCCTTCCCCAACTTCACCGCAAATTGCCAGCATCCCTTCTGTAAGCGCAATAAATGCATCTTGTTTTTTTACAAATACAGTGCTGCCTGTTCCGGCAGTTAAAAATTTAGTTGAATAATTTCCACCCGAAGCAACCCAGCTGTTGTATAAATTATCCGCCTGCAACTTAAGATGAGCGGAAAGGCTTACTACATATTCTTTCTGGCGGGCAGTCAATGATGCAGCAGTACGTGTGCCTCCTTGTCCCCAAAGTATATATTCAATTGGATGGTATCCTTTTAATGCACGGGAAGTAAGCGCTTCAATATCACTGACACCCAGTGGCTGTGCGCTTGCCAGCAGTGCATCCATATCATTAAAGTTTACAGGCCATGTATCTGTTTCAGGGTCGTATTCACCATCTTCAACGGGGCCAAATAAGTAACCCTCACATCTTTCCCAGGTACTGCGGATATCCCTCCATGCATTCTTTGCAGCTGCAAGATTATCATCAGTAGTAGTTGTATTCAGGTTGATGATAGCGGTATTTAAAACGGCGGCTTTTGTTTTTAATTCAAGATAGCCGGGAAGTGCAATTTTATTTACAAAATCAGTAATAGCGGCATCTTTCGTTGTATTAAAATCAGCCGTTGCTGTCTCGTCGCTGCTCTTGCTACAACCAATTAACATGGTAAGAGCTGCAAGAGCGGAAAAGAATATTTTTTTCATTGGTGTCAGTTTAAAGTGTGATTAAAAGATCATTGTTTATGATTTGCGTTTTTAGTTGTTGCAATGATTGTTCTGCCGGCCCTTTTAAAACATTGCCCTCTTTATCAAACCTGCTTCCATGTGCGCTGCAGGTAAACCCATTGCCGGTAGCCGTCAACTGGTTGCTGTAGTGTGTACATTTCAGCAATAATGCTTTGAAATCGTTGCTTCCTTTTTTTTCAACCGAAATTTCGTATTGAAATTTTGCGGGACTTATTATTTGAAAAGGATTACTATCAAAAATTGAGAGTGGTACCAGGATCTTATTACCGGTTATTTCGGGATGAAAAATATTTTTATTTACTGCCGGGCTGCAGGAAGCCATTGCCGCTACAGCAGCGGCTGAAGTACCCAACAGGCATATCCTGCATGCTCCTTTGATAAATGATCTGCGTTCCATAAATTATTTTAAAAAGAATAACCTATCCCGATATTTAAAAATTGGTTGTTTTGTTTGTATGGAATTCTTACCGGGCTTGGGTTTATCACCAGGCTCGGGTTTTCGGCACCTGTATGTAAGAGGCGCACATCTGTTTTGATCACAACATTCCTGATCGGTAAATAACATAATCCCAGAATGATATGCTGTTGCTTTTCCGTACCGTCATAGATCGCATTTCCAGGTATAGAAGCATTAAGATCCAGTAACTCGTAGCGGCCAAAAATATTCAATTGCTGTTTGGATGGTTTTGAGGAACTGCCTAAAATATTATAGGCTAATTCTGCATAAGCTCCATACATGCTGCTGCTTATATTGTTTGCATAAGCCTTATTGATATCTGGCGCATCAGGGAAAGAAACATATACCCCGATTGCTTTGGCGCTGAATTTATTTCTCGACCATTGAATGTTGGCTTCGCCGATATATACAGGCAATGCTGCTATGCCGGAATTCAGGTTAAGGCTATCACTTGCTCTTTTATTTTGCCCGTTAGTACCGCCTGCATATCCCGAAACTTGGAAAGTAAAATCTTTATAATAATATTGGAGTGCCGCAGTAATTGCCAGGTTATTGGCTGAAGCATTGCTTCCTTCAAACCTACCTTCTCTTAAGCCACTGCCATGTTCAAAGCCGGCAGAACTGAGTCCGTTCACAACGGCAACACTATAATTAAGGGGTAATGTTTTGCTGCGTCCATAAAAACCAACACCCAGTTCACGCCAGGTAGAAGGGATCACCAATTGTTCAACCATCGGCCGCTCTACCCCGTTAAAATTAACCGGCAGGTGATTTTCGTTAAGGATACCGATACGGGGTATGAAAAGACCGGCAGTGATATATTGTCTTGAGTTGAGGTTGAATTTCAGGTAAGCCTGTTCCATGGCTACTTCGCCACCACTTCCTTCACCACTTACTTTTGCATTTTCGATCTCCAGTTCAGAAAAGAACGAGATCTTCGAATTGAATTGATGTCCTACAAAGAGCACTGCACGTTCTAACGTGATGGCTGCTTTTTGGTCATTAAAATCTCTTTGGTAAAAGGCGCTTCCATATCCCGAAACCACTGTCCTGGAACCGGATCTGCCAGCCTGGAGGGAATCTTCATTGGTAAGCAATTGCTGGGCGGGTGTTCTCACTTGTGCATGTAAGCTACCGGCAACAGTAATCAAAAATGCGATCGCGGCTAGTTTTTTTCTCATGCTGCAAATGTGACCGTAAAATTTTTATACAACCACCGCAAACAGGAAATTGATTTACATAATCAGTAAAAGTTGCTTTATAAGTTTACAGGAAGCCATCAAATTTATTCGGCTTAAAGAACGTATATCTACCTTAACAATAACTCACAAGGTTTGATACCGGTGTGTTTTTTAAACGCAGTGCTGAAATGGGAGATGGAAGAATAACCGAGGAGTAATGAAACCTCTGTTACGCTCAGGCCTTTATCATACAAAAGATATTTCGCATGTTCCATCCGCTGGCTTTGATAAAAATCAAAGATCGTGGTGCCGAATATTTCTTTAAAGCCCTTCTTTAAATAACATTCATTGATGGCAACCTTGCGGCTGAGTGCCTTGATGGTAATGGGTTCGCCGATATGCTGCAATAATATTTCCCTGGCCTTGATGATCTTTTCACGATCGGCTTCGTTTGCCAGGAATTTGCAGGTAAATATTGTTTCTTCTTTTTCGCCCAGCATGCAATCCATGCTGTATAATAAAAGGATCTGGGTCTGGGCGTTTATAAAAATATTCTCGAGGGTATCGGTATAGGTATGATTCAGCAAGGCCTCAATGGCCATCCTGGTCTTTCCGCAAAGTGGTAATATCTTGGAAAAAGAAGACTGGTGTTTAAATGAAAGTACATTGTCTGAAAGTGAAACCGGCGTTTTATGTGCTTTTGCAAACTGCTGCAGGTAAGAAGGGGAAAAGCTGAAGCTAACGATATCCACGCTATCAACTTTTTCTATACAACCCCGGGAAGCATTTAATTTACAGTAATCACATTCTGTTTGTTTCTGTCGGCAATAAACATTTCCACTTACACAGAATTTAAGTTCGAGGTAATTGTCAGCTGTTCCGTTCTTTTCGTAATGGTAGACCAATACGCCTGTGTCTTCCATCGTCCATTGGGGCTGTTTTTTATATCTTTTGATCGAATATTGAACAGAACCTGGGACATTTCTTACAACATCCTGTAAAACCTCCATTTCTTCATATAAGAATGGCTGTTTATGCGATAAAGATAATATGTCTAAACCTTGATCCATTGAAAAATTTCGATGCAAATATACTAAACAATTAGCAATAAGTTTATGAACATTCTGTGGATATCCATTTGTTGTGATTTTATTATAAAAACAGGTAGGATTTTATGT
>JGI24770J26754_10000390_pt1 | contig 31332 bp, 24 predicted proteins | sample LakOneMetagenome_FD_26754 | JGI IMG/M metagenome (IMG submission 26754) | reverse complement strand
AAGATGTATTTTTTTTCTTTTGCATTCCATAGTTCGCTGTTGGCGGCATCCATGGCAATACCAATTTGACTACCTGTTTTAAAACCGGCAGCCTGTATGGCTGTTAATACTGTTTCAATAGCTTCTTCATTGCTCTGGATATTTGGTGCGAAGCCACCTTCATCACCCACATTGGTGCTAAATCCTTTTTTCTTCAAAACAGTTTTCAACGCATGGAAGATCTCTACGCCCCATTGCAATCCTTCGCTGAATGTTTTTGCGCCAACGGGCATTACCATGAATTCCTGGAAATCTATTTTATTGTCGGCATGTGCACCGCCGTTCAAGATATTCATCATGGGTATGGGAAGGATCTTTGCGTTGGTTCCGCCGATATAACGATACAAAGGAAGATTCGCTTCCAGTGCAGCAGCTTTTGCAACAGCCAGGCTGATCGCAAGCATAGCGTTCGCTCCAAGCTTCCCTTTATTTTCAGTGCCATCCAAAGCGATCATCATATTATCAATACCTGTTTGATCAGCCACATCCCATCCCAATAAATTATCAGCAAGGATCGTATTTACATTCTTAACTGCCTTCAAAACACTTTTGCCGCCATAGAGTTTCTTATTGTTATCCCTCAACTCAACCGCTTCGTGAATGCCGGTACTGGCGCCACTCGGCACAGCCGCACGGCCAAGCCTTTCGTTTTCAGTTAATACATCTACTTCAATGGTAGGGTTGCCGCGACTGTCAAGTATCTGGCGTGCGTGTAAGGAGGCAATGTAGCTCATGATTCTGTTAAGAGTTTATGTTAGAAATAATATAAGTCAATTGGTCAATAAATGAACCGGTGAATCGGGAATCGTCCATGCTGAATAGCGAAACTTTATCAACTACCTGTTCCGGAATACAAAGAAACAACCTTTACAGAATGCTTCAAAATGAAAGTCAGGTCGTCAATGATTTGAAAACCGATTCTAAGCTTTGAGTTTCTGTCTGCAAAGACACAATATCTAAGTTGTGTTCCATGCTCAATTTCAATAATTCTTTTTTAAGCTCCTCAGGGTTCGAACAATTTATATTAAATGCTGATTGACGAACGTTTTTTATTTCAATAACCCCTGGTAATTGTTTCAATAATTCTATAGAAAGATTTTCTTTAAATTCTACAATTACATATTCTTTTCCCGTAGCAGCATTTTGTAAATTCTGCANCNTNTCATCNGCCACGATATTTCCTTTATTGATGATGATAACACGATCGCAGATGGCTTCTACTTCCTGCATGATATGCGATGAGAACAATACGGTCTTATCCCGGCCAAGCTTTTTGATCACTTCTCTTATTTCGATGATCTGGTTGGGATCAAGGCCCGATGTAGGTTCATCCAATATCAATACTTCCGGGTTATGTACCAATGCGGCTGCCAGCCCGACCCGCTGCTTATATCCCTTGCTTAACTGGCCGATCTTTTTATTTGCTTCGGGTGTAAGGCCCACCGTTCTTATTACTGTTTCGATCGTTGTTTTGGCATCCTTTACCTGGTGTACGTTTGCAATGAAGCCAAGGTATTCTCTTACATACATGTCTGCATACAACGGGTTTGCTTCCGGTAAATACCCGATCTTCTTTTTTGTTTCAATGCCATCTTCCCTGACAGGTATGCCGCATACCTCGATGGTACCTGCGTCTGCTTCCAGGTAGCCGGTTATCATTTTCATCGTAGTTGATTTGCCTGCGCCATTGGGCCCAAGAAACCCCACGATCTCACCTTTATTTACTGTAAATGAAATTTGGTTGACAGCTTTTTGACTGCCGTAATTTTTAGAAAGATTGTTTACCGAAATAGACACTAATCTAATGGTTGATTTATGATGTATGATTTATGATGTTGGTTTACTGTAAAACATAGTTATTAATAAACCAAATCAACAATAATAAAACTAACCTTCTTTTTTCCCTTCATCCGGGCGCTGCTGTGGCGGCCTTTGCGGTCCGCGGTTTTGCGGCGGACGTTGTTGCTGCCTTCCCTGTTGCTGGTTAGGGTTTTGGCCTTGTGGCCTTTTTGGTTGTTGTGGCCTTTGTTGTTGCGCCCCGGCTTGCGGAGTATTTGGTCCCTGGGGCCTTTTTTGTTGAGGCGGCCTTTGTGGTTGTGCCCCTCCTCCCTGTCGCTGTCCCTCGTTATTTTGCTGGGGTCCGCGACCGCGGTTCTGCTGCTGATCCCTTCCGCCGGGTTGTTGTCTTTGCTCTCTGCCTCTTTCTTTGTCCCTTCTTTTACGGGTTGTTTTTTCCAGGCTTTTTAAACTGATCTGTCCAACAAGATCTGCATATTCAGGTTCTACTTCTTTGGGCTTGCTGGTAACAACTTCCACGGTTTCCATTTCTTCGGGCCTGATCCCTTCCTTGTTCTGTGCTTTTATTTTTTTAACCGTTTCGATGGTCAGCGGATATTGCTTATTACTGTCAGCCATGGTATACCACATGAGGTTCCTGAAAATATCTTTCTTTACCAGGAAGGCTCTTCCTTTGGCAACCTCGAGCATGTCGGCGTCTGTAGGAAAGAACTGCAAAGCATCCATATAAGTATCCAGTTCATAATTCAAACAGCATTTAAGCCTGCCGCACTGGCCACTTAATTTTGTTTGGTTGATGCTTAAATTCTGGTANCGTGCGGCGTTCGTATTTACGCTTTTAAAATCGGTGAGCCAGGTGCTGCAGCAAAGTTCCCTGCCGCAACTGCCAATGCCGCCTACTTTACCGGCTTCCTGGCGGGCGCCGATCTGCCTCATTTCTACTTTTACTTTGAATTCGCCGGCATATAATTTTATAAGTTCCCTGAAATCTACCCGGTCATCGGCAATATAAAAGAAAGTGGCTTTCCTGCCATCGGCCTGTATCTCTACTTCGGCCATTTTCAATTCCAGTTTTAGTTGCCTGGCCATAGCCCTGCTGCGGATCAATACCTGTGCTTCACGTGCTTTTGTTTCGACAAGNTTTGCNANGTCTGCCTCNGTTGCCCGGCGCATGATCTTTTTAATATCAGGGCTCTTCTCGTCTATCTTATGTTTTTTCAATTGAAGCCTTACCAGTTCGCCGGTAAGGTTTACCATGCCAACATCAAAACCGCTCACGCCTTCAACGGCTACCATTTCTCCTTTTTCGAAATAATGAAGGGTTGTATTTTTAAAGTAGTCTTTGCGGCTGCCATTGTTGAAGCTGATCTCAACAATGCGGCAATTGCTTTCAGGGTCGCTGAAAGGCAGGTTCGCCAACCAATCGTGTACATTCATCCGGTTACATCCCCCGCTGGCACAACTGCCGTGGCTCTGGCAGCCACCGGGTGCGCCTCCGTCTTTTGAGGTTCCACAACCTCCGCTTCCACATCCCATGAGTATCTAAGATTTTAGAATTAATATTTAATAATGGGATCGAGCAGCAGTATGTTGACCGGCTTTGGCGTCGTCCCGATATTTACGGGGATAGAGTATAACTTTAATGTGCTTTTCGCCCAATAGGACTGAAAAAGTACAAGTGAGTGACACAACGCTGTTGAGTATTGTAAAAAAAGCTTGTTCAAATATTTTCTTTCTTCACTACCAATTAGCCCACTGCTCAATTCCTCATTGCATCAAAATTACTGATTTGTTGCTAATAATGTGATATAACTTAATGGTAAGGGCGTGNAAGAGTATCTTGGCGTTNGCATTGCGTTCTATATAATATGCGGCCTGGTCGAGTTCATTTACGATGGCTTCCTGTTGTGTTATATCACAAAGTTTGTTGAATTTGAGGGCAAAGGTCGTATCGGGCCGTTCTTCCTGTGTGCTACCGGCGGGTATTACCCGTAGCCTGGTGGCTATTTCCAAAATATGGACAAAATATTTCAGGAACTGCTTTTGTTTTTCCCGGCCGATCTTGCTGATCTCTTCTATCCATTTCACCTGGGCAGCCGGGCCGGTCTTTACAATACTGTTCAGCCAATCCCTTAATAAAACTTCCCAGTCATCTTCGGCGTGTTGCAATTGCTGGATGGCTTCGTGGTAATTGCCACTGCTGATGGCGGCTACCTGTTGAGCCTTTTGCATGGAAATGCCCTCCCGTAACTCGAGTGCAGATTCAATATCCAGTGAAGAAAGCTGTGGTATCTTGATCAGTTGTGTACGGGATAGAATGGTAGGGAGAATGAGGGAGTCATTTTCCGCCACCAATATAAATAATGTATCGGGTGGGGGTTCTTCTATCAGCTTTAATAATTTGTTTCCCTCCTTGCCCAGCAATTCCGGCATCCACATGATCAGGATCTTATATTCACTCTCGAAACTTTTCAGGTTCATTTTGCGGATGATATCTGAGCATTCATGCGCTGTGATATTTCCCTGTTTGTTTTCTGCGCCGATGAACTGTAGCCAGTCGTACACATTGCCATAAGGATTTGCTGCAATGAATTCCCGCCATTCTTTAATAAAATCGGTGCTGATGGGTTTGTCGCCGCTTTTTCTTGGAATGACCGGGTAAGAAAAATGGATATCGGGATGAACCATGTCTTTTAATTTGCTCCAGCCGGGTTGCTGTTGCATCCAGTTATCTATTTCTGCAGGGGTGGTTGGGTTAACGATTGCAACTGTCTCTTCCGGTTCCTCCCCGAAAAGGCTTGCTTCCTTTTTTTTAGGGGCAGCATTTTTTGGAAGGCTCAGGTAATTGGCGAAAGCAATGGCAAGTGGTAATGCACCGGATCCTTCTTTCCCAAGGAACAACAATGCATGGCTCAGCCTGTTTTGCCGGATCATATGCATGAGGTGAACCTTGGTATCTTTTTGCCCGATGATGGATTGGAAAAGCATGTGGCAAAGATATGAATAGCCCCGGCCTTAAGGCCGGGGCTATGGAATTTTTTAATTCAGAAATTAAAGTTTTGAAGTTATCTCTTCACTCATGGGGGTAACCTTACTTGGAAAATAAGCGATCATCTTTCCATTTTCATCCAATAAGAATTTATTAAAATTCCATTTGATCGTAGCATCGAGCACACCATTTTGATCTTTATGTGTCAGCCATAGATAAATAGGAGCGGTGTCATCACCTTTTACAGAGATCTTGGCTGCCATGGGGAAAGTAACACCATAATTCTTTTCACAGAATGTTTTGATTTCGGTGTTGGTGCCGGGTTCCTGCCCGCCAAAATTATTTGCCGGGAAACCAACGATCACCAGTTTGTCCTTATACTTTTCATATAAAGCCTGCAGGTCTTTGTATTGGGGAGTATAACCGCATTCGGAAGCAGTATTTACAACGAGTATCTTCTTTCCTTTGAATTGGGAGAAGTCAATAACACCACCGTCAAGTGATGCAACCTTGAACTGGTAAATATTCTTGGAAGTATCATTGGGTGCTTTGGCTACCTGCGACATCGTTTTTGTACCGGCCAGGCTCAAAAGGCCGATGGCAGCAATGGCAATAGATCTTATCATAGTAATGTTTTTTATAAATACGTTTAAAAAAGAAAAAAGTTTATTTAGCAATGCCTATTGCTTTTCATAAGAACCCAGGTCGGGTGAACCCACACTCCTGGTATTATTATCCAGGTCGTTTGGAAAACCGGTTGCTGCGCCCTGGTCGATACCCGGTGCTGCCGGTTCCTTTGTGATCCTGAAATCATAATAATTATGGCTTACATCAATACTATCAAAAACCGGGTCAATATTTTTTATTACGGCGTTAAAAGTTGCATTGGATGGGTCAGTCGCTGCTTTAAAAAGCGAATGATCGAATAATACATTGAAGATAGTACTGCCTTGCTTATCGGTAACGACTTCATTTTCCAGGTTTCCTTCATCCGCCCAAAAAATACAGTTTAGAAAAACGGCATTCATATCAGCCGTAATGGTAACCCCGTTTTGATCAGCAGCGTTGGAGGCAACCAGCACCGGGATCTTGTGCAATAAATAATTGTTGGAATAGGATGCCACTGTGCAATTGGTAAATAAATAATCTCCACCGAGCAGGATGCTGATATTTTTTCCGCAGTTTGAAATTAAGGAATTGTCGGCCCGGATGCTGCTATGGATGCTTAGCAATCCTGCATCGTAAGCATTGTCAATGATACATTGATGCAGGGTCAGTTTCGGATTTGTGTTAAGAGAAGGCTCCTGTACAACTACTGCCTGGTATGCATTTTTTATCACTGCAAAACGCAGTTGATTGTCTGTACTCGTTCCCCTGAAATAAATACCGGGCCAGCTGCCGGGAAAATTTTTGTAAGGATCATCGAGCCTGTCGCCGGTAAACTGCACTTCATTTCCTTTAATGCCATCAACGACCAGGGAGCCATCTACTATAAAAGNTGCATTAGCATGTGAGTATATCCTGCAGCCCTGGTTGATGGTTAATGAAATGCCTGTATCAACCTGCANNCTTCCGAGGATCACATAGGGCAGGTCATTCGTCCAAACAGTATTGGTTGTAATAACCTGGTNCCTTAAGAAATGGGCATTTTGCCCATAAGCCTGTAATTGCACAAAACGGTTATTGCCATTGTAATTAATAAGAACACTGTCGCTGATGATGAAAGGGAGATTGGCTGTTGTTGGATCAACCGTAACTTTTACAAAAACATATATACTGTCATTGGCAGCTATTTCAATATCATCTGCTTCGGTTGCGGCCAACCCATTTATATTTATTTTATAGGCAGAACTATTGCCGCCCATCAGTTTTACTTTAGAGAGTAATAATTTCTGATCGTTGTCATTAAAGATCTTGAATGACTGGGTGATAGAACCGGCTGTTGTAAAAACGGTATCGAATTTTATACTGTCTGCACTTACGGAAAGCCCGGCATCGGCACCTGTAATAAATGTTTCTTTCTTGCAGGAAAAAAACAGGGATATAGAAATGGCTGCTATTATTATCAGAAGAAGTTGCTTCATTAAAACAAATCTACAATAATCTATTTATACCGGCAGGTAGCGGTTCGTTATTTACTGGCATGAGCCAGTGCTGCCAGGCTGATGCTGCTGCCTGGTACTTTTAGAATTAACCGGCCACAGGCTTCTAAGGTTGCGCCGGTAGTTATTACATCATCTACGAGCAGAATATTTTTTCCTTTAAGTGTTTCGGGATCCTGGATGCTGAAGCTGCCGTCCACATTTTGCCAGCGTTCTGCCCGGTGTTTCCTGGTTTGCGTTTCTGTTGGCCGCTGGCGGATAACATTTTTTGTCATTACAGGTATTCCTGTAGCTGCATGAATGCCATTACAGATCACTTCTGCCTGGTTATACCCACGCCTGAATTCCTTATCGGGGTATAATGGCAGGGGAACCAGGTAATCAATCTTGGAAAAACGGCCGCCCTGCAGCAATGAGTTGCCCATCAGTTCACCAAGCCAGTGGCCGATCTCTTTATTGTTCTTGTATTTCAGCAGGTGTATTAAATGCTGAACCAACTGGCCTTTTGAAAAATAAAACTCACTATGAGCTGCCTGTACCGGCATGCGGCCCATGAATATCTTTTCGATCGGGTTATTGGGGTGTGATTCGAAACGGGTAAATGGCAGATCGTATATACAATGGATGCACAGTAAATTGTCTTTACCCAGCAGGTCACTGCCGCAGCCGGAACATATATGCGGATAAAAAAGATGGAGTGCATCGGCAAAAATATTTTTTACAGATAGCATGGTACGGGTTGTTTTAAAAAAGATATTTATAAACTTCTTCTACTTTTCCCAAAGCAACAATTTCAATTCCTGTATTTACTTTTCCCAATGATTTGGCGTTATACTTACTGACAATTATTTTTTCAAAACCAAGTTTTTCTGCTTCTGCAATTCTTTGTTCAATACGGTTAACGGCCCTGATCTCACCACTTAAACCAACCTCACCTGCAAAACAAATATGTTGGGGCAGGGGGATGTCTTCATAACTGCTGAGCAATGCACATACGATAGCTAGGTCGATCGAAGGGTCTTCAACTTTTATTCCACCGGCAATATTTATGAACACATCCTTTACGCCAAAATGAAAGCCTCCTCTTTTTTCCAGCACCGCAAGTAACAATTGTAATCTCCTCAGGTCAAAACCACTCACCGTTCTTTGTGGTGTGCCATAAACACTTTGGGTGACCAGTGCCTGGGTTTCTATTAAAAGCGGTCGTATGCCTTCAATGGTTGCAGCAATGGCAATGCCGCTGAGCTGGTCTTCTTTTTGTGTGATCAATATTTCACTTGGGTTGCTTACCACACGCATGCCTCCCCCGGTCATTTCATATATGCCCAGTTCGGCAGTAGAACCAAAACGGTTCTTTAGGGTACGGAGTATGCGGTATGCATAATGCCGGTCGCCTTCAAACTGGAGTACAGTGTCTACCATATGTTCCAGGATCTTTGGGCCTGCAATGTTTCCGTCCTTTGTTATATGCCCGATCAGGAATACAGGCGTATCGGTTTCTTTTGCGTAGCGTTGTAACTCTGAAGCGCATTCCCTGATCTGGCTGATACTGCCGGGTGATGATTCAACAAACGGGGATTGTAAGGTTTGTATCGAATCAACGATCACTAGTTGAGGTTTGAGTTTTTTTATTTCTTTAAAGATCGTTTGTGTGTTCGTTTCCGTTAAGAGGTAAAAGTTTTCATTCATCGAACCAATTCGGTCGGCACGCATTTTAATCTGCTGTTCACTTTCTTCACCACTTATATATAATGTAACAATGTCTTTAAGCTGCAGCCCGTTTTGCAGGAATAAGGTTGACTTACCAATGCCGGGTTCGCCGGCAACCAAAACAATGCTTCCCAAAACAATGCCGCCACCAAGAACGCGATTTAGTTCGGGGTCGTTCGTAATGATCCTTTTTGTTTCGGCACTGCTTACATCATTGATGGAAACCGTTTTGAGTTTTGATATTCCATTAAAATCCTTCCATTCGTCTTTGGGTGATTTATCATTTCCCTTTACGATCACTTCTTCAACAAATGTATTCCACTGTTCACAGGAAGGACACTTTCCCAGCCACTTGGTACTTTCATATCCACAGTTCTGGCAAAAGAAAGCTGATTTGGTTTTGCTCATCCGGTAAATGTAAATTCAAAAAGGAAAAGAAAAAAAATGAAATTTATTTAGTGATTCTTTCCTGCCGGGGGATCAAAATAATTTGGAGAATGAAAAAATATGCGTTCAATTTTTAAAAACAATCAGGAAGGAATGTGGAGGAGAAAGAAAAATTTACGATCTTATAAAAAGTAAAAGGGTCAACATTTCTGCTGACCCTTTGTACTTACTAACCCATTAAATTCTGTTGCTAAATTACAAATTGAACCCACATAAAAAAATTATTTTTTTTCGATGTGAATAAGTTTAGCACCAATTTATACGAATCTTTAAATAATTAAATATGAATTTCAATACATTGATTATCAGGATAAATTTTACTGTTTTTTTGCTAAAAACTGCCATGGGATGATAGTTTTCAGGTAGAAAAATAATTAAAAAATAATTTGGTTTATAAAATAAACTACTTTATGTTTGTGACAAATTTATCAAGATGAAACGGCTACTATTGTGTTTGTTATTTTCAGTTGCATTTGCCTCCTGGGCCCAGGTGAAGATATCTGGCAGGCTAACAGATAATAAGAATAATCCACTTCGGGGGGCGAGTATAACCATCCGGAATTCCTATGACGGGACGACCACAGATTCTTCAGGGAATTTCTCTTTTATAACTACCGAGAAAGGAAACCAGGTTATAGAATCCAGCTTGTCGGGGTATAGTTCATATTCAAAAAATATTACAATTGGAACAGAGGATATCATTCTGAACATATCCGTAAAAGAATTAATAACTGAATTAAAAGCCGTAGTCATTTCAGCAGGTGCATTTGAAGCAAGTGATCAAAAAAAGACAACAGTGCTTTCTTCCCTGGATATTGTAACAACTGCCGGTGCCAATGCCGATGTTGTAGGGGCATTGAAAACACTTCCGGGAACACAGCAGGTAGGAGAAACAGAAGGATTGTTTGTGAGGGGTGGAACAGCAACAGAAAGTAAGATTTTCATGGATGGCAACCTGGTGAATAATTTTTTCTATAGCAGCCTTCCGGGGCTGGCAACAAGGGGAAGGTTCAATCCTTTTCTTTTTAAAGGAACAGTTTTTAGCAGCGGTGGTTATTCTGCCTTGTATGGGCAGGCACTTTCCTCTGCCCTGATATTGGAATCAAAAGACCTTCCGGACAGAACCGAGGCTGATCTTTCTGTATCAGTTATCGGGGTCGGCGGCGGGATACAAAAGCTTGCAAAAAATAAAAAAGCAGCCTGGGGCGTATCTTATAATTATACCAACCTGGCACTGGCCTTTAATGTCATCAAACAAAAACAGGATTATTTTACAACACCCGTTTACCACCAGGGCGATGCAAACTTCAGGATCAAAACCAGGAATGGTGGCTTCGTCAAATATTACGGCTATGTAAGCTGGAACAGGCTGGGATTCAGGAACCCGGATATTGATTCAATTAGTTTAAAAGATGCGTTTAAGCTGGAAAACCTGAATACCTATCAAAACCTGAACTGGAAGGATAAGATAGGCCACGGCTGGAAGATCAATACAGGAGTCAGCTATAGTACGAACAAAGATGATATAAACAATGAATTGCAGGATGCATCCAATACAAAACAAATAATTTATAACCCGATCGATTACGCACTTAAAAATTTCTCTGTAAAGAACAGGGCACAATACGGGCAGGTAAGAGCAGTGCTTGAAAAGAAATTAAAAGGACTGAATGCGATCCGTTTTGGAAGTGAATATCTGTACAGTGAAGAAAATACAACCTACACATTATTCGACGGTACTGAATTTAAACAATCTGTTACCGACAATATGGTTGCGGGATTTGCAGAAACGGATTTCTATATAACCAATAATATTGCTGCAAAAGTTGGAGGAAGACTGGAACATTCAAACATCATCAGGAAATGGAATGTTGCGCCAAGAATATCCGTTGCCTATAAATTTAAAGACAATAGCCAGGCTTCCTTTGCCTATGGTATCTTTTATGAAAACCCGGAACGTAAATACCTGCCCGCTGCCAGCAACAACCTTGACTATGCAAGAGCAGCCCATTATATTTTGCAGTACCAGAAAATAAGGAACGACCGCGTTTTCAGAACCGAAATTTTTTATAAAGAATACAACGACCTTTTTAAAACTTCGGTAGGGCCCACAGGCAGGGATGTGGCTGCAAATAATAACGGGTATGGGTTTGCCCGTGGAGTGGAAATATTCTGGAGGGATAAAAAAACTATCAAGAATTTGGATTACTGGTTCTCTTACTCATACCTCGATACCAAACGTGATTTCCTGAACTACCCGGGTTCTATCCAGCCATCGTTTGCTGCAACACATACCGCTTCCCTGGTGTTGAAAAAATTTGTGCTGCCATGGAAGACCGGCTTCAATGCCAGCTACAGTTTTGCCAGCGGAAGGCCTTATTATAATCTCAAATATGATAATGGCTCGGGAAAATACCTGATAGCCGATGAAGGAAGAACAATTAATTATAACAGCCTCGGCTTTAGTTTGAATTACCTGCCCAGCCTTGGAAAGCCCAATAAGAAAGCTTTTATCGTTTGGATATTGTCGGTAACAAATGTACTCGGGCAAAAGCAGGTATTCAGTTATAATTATTCAACCCTGAACGACAGGAAAGTTCCTGTCACCCCCGCATACAAAAGATTCGTGTTCATCGGATGCTTCATGAGTTTTGGCATCGACAGGACCCAGGATGCGATCAATAATAATTTATAAACCGCTATTAAAATCATAAAAATTACATGTATGTCACATCATTTACCGCCACCTGAAGGGAAAGATCCTGAACTGTGGCAGATAGCACAAAAAAGAGCAGGGTTCAAAAGCCACCTGTTATCTTACATAATTGTAAACGGTTTTTTTTGGCTGATCTGGTTTTTTACAAAGGGTCATTATGAGGGCTATGAAGGTTTCCCCTGGCCCCTGTGGCCGATGTTCGGATGGGGTATCGGTATTGCCTTTCATTTTGCAGAGGCTTATATTTTCCCAAGATCGAACAGCGTTGAAAAAGAATATCAAAAATTAAAAAACAAACAATAAAACTTAAAACAATAAAAATGAAAAAGTCAATTCTGTTTTTTTCCGTTATGATCATCGCTGCATGTTCTTTTGCACAAAGCGAGAAATATATGTCGGCCATGAAAAACAATATTACCGCTATTGATACAGCGTTCAAAAATCCGCAAAACCTGTTGAGCCTTGCCAATAATTTCGAGCGCATTGCCCTTGCCGAAAAGAATCAATGGCTTCCTTATTATTATGCCGCCTTCTGCCAGGTTAATTACACTTATATGGAACAGGATAAATCAAAGGTTGATGCGATCGCTGATAAAGCCACCTGGCTCATCAACAAAGCAGATTCGCTGCAGCCTGATAATTCAGAGATCAGTTGTATCAGAAGCATGATCGCCAGCAGTCACATGATGGTGAACCCGATGCAGCGTTACATGCAATACGGTCCCGAAAGCAGCGCACAGCTTGAAAAAGCCATGCAGCAGGATACAACCAATCCGAGGCCCTATTACCTGAAAGGCCAGGGATTAAAATACACACCGGAACAATTCGGTGGTGGATGTAAAACAGCGTCGCCGCTATTGCAAACAGCCGTAGAAAAATATGCAGCATTTAAACCAGCATCTGATATTGCGCCGAACTGGGGCAGGCAAAGAACCGAGATGCTTTTGAATGAATGTAAATAAGCGTTAGCTATAANTCTTAAGCNTGTAGNTTATGGCTANCGCTAATAGCTAATAAAGACCTTCAACTTAAACAAATTTCGCATGGAGCAGCAATTCAATGAACAAAACAGTTTGCANTTGATCGAATCAATGATCAACAAGGCTAAGAATAATTTTAGCGAATCCGGCACCTTATACCTGCTTTGGGGGATCGTGGTTTTTATCTGCAGCATGGTTCAGTTCATAGCCATTTATTTTTACAGCTACGAAAATATATACTATGTCTGGTTCCTTACCTGGCTGGTGGTTATCTACCAGGTATTCTTTCTTTCTAAAAGGGCGAAGAAGGAAAAATCAAAAACATATACGGCTGATATATTAAAGTATGTATGGATCTGCTTCGGGATCATCATGTTCCTGTTTATTTTCATATTGCAATATCAAAAGATCTATTACAGCATAAATCCTGCGATCATCATCATCTATGGCATGCCCACTTTTTTATCCGGGATCATTTTAAAATTCAGGCCGCTTGTTATCGGGGGAATAATTTGCTGGCTGCTGGCCATCGGCAGTGTTTTTGTTCCCGGCAATTTTCAATCACTTTTTATCTGTGCGGCAGTGTTGTTTGCATGGATCATACCCGGCTTCCTGTTGCGGATCAAATTTAAAAACCAACACTGATATGTCAAACGAGAAACAACTTTCAGGTGAAGACAGCCTTGCCATCATTCACCAGATGATCGGCCAGGCAAAAAGCAATTATACCGAAACCGGGATGAGCTGGCTGCTCTGGGGTGTAATGCTGTTCCTGACCTCGCTGTCTACTTATATATTCATCGATATAAAAGCATCCGACATGTTCCTGGCATGGAATATTTTCGGGATCGTATCCATATTGTTATTGGTATACCATCTTGCAAAACCACCGAAGAAACCCGTACGCACTTATGTAGATGACCTGTTGAAACTGGTGTCTGTCGGTTTTGTTATTTCGATGGGTATCATCATCCTTGCGATCAATCTAGATGCGGTCAGTCCCAGGGCAGGTTTCGGATTTTTCCTGATGATCTTTGCCTTCCTGATGCTGGTCAGGGGCGGTGCCATCAGGTCAAGATCATTGTTTATCGGTGCCATAGTGAACTGGGCCGGCGCCATTGCCATCATGTTTGTAAAGGAATTTAAATATGCGATGCTGATCATGGCTGTTGCTGTATTGATCGGGTATATCATTCCCGGTTTTTTGTTGATGGCCGAAAATAAGAAGGCNAACAGATTCCCGAAAACCAATTAAATCTCAGCATGGAATTTAAAGAACTCGATCCCATATTGCATTCCCAGTTACGCCTGGCCGTGATCAGCCTTCTTATAGGGCTGAAAGAAGCCGAGTTTACTTTTATAAGGGAAAAGACAAATTCCACTGCCGGCAATTTAAGTGTGCAGATAAACAAACTGAAAGATGTGGACTATATAGAAGTGACAAAACAATTCAAAGACAATTATCCCCAAACCCTTTGCCGCATTACCCCCAAAGGCATCGATGCATTTGAACAATATGTACAGGCCCTTCAATCTTACATGAAGCCGAAGTAAGTAGCACTTGCATTNGTCATTGCGAACGCAGTGAAGCAATCTACTTCAATTGTAAAAGATTGCTTCGTTCCTCGCAATGACGAATTGTTTTAATTTAATATTACTCACAAACTTTTGTTCTTATTAAACAATTTGTTTGCCGATACGTTCTACCTTTATTGATATTTTGGGGAATGAGTGTAATCATAGAAGTAAACAACCTTTCAAAGAATTTTAATGATATAGCAGCAGTGAACGGGCTTTCATTTTCTGTTCAGGAAGCTGATATCTATGGTTTCCTGGGGCAGAATGGCGCAGGGAAATCAACCACCATCCGTATGTTGCTGACCCTTATCAAACCAAGCAGCGGCGAGATAAAGATATTTGGCAAAGAACTGTATGCAAACCGTCACAACATCCTTGCACAAACCGGCGCCATCATCGAACGCCCCGACATGTATAAATATCTTTCCGCTTATGATAACCTCGCCATCTTTGCAAAGATGAGCGGCATTAAAGTGTTCCGGAAATTTTTAATGGAAAGATTGGAAATGGTAGGGCTTGCAGACAGGAGCGCCAGCAAAGTGAAAACCTATAGCCAGGGAATGAAACAAAGACTTGGTATTGCCATTGCACTGGTACACGACCCCAAACTCATCATCCTGGATGAACCTACCAATGGCCTGGATCCGCAAGGCATTGCCGATATGCGTAACCTCATCCTCAGCCTCAGCCACGACATGGGTAAAACCATCGTCGTCTCCTCACACCTGCTCAGCGAAATAGAATTGATCGCAAACAGGATGGTCATCATCAACAAGGGAAAAAAAATTGCCGAAGGTTCTGTTGCCGAATTACTTGATCCATCCAATACCGTGGTTCAGTTGGAAACAACAGATGATGGCAGCGCATTCAGCAAATTGCAAAGTATGGCCTGGGGCCCATCGGCAAAACGGCAGAAGAATTATATCCAGTTAAACATTCATAAAAAAGAGATACCGCAACTGGTCTCCGCACTTACGCAGCTGGATGTTGGCATCATTGCCATCAAGCCAAGGCATTCACTGGAAGATTATTTTTTATCACTTACCAATAACGAACCCGATGCTTAGCCTGCTGCAGATAGAATTATACAAGATATCGAGGCGTTCGAGAACCTATATCGCATTTGCGGCCATCACTGCCATCGTGTTCATCTTCCAGTTTGCATTCAAAGCCGACGGTGAAAGCTATATGGATATGATGCTGCAGGGCGCAGGCGATACATTCACGATCGACAAAATAAAAGCGATCAATGGTTATTTCATGTGTTATATCATTTTAAACACATTGCTGATACAGGTACCGATACTGGTTGCACTTATATCCGGCGATGCCATTTCTGGCGAAGCAAATATGGGAACATTAAGATTGATGTTGACCAAACCTGTAAGCAGAACACAAATAATCCTGGTAAAATTTACCGCATCTGTTATATACACATTACTGCTGTTGGTATGGATGGCACTAATGGCGCTGTTTTTAAGCATGCTTATTTTTGGCACCGATGATATGCTCATATTCAGGGTAAAGGGGCAGGTATCGGAAATATTGCAGATCAGCAAGGGCGATATCCTGTGGCGTTATTTTGCCGCATTTGGATATGCTGCCGTGGCATTAACAGTGATTGCCGCACTGGCAATGCTGCTGTCCATCTTTGCTGAAAATTCGATTGGTCCCATCATAGCCACGGTTTGTATCGTGATCGTGTGCACGGTGGTATCCAATATCAATGTGCCGGTCATAGAAAAAAATGTAAAGCCATGGCTGTTCACTTCATACCTGGTAGGCTGGAAAGGTTTTTTTTACATCGCTACTACCGGTGATGGTCAGCCTATCCCCGGCAGCCTGGAGAACTGGCCGGCCATCCGCAGGAGCCTGTATATTTTATTGGGTCATATTTTTATATTGTTAAGTGCATCCGTAATTGTTTTTAAAAGAAAGGATATTTTATCATAAATGATTGTAAGCATGCTTCAGAAAGCGATAGTACCCATATTTTTCCTGGTCGTATTTAGCACGGTAGCAAGTGCACAGGAAATAAACCAGCTCGTTGCAAAAGCAAAGGCGAAGATCGAACAGGTAAATGATTATGAAGCTTCAGGCAGGATGAAGACCAATGTTGCTTTTTTGAAAGTTCCGGTAGCAACTATAAAAGTGTATTTCAAAAAGCCCAATAAAATAAAGATCAAAAGTGAAAAAGGCATATCCTTTATTCCCAAAGGTGCAGTAAGCATCAATATGAGCAATATATTAGGCGATGCCAATTATACGATCATCGACGCAGGTACGGAAAAGATCGGGAATACGACCGTAAGGGTTGCCAAGCTTTTACCGCTGGATGATAACAGCGATGTGGTATTGTCAACCGTATACATCGATCCTGTAAACGATCTCATCCGCAAAGCAAAAACAACAACAAAAGAGAATGGCACATTTGAGCTGGAGATGGATTACGGTAAATATGCAGCACTCGGCCTGCCGGATAAGATCATCTTTTCATTCAATACAAAGGATTATAAATTGCCCAAAGGTGTAACCTTCGATTTCGACGATGGCAGTGAACAGCCAAAGCAGGAGGAAATAAAAAACAGGAAAGGACGGGCAGAGATCACGTTCAGCAGTTATATTGTAAACAAGGGTGTGCCTGATTCAATATTTAAGTAAACAGCACGGATCACACTAATTAATATGGAGTACACTAATTTGCCTTTTTACTTAATCCGTGTAATTCGTTCTAATCCGTGTTATAAATTTATTCTTCTATCTTCTCATCCACCGCATTCGCAACAACCGCCTTGCTTATATTCTTCAGTGGGTTCTTTCGCTGCATTTCAAATTCAATCCTGTTGTTTAAAATATCAATGCATTTGTAAAGTGCTTCCCTGAAAGAGGATTCATCTGCAATGCCTTTGCCGGCAATATCAAAAGCCACCCCATGGTCAGGTGAGGTCCTTACTGCATTCATTCCTGCAGTATAATTTACCCCTTCACCTTTTGCAAGTGATTTGAAAGGGATCAGCCCCTGGTCGTGGTACATGGCAAGCACTGCATCAAATTTTTCATGTTGCCCCCGGGCAAAGAATGCATCAGCCGGGTAGGGCCCAAAGCAAAACACATCATTCCGTTGTTTGGCTTCTTTGATGGCAGGTTTGATGATCTCTTCTTCTTCTTTTCCGATAAGGCCTTCATCACCTGCATGCGGGTTCAGCGCCAATACGGCGATCTTTGGTTTGCTTATCAAAAAATCTCTTTTGAGCGATTGGTTCATTACCTGCAATTTGCTCAGGATGGCTTCCTTTGTAATGAACGGGGCAATGTCTTTTACTGCTACATGTTCAGTCAGCAAAGCCACTTTCATATTCTCCGCGATCATGAACATGGCAACATCAGCAACCGCAAAAAGATTTTTAAGGAAAGGAGTATGGCCGGTGAAATTAAAACTGGCCGACTGTACATTTTTTTTGTGGATCGGGGCAGTAACAAGCCCGTCAATTTTGCCCGACTTCAATGCTTCTGCGGCCATCAATAAACTGGTGGTTGCATATTTGCCCCCCGTTTCATTCAATAACCCCGGTGTTATGGCAATATCTTCTTCCCAGCAATTATAAACATTCACCTGTTTTGGGTTCACCCTGGAGGAATCTTTTATGATGGAAGAGTTGAGGCTGATATCGGCTAAGCTTTTACGGTAAAAATTGATCACTTTGTTGTTGGCAAAGACCACCGGTGTACAGATATCCATGACCCGGTTGTCGCTTAACGTTTTTATGATCAGTTCTATGCCAATACCGTTAATATCACCACAGGAAAAACCGATGACCGGCTTTTTATCAGTTGCTGCATTCATTTTTTGATAATCATTTAATAACTGTAAAAATACAATATCCGTTGCTAAAAACCGGTTTCATAAAAATACGCAGGTAAATCTACGGGGTGTTTTTACGCAATTCTTATTTTTTTTAAATAAACCGGCGGGGGCAAACAATAATAATTTAGAATATACGTATTTAGTTATTGTAGTAAATAAACTACCCCTTATCCAATATTATTTAAAACCAGCAAACATGAACCGTTTTTTACTAACGCTTTTACAAACCAGCACTTACCAGAAAGCCTTCAGCTTTTTCCTATGTATACTCTTTTCACTGAGTGTACAAACATCCATTTCTCAAACAGTAACACGAGGGCCCTATTTGAATATGGGCAACCAGACCAGTATCACCATTCGCTGGCGGACCAGTGCAGCCACTAATACCAAGGTTACGGTCGGTACTGTTTTCGGAACATACCCGCTGGTATTTACAAACGCAACATCCAGTACGAATCATGAAATAAGTGTTACGGGGCTTACAGCTGATACCAAATACTATTATACCGTGGGCTCTACCACTGGGGTGATAGAAGGAACGGCTAATAATTATTTTATTACTTTACCAACACCTTCTTCAACACGTAAACTGCAAATACTTGCCTTGGGCGATTGTGGTAACAATTCTGCAAACCAAACCAATGTAAGGGATGCATTTTTAAGTTACGCTGCTGCCAGGAACATAAACCCCGATGCATGGATAGTGTTGGGTGATAATGCTTATAACGGTGGCCTGGATGCAGAGTATACGACCGGCTTTTTTAATATTTACAACGGTACTTTTTTAAAGAACCTGAAATTGTATCCCTGCCCTGGCAACCATGATTACAATAACCTTGCAGCAAACCTGCAAAAAAGAGGTGTTAACCTTCCATATTACGACAATTTTACAATGCCTATTGCAGGAGAGATCGGGGGCGTTGCTTCGGGTACTGAAGCATATTATTCTTATAATATCGGGGATGTACATTTTCTTTCTTTAGATGCTTATGGTACAGAGAACGGCGCTGCAAATACGAAGATGTATGATACAGCTGTAGGTAATGCACAGGCTGATTGGATCAGGGCCGACCTTACTGCCAATACAAAACGTTGGGTGGTTTGTTATTTCCATCATACGCCTTATACAAAAGGAAGCCATAATTCCGATACAGAAACTGACCTGCAGGCGATGCACAATTATATTCCTGCGCTTTTGGAAAGGTTTGGTGTGGATATGGTGATCAATGGCCATAGCCATGTATATGAAAGGTCTTACCTGATCAAGGGCATTTATGCGAACAGCCCTACTTACGTGCCGGCCACCAACCAGGTGAGTTCATCTACTGGTAGATATAGCGGCGCTGCAGGAACATGTCCGTATACTTATCAATCCGGGCAGTACAAGCATGGTACGGTGTATGTAGTAGCAGGAAGCTCGGGCCAGATAGGCGGATCAGCCTCAGGATGGCCGCTGGCTTTCATGTGCCACAATGATAATACCAATGGCGGTTGTTTATACCTGGAAGTAGACAGCAACAGGCTGGATGCTAAATTTATTTCTTATTCAACAGGGCCACTTGCCCCCGTGGTACGTGATTCATTCACCATATTTAAAGATGTGAATAAAACCACCAATATTACAGTGGCTAAAAATGTACCGCTTACACTTACCGCTTCCTGGAGAGGTACCTATGTATGGCCAAGTAACGGAAGCGCAACCACGCAGGCTGTTACACTTGCCAACGCAACAACCGGTTCATTTGTTTATACGGTAAAGGATTCTAAAACCTGTATACAGGATGTATTCAATGTTACCGTTACACCACCATTACCGGTCTCTGTTATCTCATTTACGGCTACGCTCAACAAAGACATCGTCTTACTGGATTGGTCAACAGCCCAGGAGATCAATAATAAATTCTTTACCATAGAAAAGTCTACTGATGGTATAAACTTTTCATTCCTTGGCAATGTGAATGGCGCAGGCAATTCAACACTAACCACGAAATACCATATGAATGACCTGCAGCCAGTTGATGGGGTAAATTATTACAGGTTATCCCAAACAGATATCGATGGCACCAGGAAAAATGTAGAAGTGAAAAGAGTAACCTATAAGGGAACAAAAGGATTCCGTGCAAGCATTGTAAATGCAGGCAATGGTGTGATCAATATCGGGATCCACAATGATGAAGGCGGTATGATCCAGCTAAAAGTGGTGGATATGCTGGGAAGGGAAGTGCTGTTGAGATCAGTTAATTCCGGAAGCGGCAATGTTACCCAATCCATACAATTGCCAAAAGGCTCTTATGTATTGGTATTGACAAACAGCCATGGCGAAACCATCAGTACAAAAATCATAGCAGACTAATAGAATAATAGAACTGAAAATTTTTGGATCAGTGTAGGGGAAACCTTACACTGATTCCCACTAATATCCATTTTATGAAAAGAATTATACAACTAACCTGCCTGATGCTATTGTTNATAGTGTCTGCGAATGCACAGATACTTCGCCCTTTTGCGGCCAGGTATTATAATTCTTCTGCCAGGGGAAGTATTGTATATGTTTCCAACAGCATTGTGTCAACCAACGGCGTTGCTGCCGGAAACCCGGGTACTGGTGAGCCACCCCCGGGAGGTTCATCAACAAACAATGGAAGTTATGCGATTGATATTGATATCGATGATCCTGCACCAGTAGTTAAGCTGCCCTTTTCCAGTGTGTGGAATTATCACGCAAACAATGCAGCACCTCCAAATGACGGAAGCGCAAGGGTATGGACGAATTCAGCTTATACCTTAACAGGCCCATGGAACAGTGGTGCATCTCCTGTAGCAGGAGCAGGAAAATATGGATATAGCTCAGGCCAGGCTACATGTCTTCCGAGCAATCGCACACCGATCTGTACACCAGGTGCAGGATCTAAATACATTTCTTATTATTTCAGGAAAACAGTATCATTTACTGCTGCAGAACTTTCAACACAGTTTTATGCCATACAAATGGACCTGTTGAGAAATGATGGTATCGTTGTCTATATAAACGGTGTGGAGAGGTATAGGAACAATATGCCAGCAACCGCTGTTGTATATGGAACACTTGCTTCTTCCAATATTGCACCCGGAGCAGCCGAAGCAGTTTCAACTCAATTAAGTACCGCTTTCTTTTCTGCTGGTGTAAACACCATTGCAGTAGAAGTTCATTTATCAAATGCCTCCAATGCTGACATGAGCTTTGATATGAAACTTTCAGGACTAGATGATAACGGTACACACAATTCTTCTTCTGCAGACCTAACATTGCCAAGCTGCTCCAATGTTCTTTTTGCAGGATTGTATTGGGGAGCAGGCCAGGGATCCGGCGGAGCAAACACGGCATGGATCACATCAGAAAAAAATTGTAGCTTAAAATTACCGGGTGCAGGTTCTTATACAACGATCACTTCTACCCAAACAGATTACTGGAACAATACACTGATCGCCGGCTACGCACATACCGGTTACCAGTGTTTTAAAGATATTACTTCGCTCGTAAATGCTACCAGCCCGAACGGAACTTATGTTGTTGGTAATGTAGCATCACCACTTGGAATCAATGATTCCTATGGCGGGTGGACGATTGTTATTGTTTATGCAAATTCTTCATTGCCTCCCCGTAACCTATCCGTTTTTGATGGTTGTGCCGGCGTGAAGGGCGGTAGCGGAAATGTAGACGTGGCGATCAGTGGCTTCTTAACACCACCTATACCAAGTGCGGTGAGTTGTGAACTGGGCGCTGTGGTATATGATGGTGACCGTACCTCTGCAGATGGCTTCCAGTTCAAGCAGGCAAGTGCACCAAGTTTCTATGATCTTACCCCTACTGCGGTTAACCCTGCCAGTAATATCAATGATATGTGGAATAGCTCGATCTCTTACAAAGGGGTCAATGTAGCTACCCGGAATCCTGCTTTTCAGAATACACTCGGTTATGATGCAGATATCATAAACCTTCCGAATACCGGTAATGCACAATTAGGCAACAGTCAAACAGCAGCTACCGTTCGGTTCTTCTCCCCAAGCGAGAATTATATCGCCCAGGTATTGACCACGGTGATCTCCCAATACACGCCGGCTTTCGCTTTTGATAAAACGGCTACAGATCTGAATGGCGGAACCCTTGTACCAGGTGATAACCTTCGCTATCAGATAAATTACAGTAATGTTGGTAACGATGCCAGTACCAATACGATCATTTTGGATGATATACCGGTAGGTACTTCTTATGTGCCGGGGAGCCTGAAAATAAATGGTGCTGCCAAAACAGATGCATTAGCCGATGACCAGGCAGAATATGACCTTACCAATAACCGGGTGATATTCCGTATAGGAACCGGTGCTACAGGCCTTGCCGGCGGAACCATAACAACAGCTACTGCCGGTAATGTTCAGTTTGATGTAACCGTTACTCCTTCCTGTGCTATATTATCCTGTTTGGGAAGTATTACAAATAAGGCAGCTATCAGTTACAAAGGACTTACATCAGGTGCAGCATTGCTTGATACCAGCGGTGTAAACGTGGCCGGCTGTATCATTGCACCTTTAGCAGTAACACTTACGCCAGCGGGTACTTGCTTCACACCTTCTGATACATTGATCATTAATAAGTGCCCGACACTAAGCGGTTTGATCCCCTATACAAAGTATGCAGGTTACCAGATCTATTCTGCACAACCTTTTATTGCAGCAAATTTGTATAACCCTACGATACCGGTTACCACATCGCATGTTTACTGGGCCTTTTTTAAAAATGGAGCCGGTTGTTCCGATACGGTAAAAATAAATATGATCATCACTCCCTGCCCGGATATTGATGATGACAATGATGGTATCCCGGATTATGTTGAATTCAATGATCCAAGGGCTACACAGGATGCAAATGGAAATGGTGTTCCAAACTGGAACGATAATACCTATGTACCATGGGCAGACAATAACTCAGACGGCGTAAATGATTATTTCGACTGGGGTGCAGATGCTGATAACGACGGTATACCAAACTTCAGGGATAATACTTTCTGGATCCCCTGGGTGGATGTGAATGGCGATGGTATCAATGATGCATCTGATAAGGATCTTGATGGTATCCCGAATCAATACGACCTTGACAGTGACAACGACGGCATCCCCGATGTAGTGGAATCTTATGGTGCAGATACCAATGGCGACGGTGTGATAGATAATTATACCGATACCGATAATGACGGGTTCTCCCAGAATGTTGATTTTAATAATTCGGGAGTTGCAGGTTCCAAATCTGGATTAGATGCACAGGACCTGGATGGCGACGGCGTTCCGAATTACCTCGATACGGATAGTGATAACGACGGTATCCCCGATGCTATTGAAGCAGGCGGCGTTGATGCACTCAATGATGGTAAAATAGATGGCTATGTAGATGTGGATGGGGATGGCTTTAATGATGCTGTTGATGGCGACGTTGGCAATGATGGTATTGCAGAAAATGCAGCCAATGCATTGTTGCGTACCGGTGCTGCCATTTCACCTGCTAACGGAAGGGCCAGCAGTTACCCGTTTAAGAATATGGATGGCGACGGAAGAGCAAATCCTTATGATCTCGACAGTGACGGCGATGGTATCGTTGATGCGATAGAAGCCGGCTTTACAGATGCCAACTTCGATGGTATCATTGACGGCACCAAAGGAACAAACGGATGGAGTACAACGGTAAGTGCACTGCCATTACTCAACCTATACAATACAGACGGCCGTGGCCAACCGGATTACCTGGATATTGATGCAGATGACGATGGCATACCGGATAATATAGAAGGACAAACTACAGCAGGGTATAAATTTCCTGCTTATGCCGACAGCGATAATGATGGTATCGATAATGCTTATGATGCCGTAGTAGGTTTTGGCGGATCAGGCATCTTCCTTTCAGATAAGGACGGGGATAACCTTCCCGATTACCGCGACCTGGATACAGATGCTGATGGCGTACCAGATATCATAGAAGGAAACGATTTTAACCGCAATGGAATAATGGATGACGATGTTACACTTACTTTCCTGGACACGGATGGTGATGGACTGGATAATAAATTTGATTCACTCAATTCTGTTATCAATATTAAAGGTACATCCTACAATATGGGAACGGGTGGCAGTACAGCCGGTGATGCAGCACCTGGCGCAAGATGCCCTGTTCAAAAAACAAATGCAATACAGCCAGACAGGGATTGGCGTTATTCCGGTTATGTATTGAATGTGCAACTGCTTGAATTTGGCGGTGTATCACAAATAAATAATGTGGTACTCAACTGGGGTATCATTAGCCCGATAAATATTAACAGGTTTGAAATAGAACGAAGCACCGATAATATGGTCTTTACAAAAGTGGCCACGGTCACGGCCGGTAATATGTCACTCAATGAGCTTCATAATTTCTCAACGAATGATAATATCAGCGCAGTGAGCAGCGACCTGATCTATTACAGGCTTAAAGTGATCGCTTCTAACGACCAGGTTAAATTCAGTAATGTGTTGCTGATAAGAAAATACATAAACAAAACATTGGTAAGTATACAGCCAAACCCTGCAGGCAACAATACATCTATACATTTTAATGCAGAAAAGGAAGGTGAAGTAACAGTGAGAATGATAGATGCAGTTGGTAAAACAGTATTGCTTCAAAAGCAAAAAGTGTACAAGGGCAACAATACATTGCTGTTGAATGACCTTTCTAAATTCAGCAATGCAGTGTATAGTATACAGATCATCATTAATGATGAAGTGGTGACGAAAAAACTGATCATACAGAATAAATAAAACGGTATTATAATAATGAAAGCCCCTTTCAAACGAAAGGGGCTTTTTGTTTTTTGCCGCCACAAAGACACTAAGGCTCTAAGGAGCACAAAGATCAATACATTCGTCTTTGTGTATCTTCCTGTCTTTGTGTCTTTGTGGCTCACCCAAAAAGGAAGTCCTAACTTCGCGTTAATATGTACACGATCAAAAAATCATTGGGGCAGCATTTCCTAAAAGACGAAACGATCATTGAAAAGATCGTAGCAGCCCTCCATGAACATCCCTGTAAAAATTTACTGGAAGTTGGTCCCGGCACCGGGGCACTCACAAAGTATTTAATTCAGCTGCCCGGTATAAATTTTAAAGCGGTTGAACTGGATGATGAAAAAGTGATTTACCTGGAAAAGCAATATCCTGTTTTAAAGGAAAAGATCATTCACCAGAGTTTCCTGGAAATTGACAAACCCTTCGAAGAACCTTTTACCGTGATCGGTAATTTTCCCTATAATATTTCCACGCAGATACTTTTTAAAGTAATGGAATGGAAAGATGATGTGCCGGTGGTCATCGGTATGTTTCAAAAAGAAGTGGCAGAGCGTGCAGCATCGGGCCCGGGTAATAAGGTCTATGGTGTGCTGAGCGCCCTTGTACAGGCATATTATGATGTAGAATATTTATTTGATGTCCCGCCGGCCAGTTTTAACCCACCCCCGAAGATCAATAGCGGGGTAATAAGGCTGACAAGAAGGACAACTGTATTGAATGTAAAATCAGACAGGGCCTACTGGGTGTTGGTAAAAACTGCATTTAACCAGCGTCGTAAGACATTGCGCAATGCCGTAAAAAGTTTGTTTGATACCGCTGTTTTACAGGAAGATATTTTTAATTTGCGTGCAGAAGCATTGAGCATAGATGATTTTGCCTCTTTAACCTATAAAATGAAATAATGATGAGAACGATCCTTACCGCATTGACCCTGATTTTCCTGGCAAGCTGCAACACACCCAGGTTTGCATACAGCCCTACTGCACACAATGTGCCTGTGATGACCGCCAGGAATGATTCAAAACTTGCATTCAATTATTCTACCAATGCCGATACCAGGCAAAGCGATGATAAATACAGCCGCAATAAATCGAACGGGTACGATATCCAGGGTGCTTATGCCATAACAGACCATATAGCCGTACAGGGCAGTTATTTTTCCAGGAATGAAAGAACCTCCAGCAACGAAGAAGATTATTTCGACAGCAGCGTGATAAAATACAACCGCAGCCTGTTCGAATTCGGCGCCGGCTATTTTACTCCAATTGACAGGAAAGGAAAAGTACATTTCCAGTTATTCGGAGGTGCCGGTTTCGGCAAGTTTACCATCAATGAAAATGGCCGGGATAATAACCTGCTGCTGTATCATCGTTTTCACAACACGAACGTTACAAAATTTTACCTCGAACCTGCCATTACTTTTAAAAGTACGGAAGTGTTTGCCGCATCGCTTTCAACCAGGTTCAGCATCATAAAATTCAATAACATCACAACCAACTATACACAGGCAGAAAAGGAAACATTTAACCTGGATAGCATTGGCCGAAACGCCATCGTATTCTTCGAGCCGGCATTTGTAAACTCTTTCGGCTTCAATAAGCTGCCTGGCCTCCGGATCGAATACCAACTCGGCTTAAGCCTGCTCATGAGCCGCACAGTTGTTGATAACAGGACATTTAATTTCTCGGTAGGACTTGTCTTCGATATTCCCAAACTGATCAAAGGGGCCGGGAATAAAAATGATTGATAATAACACGGATTTTTGCCACTAATTTCACGAATTATACGAATTGCAAAGCATTGTTGCTGATTCGTGTAATTCGTGTTTTTAATTCGTGCCTTTAAATTTGTAATTTCGCCTGCGAATGCTTGTATATTGTATCCTGGTCTATGGATGCAAAAAACCTGAAGGAACTGTTGCCGTAATTCGCAACAATTCGTGTCATAAATAACCTAACATGAGTTTTTCAGTAAAACAGAAAGTAAGGATCGTAACAGCAGCGGCGTTATTCGATGGCCATGATGCAGCTATTAATATCATGCGCCGCATATTGCAAAGCAAGGGGGCAGAGATCATTCACCTCGGGCATAACCGGAGCGTAGCTGATATCGTGGAGTGTGCCATTGAAGAAGATGTACAGGGCATCGCAATAACAAGTTACCAGGGCGGGCACGTAGAATTCTTTAAATACATGAAAGACCTGCTGGATGAGAATGGCTGCGGTCATATAAAATTATTTGGTGGTGGTGGCGGTACCATCCTGCCGGCTGAAATCGAAGAACTTCATAATTATGGTATCACAAGAATTTACAGTCCGGATGATGGCCGCCATATGGGCCTTGAAGGAATGATCGAAGATGTGATCCGTCAATGTGATTTCCCGTTGAACGGCAACCTTCCCATCCATGGCGAATTAAAACTCGGCGAAGCAAGGGATATCCGCAAGATCGCAAGGTCCATTTCGAATGTTGAGAACGGTACACCGGAAGCAAACAACGATATTAAAATTGATAACCCGAACAGGGAAGCTAAAAACCCGGTGCTGGGTATTACAGGAACAGGCGGCGCCGGCAAAAGCAGTGTAACGGATGAGATCGTGCGCAGGTTTTTAAATACCTACACAGATAAAACGATCGCTGTTATATCGGTCGATCCAAGCAAAAAGAAAACAGGCGGTGCGCTGCTGGGCGACCGTATCCGGATGAATGCCATCTCTTCTCCCCGTGCATACATGCGCAGCCTTGCCACCCGTGAAAGTGATAAGGCACTCAGCAAATATGTGCAGGAAGCCATCGATATCTGCAAACAGGCAGGATATGATTTCATTATTTTGGAAAGTGCAGGTGTTGGACAAAGTGATGCATCTATTTTGGATTACTGCGACCTGAGTATGTACGTGATGACGCCTGAATATGGTGCGCCGTCGCAATTGGAAAAGATCAATATGCTCGACTATGCGGATGTTGTTTGTGTAAATAAATTTGATAAAGCGGGTGCACTGGATGCCCTGCATGATGTGCGTAAGCAATATAAACGCAACCATGGTTTATGGAATGCAACAGATGAAGAACTCCCGGTAGTGGGAACGATCGCTGCACAATTCAATGATGCAGGGGTGAATGAATTGTTTGAAAGGCTGATGGAAAAGCTTGCAGCTAAAACAGGTGTTACTTTTCACGGNGCTATTACACACCATGCGCATATAAAAGATACTTCCAACCAGTCTACCATNATCCCGCCGAACCGGGTACGGTATTTNGCCGAGATATCCGAAACGATCAGGGATTATGATATGCACGTGGATGAGCAGGCTGNCATTGCAAGAAAATTATACCAGTTAAAGGGAACGATAGAGATATTGAAAGATGGCAACAGTGATGCTATTAATAAAAAAATAAAGGAACTGGAAGGACAACTGGATACAAATTCAAAAAAACTGCTCGACGGTTGGGCGGCCACGCAGGAACGTTATAGCAAGGAATTCTATGAATTCAAAGTGAGGGATAAAGTGATCAAACAACCCCTTACCTATAAAAGCCTTTCAGGAACCGTTATCTCAAAAGTGATATTGCCAAAATACCACGATTGGGGAGATATACTTACCTGGCAGTTGCAGGAAAATGTACCGGGTGAATTTCCATTCACTGCAGGTGTGTTCCCTTTAAAGCGGGAAGGAGAGGATCCTACCCGGATGTTTGCCGGGGAAGGCGGCCCCGAAAGGACCAACAGGCGTTTTCATTATGTAAGCCTGGGCCAGCCTGCAAAGCGCCTCAGTACTGCATTCGACAGCGTTACACTCTACGGGGAAGATCCTGCATACCGGCCCGATATCTATGGTAAGGTCGGCAACAGCGGCGTGAGTATTGCAACAGTGGATGACGCAAAAAAATTATACAGTGGTTTTGATCTTTGCGATCCAAAAACATCTGTAAGTATGACCATCAACGGGCCTGCGCCGATCATACTGGCATTTTTTATGAATGCAGCTATCGACCAGCAATGTGAAAAATACATTGTTGAAAATAACCTGAAGGAGGAGATTAATAGGATCGTTGAATCAAGGTACGATATACAAACACTTCCCAAATACACGGGAACAGACGGTCTCCCGGTCATACCTGAAAAAGGTGAACTGAAAGGCGCTTTGCCCGGCGGTAATGACGGGCTTGGGTTGAAACTGCTTGGATTGAGCGGTAAGGATGTGTTGCCCGCCGATGTATATGAAAAGATAAAAGCAAAAGCGCTTTCAACCGTAAGGGGGACTGTGCAGGCGGATATCTTAAAAGAAGACCAGGCACAGAATACCTGTATTTTTTCTACCGAGTTTGCATTAAAGCTGATGGGTGATGTACAGCAGTATTTTATCAATAACAATGTGCAGAATTTTTACAGTGTAAGTATCAGTGGCTATCATATTGCAGAAGCAGGAGCTAACCCCATCACGCAGCTTGCATTTACATTGTCGAATGGTTTTACGTATGTAGAGTATTACCTCAGCCGTGGAATGAACATCGATGATTTNGCANCAAACCTGTCTTTCTTTTTCAGCAATGGCATGGATCCAGAATACAGTGTGATAGGNCGTGTGGCAAGNCGTGTCTGGGCAAAGGCCATGAAAAATAAATACAAGGCAAACGACAGGAGCCAGAAATTAAAATACCATATTCAAACAAGCGGCAGGAGTTTGCATGCACAGGAGATCGACTTCAATGATATCCGTACAACACTGCAGGCACTATATGCAATTTATGATAACTGCAATTCGCTTCATACAAATGCATACGATGAGGCCATCACAACACCAACAGAAGAAAGTGTACGCAGGGCAATGGCGATACAGCTGATCATTAACCGGGAACTGGGTACGGCAAAAAATGAAAATCCAAACCAGGGGTCTTTTTTAATAGAAGAACTTACCGACCTGGTGGAAGAAGCCGTTATGACAGAATTCAACCGCATAACAGAAAGAGGTGGTGTACTGGGAGCCATGGAACGCATGTACCAGCGTAACAAGATCCAGGAAGAAAGCTTGTATTATGAAACTTTAAAACATACAGGAGAATACCCGATCGTTGGCGTAAATACTTTCTTAAGTAAAAAAGGATCGCCCACTATTTTGCCAACAGAAGTCATCAGGTCTACCACGGAAGAAAAAGAATTCCAGATCAAAACGCTGGAGGCATTTAAAAAAAGGCATGAGGCAAAGAGCGCTGACATGCTTCTTAAACTTCAGCAGGTGGCAACCAGTAATGGTAATTTATTTGAGGAATTGATGGAGACTGTAAAATTTTGCACACTGGGGCAAATTACAAATGCATTATATAGTGTAGGCGGACAATACCGGAGAAATATGTGACCTGTGCAACCAGGGAGGTATTTGTTCAATCGGGCAACAGTTCTCTCATTTGAACATCCAATCCTTTGCTTATCCTGTATAGCGTAATATAAGACAGGTTTACTTTTCCTGATTCAATTTTCGACATACTTGATTTCTCAAAATCGCAATTCATGGCAAGTTGGATCTGCGTCATGCTCTTACTCATACGAATCATCCTGATCCTTTTGCCCAGCTTGCTTAACAACACAACTTCATCCATAAAACATCTCCGGTTTTTTAATGCTCCCTACTCTTAAAAGGTAAACCTTATTAATTGATAAACAATTTTTTGGTAATAATAAGCAGACAAAATTAACGAGCGTGCAGGATATTGTGGTTGACATATCAGCCTATTTTGTTGTCTTATCGCCCTACTTGGTTTTTTCTTTTTAGTGCTTTAAAAAACAACAATAATCCCCGGTATTATTTAGCACTGGCCCATCATTAGTCTTGATATGAAACCCCGACCCCCCCAAAAAAGAAATAGAGGCCAGCGCAGATTATTTGTAGCTTTGATACATTACCCATCCCGGTGCTGTTCATACTATTTTGCTGCAATAAAAATTGCTGCTGTAAAGCAGGTGGAATTCCTGAATGAACCATGAACCGGGTGGGGCATCACTTAAACTTCATGATCTTTATGCACCCTGATTGTATATCTTTTCTAAGAGTGCCATTTGCTTTTATATTTGTTATAGGCTCCTTTATTGCCTGTAATAACAATGAAGATCTTTCAGGCAAACGAACAGGATTGCCAAATGAAGTATTTTCGAAAAAGATAATTCCTGCACTTACCGATAGCAGCAGTATTGTAAAATTCCACCTGTTGTTGACGGGGCTTGACAATAAAGGGATTTCGTATTGCCAGTTTGTTCAAAGGCTTAC